>OIFK01000611.1_pt1 | contig 12541 bp, 4 predicted proteins | sample 1582071 | NCBI WGS metagenome assembly OIFK01 (sample SAMN07501052, study PRJEB24779) | human gut metagenome | isolation source: stool | host: human infant | place: USA: Pittsburgh, PA | reverse complement strand
CGTCATTTCGCCGGGATGACCGGGGTGACGATGGAAGAGCGGTTTGCCCTCAGCGGCTGGCAGCAGGGCGCGCTCGGACAGCCGGTACTGAAGGGTTCGCTGGCCAGCCTCGAAGGCGAGATTAGCCAGGTGCAAACCATTGGTACCCACCTGGTGTATCTGGTGGAGATCCGCAATATTACCCTGAGCCCGCAAGGGCACGGCCTGATTTACTTTAAACGCCGTTTCCACCCGGTGATGATGGAAATGGAAGTCGCGGTGTAATGGCCTCGCCTGCCTCTCCCCGGATAACGGGGAGGGGCAACACAGATTCGCGTTAGCCTTCCTGCTGGGCAAACTGTGTCAGCGCCGCGCCGCCTTCTGGTACTTTCCGCCCGTCCGTAGTCCGCCGTCGCCGTCCGGCTCACCTGCGCGCTGATTTGCTCCTCGCTCGGGCTGGCATACCCTCCCGCTACCTATTACGATTTTTCTTGTAGCCCTGGTAATAAATCCACCAACAACCAGTAGCTATCAACGCCCCTGTGAAACATGCAGCTTTTGTATACTTCCATGTATCACTCCAAATCAGCTCAAATGGGATGTGGTAAACCAATAAGAGGTAACCTCTAATGAGCACGTATATAATTAAAAACAATACGATCATTGCTACATTGCAAGCAAAAAATAGATAGAAAAAAATAAAGAACCAAGATTTTCTATTCATTTTTGGTTCCCTTTTTGGAATTTCACACCTGTTTTACCCGCTTGATCATTGAGGATCTCTGTCACCGCACTACCCGAGGCATTACCAGCAATACCAGGTACTGGATTAATCGGCAGCGGTTTGGATATTCCCATCCCGACATCAGTCCAGATCCAGTCTTTCCATGGCTTCATTGGATTAAGGACTTTATCAAACGGCAATTCAACTAGTTTACCTGCACCATAGCCCATCCCAGAGGCCAAACCATTAATTAAGCCACCTGTAAAAGGATTATCCCCTTTCAGATAGCTGGATGTTGCACCACCTGCCGCGTTCCAGCTCATTGTTCCCTTTAATCCTGTATTTCTGGTAAAAGCTCCAACATACGTCGCAATGAGCACGTCCGTTGGATTAACTTCTCCATTAATAAGATACTGAATTCCCGCATTTGCCGTTCCGCCTATCGCGCCAGTAATCTGCATTCCAACCGGCAGGTAGATTAGCCCCGCTGAAGCCAACGCACCTGCATAAGCTTTATTCTCAGCAATTCCTCGCTGGCAGGCTTCACCAGACGGGTTATCTGCGCATGAGATAACATCTGAGCCATGCTCTCTGGCTTTCTCACCCTGGCCCCATTCGTTCCCACCCATCAGGTTATTCTCAACAACAACTTACTTATTTAACATTCGCTTTCTATAGGGCAAGTAATAGGAAAGCCATAGGCATATCCCGACAAAAAAACCTATAACTGCCATTTTGAGGGCAACATACACTTGTTCATAGCCAAAGAAATCAACATCAAATCCAGGTACAAGGATCCACTGAAATACCAGACTCAGCATGAACATAGTGGCGGGAACAGCTGTACAGGAATAAAAAAATAACAATACTAATTGCCATGTTGGTACTTTCATCATTTCTTTGCCTCCCCATTTTTATCACTCGTAGCATAACTGGAAAGACCAGAAACTGTAGAGTTAGCAACGTTAGCTGCTACAGATGGAACTGAACTTTGAGGTACAGGTTTAGAAATTGTCCAGACACCTGTAGGAATCCATTCATATTGTTTCGATACCGGATTAAATATCTTATCGGCCGGAACTTTAAGTATATTACCAGCAGCATAACCTGTTGCAGCACCTGCTTTACTCAAGAGTGCCCCTAAGAAGGGGTCATCACCTTTAAGCTCTGCCTGGTAATACCCACCAGCCGCATTCCATGTCACCGTTGGGTTATAACCTTTTCCTGCTGTAATAGCACCAATCACTCCGGCACCAATCACATCCGACAGTTTCACTTCGCCATGTACCCCATACTGAATAGCTGCACTCCCAGCCACTGATGCCCCAGCAGCAATTAACAGTTCTTTTCCATTGGTCACGGTATTTGTGATAATCGCTTTCCCGCCCATGACCAGCACTGGCCATGATGTCGGATCGGTGATGACGGACAGCAATCTATCGCCTGATGTGATATTTTCTTGTAAGAATTTCAAATCAGTGCCATTAAGGTAGTTCACCAGCGCCGCAGCCTCAGGATCTTTCAGTTTCTCATCCAGCCGGAACTGTGAGGCATTCGCGTCATTGGCTACATTAGTCGCCCCTTGAAGAAGTTCTTCCCATGTCACGCAAGCAATGCCACCACCAGAACATGCATCAACCAGTTCTTTGCTATTTTTGTTACTGATTTCGATATATTTCTCAACAACTGACTTGCAGTCATTACCGGACGCTTTGCAGTCGGATAGCTCTTTATCAAGCTGTCTGGCTTCTGTACTACTAAGGTAATTATTCTCCACCGCGTTCTTCCCGGCCTGCGCACCCGCCACCGCATCCGCGCTGCTGCCTCCGCTAAGCCCACCCATCAGTCCCGCCGCCAGCGTACTCAGCGCGCTTATCGTCGACTTCTGCTCATCCGACAGCTCTTCTGTCTTAACATCCGGATAATATTCCGCCGCTATCCAGCGGCCCAGCAGCTCGCCGCTCACCGCGCCTGCCGCTCCCGCCAGCGCGCTGTTATTTCCCGATGCCGCCGCTATCGCTCCCCACACCGCGTGCGCCATCGCATTGGCTTCCACATTCACCTTACCCGTCGCGCTGTCCGTCGTCTGGCTGTGAATGATTTCCGCCACATACGGACTCACTGCCCCGCTCGCCGCCTGCGCCAGGTTGCCACCCGCCAGACCCTGCATCGCCGCCGTTACCGCCTGCGCCACCTTCTGGTACTTTCCGCCCGTATCGTAGTCCGCCGTCGCCGTCCGGCTCACCTGCGCGCTGATTTGCTCCTCGCTCGGACTGGCATTCCCTCCCGCTACCAGCTTCGCCCGCGCCGCTGCCCGCGCCGCCGGGTCGCTCTGCGCCGCCTGCGCGTTCAGCTTGCCCTGCGTCACCAGCACATCACTCACCTGGCGCCCGATTTCACCTATCTTCTGCGCCGTCGCCAGCCGGTTCTGCTCTTTCTCCTTATCAAATATCGGACTCAGCGTCTGGTTCGCATGCGCCGCATCCCGGCTTAACCCCGTCACGTCCTGCTGCTGATTCGCGCTGTCGCGGATAACGATACTGCCCTCGCTCACCGCCGCCCGCGTCAGCGAACTGTCGCTGCCGCTCCCGTTAGCCCCCATCAGCAGACCGCTGGCCGCATTCCCGAGGAACTGCCCTGCCACGCTACCGCTCGTGCTCACTCCCGCGCTCTGCTGCTCCACGCTGTACTCGGCATAGTTTTTAATATCCCGGAAACCCAGCGTCCCGGTATCCAGCCGGTTCAGCTCCGCCGCCGCCGTGCTCGCCAGCACGCTGCCGTTCAGCTGCGTATGCCCGCCCACCTTCACATCAAAACCGCCCTCGCCGGCAAAAATCCCCGTCTGCGCCTCCACCGACGCCCAGGTGCTGTGCATTTTGCTCTGGCTCAGGTTAAGAGACCCCGAACCACCGCCCATGCTGCCGCTCGCCCCCACGCTGCCGCTACGCTGCTTCGAATCGTAGTTATCGCTGTCCTGCTCGCTGCTCAGCGTCAGGTTACGCCCGACGTCCATTGTCACCTGATGACCGCTCACCTGCGCTCCGGTCAGCGTCGTATCGCGACCGCTGACGATAGTCACCCGCTCACCGGCGCTGAGGGTCATTTCGTTATGCGTCAGGCTGTTACCCTTCTCGTGGCCCTTCCCGGCGTTGGCGCTGGCGCTGACCGTCAGCCCGTTCGCGCCCTGACCGAAGTTAATACCGACGCCAAACGAACTCCCATGGCTCTCGTTTTTACCGCTCAGGGTGCTGGCGTTCTCCGCAGAGAATAAATTCACATCGCGCGCGGCATTGAGCAACGCGCTGCCGCCGGCCTGCAGCTGGCTGCCCTCAACGTTGATATCCGTCTCCGTGGCGATAATGCTGAGATTGTTGCCGGCCATCAGACTGCTGTCGCGGCTGGTGTTCTGCGTTTGTCGCTGAGTGGATTTCGAGGACTGGCTACCCCAGGAAAGGTTGATCCCTATCATGCTCTCCGGACTGGAATCCGCAGTCTGCATCTGCGATGCCTGATACGCCTGTACGCCCGATAATGCCGACTGCAGCCCGCTCAGCGCGGCGAGACGGCCATTGCTCTCGGTGCTGGCTTGGTTGGCGCTGGAAACCGCGGTATTAATGGCGCTGCCCACCATCCCGGATAACGCCAGCGTCAGGCCGCTGGTTTTCTGCTCCACGGTATGGGTCTGGGTGCTCTGGTTTTCCGCTGCCAGAATATTCACGGTTTTACCGGTCAACGCCATATTGTTGCCGGCCACCAGGTCAGATCCCTGAACTGTCAATACATTACCGGCGCTCAGGCTCAAGTTGCCCTGTGAGCTTCCGACGGTACTGGCGGCGCTACTCAGCGCCGTCGTTACATCGGTGGCTTTCAGCGACGAACTGCCGACGCTGAAGCCGACACCGCCGGTGCCGGAAAAGCCGCTATGTTTCTCTTTACGTAGATGGTTTTCCTGGCGACGCTCCTCGGCGGTGGTGATGGTCAGGTTACGCCCCGCCACAAGGTTGACGTCCTGGGTGCCGGCAACACTGCTGCCGGACACCAGCAGGTCGCGCCCGGCCTGCATCACAATACTGTCACCGCTAAAATTGCTGCCGATGGCGTTCTGCGCCCACACTTCATCGTGAGTGGTGAGCGAACGGCGAGCCAGCAGGCCGCTGCTGCTTTGATGACTGTTTTCCGTCAGGTGCCATGAGGACTCGCCGCTGCTGAGATTAATATCATTGCCGGCGGCAACCGTCAGGCTGCTGGTCGCCGTCACGCTGGCGGCGCGGGCATTCATATCGTGGCCGGCGGACAGCGCCACCGCGCCGCCGTTAATTTGCGTGCCGATATCGCTACGCTGTGTCAAGGAACGATCGTTGCCTTTCCCCCAGTTTCCGCTTTCGCTATGGGTGGTGGCGAGCGTCTGCAGGTTGAGATCGTTGCCGGCGATAATCTGCGTCTGGCTGCCCGCCGCGCTGTTACTCACCATGCTTGCCGTCAGATTAATGTTATGTAACGCCTGCAGCCCCAGCTGGCCGTTTTCATTCTGGACATAAATCCCCGCAGGCCGATCGAGGCTGATGTTACCCGGGCCGCCGCCGAGGGTGCTGGCGCTGTTGATATCACGCCCGGCTTGCGCGATCAGGCTATCGCCGCCTTGCAGCGTTCCGCCAATATTGTTGATATCAGTACGCGCGTTTAGCGTGAGCTGGTTGCCGCCGATATAGCCGCTGTTATGAATGTTTTCCGCGGTTAGCTGGGTCACGCCGCGGCTGTGGATGTGCCCGCTGTTGGTCACATCACGGCTCACGCTGAACGCCACGTTTTCACCGCCGAGCAACGCGCCGCTGCCATCGAGATCGCCCGCTTTAACCCGCGCGTAAACCTGCGGCACCAGCACCTGCTGCACGGAGCCATCCGTTAGCGTGATCTCTCTGGCGACCAGCCAGACCATATCGCTGGTCAGCAGCGCCATCTGCGCTGGCGTCAGCGCCACCCCGACCGTCAGGTTGTACTGTTTGGCGAAGGCGACGCCCGCGTCCATCAGCGCCCGGTACTGCTCTTCATCGTTACTGTAGCCCTGCAGGTAGCGCCCGCCGCTCAGCTTAACGATCTGCTCACGCACCAGTCGCTGTTCGTAATAGCCGTCGCCAAGCCGCTTCATCGCCTGATCAACGCCCAGCTGATTTTGCATGTAGTCGCTGGCGAGCCACGCTTTACCGTTGGTAAAACGCGGATCGGTTTCCACCAGATAGCCTGCTTTAGCCTGCGGATCGATCTGATACAGGCTGCTGACAGGAAGCCGGGTATCCGGCGTGACGACGCGAATAACCGTTCCATCAGCGTTAACCGGCGTCACTTCCACCAGTCGTCCGGCGGGTATTTCGCCTGTTTCATCGGCGCGATCGCGCGGATTAATCACACCGCTATGGCCATCAATTTGGGTATTGCCCTGCCACTTCATGGTTTGCAAATCGATGGTCTGAACCGTCGGCGTCGGTTCATATTCGCTGCTTTTTTTCCCCTGGCTGGTTTTGGTGCCGCCAAACGGGCGGCTGGTCTTTTTCTCATACCAACGGGTCTGGGTGCCGACGTCGGTGGTCACCCGTTTGCCGGTCGTGGCGACGTTGTTTAGTTCGCCAATCACGCCACCGAGCGCTCCTCCGGCGATAATCTGGCTATCGTAGTTATTCAGCTTATCGCTGTTGATGATGAGCCGGCCGCCGGAGAGGATTTTGCCAGGATCGCTTTCCACCACCTGCGTTTCCACAACGGTACGCTGGTACTGGTATTCATAGAACTCATCGCCGCGGCTACCGTCCGGCATGATGGCGTCGTGAACGCCATATTTATTTTTATGGCTGGTATCGACCAGCGACCAGTCGAAGCGCTGTACCGATCCTTTCAGCGCCGCCTCATGGCGCCATGACTGCTCGACTATCACATCTTTCGTCACCAGATGGTCGTTGTAGTTATTGATTTGTTGGATATCGAGCGCCATATCACCGGCGGACTCAAGCGTTGCGCTGTGGTTATTAAACACTCCCGCCCGGCCGCTGAGCGAACCGTCTTCAGCAAGCTGACCGCCAATGGCGAGCGTACCGTCGCTGTAGATCAGCGCGTGATCCTGATTATTGAGCGTGCCGACGCCCATTGTCAGTGATGCGCGTGCGGCAATCGTCGCCGCCACGCCGTTCTCCGCGGCGTTAGTCAGCGTTGCCGCCTGCAGCGCGACGGCGTCGCCGTACAGGCGCCCGCTGCCGATATTGGTTAACGTCGTGGCGACAATATGGGTTAAACCACCGTCAATCAGCCCCCGGTTGACCAACTCGCCGTTGACCGTCAAATGGTTCTCGCCAGCGCTGATTTCACCTTCCTGACGGTTATCCAGCTTTGCCGCATAGAGATTGAGCGCCCGGCCGGCGCTGATAACCCCCTGATTAATCAGCCCCAGTCCGGAGAGATTCCACTGCAGGTTGCCGTTGGCGATGTTCCTCCCGGCGTTATGAAACGCCTGACGCAACGTGAGCGACATATCGCCCTGAGAGAGCACCTCGCCATCGCCGCTGAGGGAATCGGCATCGAGGCTAAGTTTGCTCGCGGCAAGTAACATTCCGCCCGTATTAGCCAACGCCAGGTTGACGCCTGCTATTTCCAGAGCGGCGGCGGAGACGATCTGCCCCTGCCGGTTATCCAGCCCCCGGTTGTGGATGGTAATATTGAGATTACCGCCGGACTGCAGTTCTCCCTGCCGGTTATCAACGGTGGCGCTCTGAATACCCAGGGCATCAAAGGCGGTAATTGTGCCCTGCTGGTTATCCAGCAAACCGCTCGTCGTCAGGTTGACGCTGCCCCGCTGCGCCGTGCCTATCTGCCCGTGACGATTAGTAAGATTTTCAGCCTGTAGTTGGATATCGCCGATGGCGATGATATTCCCCTGCGAGTTATCCACCCCATGGCGCGCAGTGAGCTGAATGTCGCCCTGCGCCGCGCTGATTTTTCCGCCATGGTTGGTAAGATTGTCGGCGTCAAGCTTGATATTGCCATTTGCGGCAATAGTGCCTTCGCCGTTGTCCAGCGCGCCTTCGCTGGTAATAGACATGCCGCCGCTGCCGGTATGCAGCAGCGTTCCGTTTTGATTGAGCAACTGGCTGGTGCTGAGCGTCAAAGCATGGCTGTTGCTGGCAATCTCACCGCCGCGGTTATCCAATCCCGTGCGAAAATCAAGGCGTAGATCGTCCTCGCCCGTCTGCTGGATTACGCCCTGTTGGTTATCCAGCGCCATTGCTTTCAGCTCAAGCTGGCTGGCCGTCAACAGGCCACTGTGGTTGTTGAGTTTGCCGCTGGCGGCCAACTGGAGTTTTTCGCTGGCCGCCACCACCGCATCTCGGGTGGTGATATCCCCGGTCGCGGCGCTGACCACGATCCGCGCCCCCGAGGTTCGACTGTTATCAAGATCCACCGTCCTGCCCTGCGCCGTCAGCGTTCCTGCCGCCATATTGCGGCCATTCAGCGCCAGCGAGCTCTGGCTATTCAGCGTCAGCGCGCCGCTGCTGGCGGTAGAACCATCGCTATTAAATCCGGCGGCGAGCGTGCTGTTTTGCGCGCTACGCAAAGCGTTGGCGGCAATCCGCGTATCGCCTTGCGCGGCGATCATGCCGTCATTGGTTAGCGTCGCGCTGGCCGTCACCACGCTATCTTTTCCGGCGTACAGTTGGCCCTGGTTGTGAAGATCGCCCTTAACGGACAGTTGTAGATTCTGCGCGGACTGAATCACGCCGCTGTTGCTGAGCGCGCCATCAGCGCTGATTGCTACATCCCCCGCCGCCGCGCCGATATTGCCGGCATTGTGAACGCCTACACCGCGCTCGGTACCGACAAGACGAATTTTATGGGCGTACATCCCGCCCAGGGCGCTGACGTCTATCGCCACCGCAGGCAGCGCACTGCCGTCGGCTGATTTTGCCGTCGTTCGGCTGTGCGCCGCATCGATCTGATTACGCCCTGCGGTGACCTTTAGCTCCTGCGCCCAAACCCCGGCGTTGATTTTCACCGCGCGGGCGAGCAGGTCGGTACTGTCTACCGAGCTCGCATCAAGGCCGCCGCCCTGTACGATAATTTCGCCGCGATTGACATCATAACCACTAATCTGCCCGTTACCGTACTGCACCTGGCCTGTCGTCAGCGTCGCGCGGTTGGCATTGATGAACCCGCAGCCGTCGCAGCTAATTCCGGCAGGGTTAGCGATAACCACCTGCGCTTTTTGTCCGGCAACCTCGATATAGCCATTCAGCCGGCTCGGATCGCGGGTATTCACCTCGTTGAGGATCACTCTGGCTTCTCCTTTCGCCAGATTCGGGTTGCCGGCGACCATCCCGGCCAGTTGGGTTGAAGTGTTAGCGTGGCTGTTATTCAGCACCACGCCGCGCCCATCGACATCAAACTGGCTGTAGACGTTGCGTGAAACGCCTGCGCCGCTCGGTGTCTGAATATTGACCTGCGGCGTGCCATTGGCGCTATTAGCGATCTGCGGTTGCTGGCCGCCGGGCGCATGGTTATCGGCGACAATCGCTGCCTGAGCCGGAGTGAGACAGGAAAAAGCGAGCAGAAAGCTAAAGGCCAGCGGCGCCAGGGTGGACGCCAGCGTCGACCCGGTTCGCGCGTCGGCGCCGGATTGCGGCGACACGCCCGCCCGATGAGAGCGGGTCGTTTCCGCCACCACCATCAGCATCCCGCGAGCCTTATTAAATACGATTCGATAAAAGCGTTTATTCATTGCCGTTACTCGTCATCCGTTGTCCACCGCGGCGCGGAAGATCGTCCATGTGCGCAGCACGCGCCGCCGGGCGGCGCGTGAGTAAAGTCAGTAGTTCCAGCTGACGCTGAAACCAAAAGTCGCCGGGTCGGTTTTAAAGCCATCGGGTTTGGCTAAAGGGATACCGGCGAACAGGTCGTAGCTGGCGCGCTGGTACTGGCCGCGCAGCCCTGCCACGCCCCCGGCGAGGTGTTTGCCCACCAGCGTTTCACTGCCTGCGCCGCCGACTTCGCCGTAATCCGCCCCCAGATAAAACTCCTGCCCCGGCAACGGAGTCGACCAGGCGATATCGTTACGTACGTACCAGCCGTGACTGGCGGTCAGGGTGCGCTCGCCGTCAAAGCCGCGTACCGTCCAGCGGTTGCCGATGGAAAACATATCCGGCGAAGTCAGCGGCGTGCTGCTCATCTGCCGCTGATAGCGGCTGGTAAAGCGAAAATTTTGCCCGCCCAGGGCAAAAGGCAAATTGAGCTGAGCATTGAATTGCAGGATTTTGCTGAGGGCGGTTGCTTCCCCCCATTGCTCTTCCGGCGCGGGCTGAGCGCCAAACCAGCTGGTACCGCGCTGATAGCTCGCTCCGGCATCGAGAGTGGCGTTGCCCAGGTAATGGCGATGCTGCAGACCAAGCTTCCAGGCCGCCGTCTGCCGCCGCTGAACGGCAATCTCGGTGTCGTTAATGAAGTTGCGCTGCTCGCGGGCTAACACATCGGCGCTAAGCGTGGTCTTCTGACTACCGCTACGGTGCAGTACGCGGCTCATCTGGAAATCAACGTTCTTGCTTTTACCGCTGTACTGGTAATCGCCGTTGGCCCCCGCCACGGTTTGCACGTAATCGTACTGGCTGGCGGTTAATCCGAGCTGCCAGTAGCCCAGCGGGATCGAATAGTGGCCGGTCAGGTTCTTTGAGGATTTACCGCCGTTGCCATCGAGGTTATGTGAGCCGGAAAGGTAAAAAAGATCGCTTAAGGCTAGCGGGTTATCCAGTGATAGCGTCAGGTTACCCTGATAGCGGCCGGTGGCATTAGAGCCGGAATCATCGAGCGAGGCGTCAACGCGCCAGTAGCGTTCCTGTCGGCGATTAATAACAATATCGCTTTGCCCAGGCGTTTCGCCCGGAACAATTTCCATGCTGGCCTGTACCGTCGGCAGGCGCTGCAAGTTTTCCAGCCCCTGTTCAATATCGCGCAAATCCAACAGCTTCCCGTCAGTCGCCGGAAATGCGCTCGCCAGCCACAGATAATCATCGCTGTCCTCCGTAAGCCTGGCTTCACGGATATAACCCGGCATCACCACCAGGCGTAAAACACCGCTTTTTAAATCCTGCTGCGGGGCAAGGATCCGGCTGGTGATATAACCGCGATCGATTAATATATTCTGCAACTGGGCCATCAATAGATTTATTCCCTTCCCACCCAGACAACGCCCAATCGCTTTATTTGTCTGGCGCTGGAGCGGAAGCCAATGCGGTAAGGCTTCAGCGCCCTGCAAAATAACCTGAGAAATAGCAAAGCAAGGTTGTTCCACGGGAAATAAACCATCATCGACATTTATTTCTTCCGCAGATAAATGAATATCCGGTGACGGCGGCGCGAGCTGACTTTCCAAGGCTTGCTGGCGCTGCTGCTGGTTGATGAACTGCTGCTCACGTTCGGTATCCCCAGGCGCGGCGTATCCCCACACTGGCAGCGCAGAGATAATAAAAACCTTATGAATTAAACTCCATTTATTCATTATTATTAAAGCCAAAGCCATCCATGTTGGATACAACGAAAAGTTATAACCTTTAAATACATTCAAACGTGTATAAATATCAACTCATATTAACAAGGCAATCACCGCAAAAATAATTCAGCGAAAAGTTCATCAATGGCAGGCTATTTTCATCGGATCAGTGAATATATTTCAGTAACCGACGTAAAGTGTGAAGTCATTATGAAATGAGAAAAATGAGTTTAAATTGATATATTCTGACGCAGGTATGCCTCGCGACACACGACAATACCCCGTGATCTCAATCACATATTTCCCTCTTGCTCACTTCATAGCCAACCGCTTACCCCGGCTAGCGACCGCTTAACCCCGCATATAACCACTCACCGATTTACCCAACTTTACGCGCGCGGCGTTCTGGCAAGATCGGAGGCAGCCTAGCTAATCATTACCTCCACCAACCCAAACACAAAACCAGACGGCTTCGGCCAATTATTCATCTAATTAACGCCAGGTTTTACTATGGATACCAAAAAACTACTCAAGCACATACCCTGGGTGATTCTCGGAATCATCGGGGCATTTTGCCTCTCAGTCGTCGCGTTGCGCCGCGGTGAGCACGTCAGTGCGCTGTGGATCGTCGTCGCGTCGGTTTCCGTGTACCTCGTCGCCTACCGTTATTACAGCCTGTACATCGCGCAGAAGGTGATGAAGCTTGACCCAACGCGCGCGACGCCGGCGGTCATAAATAACGATGGCCTGAACTACGTGCCGACCAACCGCTACGTACTGTTTGGCCACCACTTCGCCGCCATTGCCGGCGCCGGCCCGCTGGTTGGCCCGGTACTGGCCGCGCAGATGGGTTATCTGCCTGGCACCCTCTGGCTGCTGGCCGGTGTGGTGCTGGCGGGCGCGGTACAGGACTTCATGGTGCTGTTTATCTCTTCGCGGCGTAACGGCGCTTCGCTGGGCGAGATGATTAAACAGGAAATGGGGCCGGTACCGGGTTCTATCGCCCTGTTCGGCTGCTTCCTGATTATGATCATCATCCTCGCGGTACTGGCGCTCATCGTGGTGAAAGCGCTGGCGGAAAGCCCGTGGGGCGTCTTTACCGTCTGCTCGACGGTGCCTATCGCGCTGTTTATGGGTATCTACATGCGCTTCCTGCGTCCAGGACGCGTGGGTGAAGTCTCGGTGATCGGTATCGTGCTGCTGGTGGCATCTATCTGGTTCGGCGGCATCATTGCCCACGATCCGTACTGGGGCCCGGCGTTGACCTTTAAAGATACCACTATCACCTTTACCCTGATTGGCTACGCGTTCATTTCCGC
>OIFK01000601.1_pt1 | contig 12806 bp, 15 predicted proteins | sample 1582071 | NCBI WGS metagenome assembly OIFK01 (sample SAMN07501052, study PRJEB24779) | human gut metagenome | isolation source: stool | host: human infant | place: USA: Pittsburgh, PA | reverse complement strand
GATTTGAGTATGTTGGGCGCAAATGCCAATCAGATTGCCAAATATTGCAACCAACATCAACATGAAGCACCGAACTACGAAGCATTAGAACGTAACATTAGTGAATTACGTGAAAGGTTGAACGATATATGGCAAAGCCTAAATTAAGACTAACTTTTAATATTATTATCGGTATATTGGCACTTACTTATATTGGTTTAGTTATATTTTTCGATTTTACTAATAATATTTGGTTTATGGCTTTTTTATTCATCGTTATGATTTTGCATATTTTGAAAGCAATTTTTGCACCTAAAAAGAATCGGAGTGATGAATATCGTAACTACTAAATTAAGAATACTGCTATTTAGCATTTGGTATCTTTTGGTTATTTTGCTATTAGTGTTGATAGTTTACTTTCATTTTGATTTAACAAAGCATGTGTGGTTTTTCATATTTTACGTTATGTTTTGTCTTTTTATTAGACCACTCATCGATAAAATAGCGCCAAAAAAGAAACGACGTGATAACAATGGCAACAACTAAATTAAGTGCCACCAAATCAACATCACGGGCCATTAATTACGCTGAAAAACGTGCCGTTGAGAAAAGTGGCTTAAATTGTGATGTCGACTATGCCAAATCGAGTTTTAAAGCTTCTCGTGAGTTATATGGTAAAACCGATGGGAATCAAGGGCATGTCATTATCCAATCGTTTAAACCTGGCGAAGTCACGCCCGAACAATGTAATCAATTAGGATTAGCACTTGCTGAAAAGCTCGCACCGAATCATCAAGTGGCAATCTATACGCATGCAGATACAGACCATGTACACAATCATATCGTAATCAATTCCATTGACCTCGAGACAGGTAAGAAATTTAACAACAATAAACAAGCCTTACGTAATTTAAGAAATTTCAATGACGAAGTCTGTCGGGAAAACGGTTTAAGCGTGCCAGACAAAGACACAGCACGCTTACGTTATACGCAGACAGAAAAAGCGATTGCCGACCCTAATACGAAATCAACAGCCCAATATTCATGGAAAGATGAGATTAGAGAGGCGATAGACCAATCACAAGCCACGAATATGAGTGAATTCAAAGACCATTTAAATCAACATGGTATTGAAATTGAACGTGTCACACCCAAAAGCATTACCTATCGACATTTAGCTGAAGATAAAAAAGTGCGTGGGCGTAAACTCGGTGAAGATTATAACAAAGGGGGTATCGAAGATGGCTTTGAAAGACAAATACAACGCCAACAACAGACAGAACGAGCATCAGACACCGAATTCCAGCCAAAACGACCAACTTCAAACCGTGATGAAGCAACTGAACGAGATACAGGTGTCACTCAAGCAGATTGGTACAAGTTCGCCCAAGACACAAATGAGCTTGAGCGTCGCCGACAAGCTGCAGAGTCAGCAAGACTTGTTGATGAAAAGGCTCGAAGAGATCGAGAAGAGAGAGCACGAGAGAAACAAGCGTCACAACGAATTATTAACGACGATCGAGACCACGGCCTCGAACTTTAATCAAGCGACTGAAATCACACAAAAACGTTTCATCAGTGTAGCGAAACACTATATTGAACGGATTAATAACGATAATTTAAAGCAAGATTTCCAAACAGCCATTCAAGAAGAATTGGAAGATGTGAAAGCAGACACGTATAAAGCGATGGAACAGTTACAAACTAACCAAGTCGAACTTCGACAAGCCAATAATGATTATAAAAAAATGATAGATGAACGTATCAAGCACAACGACACAGCCATAAAACAATATGATCAAGCGTTGAATCGTTTAACCAAAGGCATTACAGCGATGTTTTTTATCGTTGCCTTAGTCATGACCGCTTTTTTAGCGCTCAGTCCGTTAGGTGACTGGTCAGGTGTGCAACATTTTTACGAATGGCTGAACTATGTCCTGAAAACAGGCCATTCAGCATGGCGTTATTTCATGCTTATTCTCTATCTTGTCCCTTATGTTTTATTTGGAGGGCTTATGTATGTCATTTTAAAAGCATATGAGCGTCTTTAATACCAAACAGACAGAAAAATACATTTTGTTTAATGAATAAGCTATATCAAGCTTAAAATAGCTTAGAAAGAAAAAAGGAGTATTAGCCTTGAAATCAATTGTTCATTTTATTTGTCTCTTTATCCTATTTTGTCTTTTAGGATATGTGATAGATTTAATATTTTTTAAAGAAATAAATATTTTTCTGATTTTAGAATCAGCCTTTATTTTATCATTACTAATCATGCCTATATTAAAGGTTGTAAAAGAGATGAAAAATGAAGAATAGAACACGCTATTATGCCGAGAAAATTTATTGAGCATTGAGAAGAACCCTTAATTAAACTGTTTCGACGAATGTCGGTATAGCGTAAGCTATGAAACCGACGAGTCGACAGTTTTTGGGTTTATTAAGGGTTCAGAGGCTCAATGTCAATAAAGCAATTGGAATAATGCATTAAAGTTATATGACTTACTGCTTTCTAAATAATAAAAACCAACCACAAATGTGGTTGGTTTCCTTTTTGTCTTTTGAATTTGTGAGGGGCCAATTGTCCCGAACTTTTTAATATCTTTTTATAAATATTTTTAAAACCTTTTTAGGAGTCATTTGAGCCTTAGAGTAACAAGGGATTTGAAATGTTAAAGGCAACCAATCATTAAACTAAAGGCAACCAATCATTAAACTAAAGGCAACCAATCATTAAACTAAAGGCAACCAATCATTAAACTAAAGGAACTTTTTTTATATTAGGTTTCTTTATGTTATTATTGTTTATAACATAGCGATCATAAGTATTTACAATTAAAGTTAATAGGAATCTTTATTGTATAAAGGTTTCTTTTAGATTAGATTGGAGTGGAGTTAGTTGAGTGGAGAAACAGTTGTATATAAAAATAATATGAATTTAGTTCCATTGAGAAAATTTAATAATACCGAAGTTAATCTATTTTTTACTTTGTGTAATAAATTAAAAGATAAAGGCAATTTAACTGTTAATGTGCCATTTGAAGAATTAAAAGAATTAAGTAATTACTATAGTCATGATAAAAAGCTTTTTATTCAAGATTTAGAAAAATTCTATGATAAAATCTTCTCTTTAACATATAGAGAAGAAACTGAGAATGTTATTAGAAAATTTATTCTTTTTACTAAAGTAGAAATTTATAAAGATAAAGAGTATGTGGCTATTGGTGTTAATCCAGATTTAGAACATATTATTAATTCATTAACTAGTAACTTCACTAAATTTGAACTTCGAGAAATGACACACCTTAAATCTACATATTCTAAACATATGTTCAGAATACTTAAGCAGTATAAACATACTGGCTATGTAAAAATTAAAATTGATGATTTTAGAGAACGGCTAGATATTCCTAATAGTTACCGTATGACAAATATTAATCAAAAAGTATTAGCCCCTATCATTAAAGAATTAGGATTTATTTTTAATAACCTTAATATCAATAAAATAAAATCGAAAAAAGGACGTAAAATTGAATGGCTAGAGTTTACCTTTGACGCTGAGAAACGCATTCACAACAAGCGACAACCACAAAGGGCTATAGGTAAGCAGCATGTAAGAAGTCGAGAAAAAACGCCTAAATGGTTAAATAACAGTAGAGATATGAGAGAAGTTCAAAGTGAGGAGTACGATCAAGATTTAGAAAATGAACGAAAAGCTTTTTTAAAACAACTTGAAAAAAACTGGGAAGATTAAAAATAATAGCAACAAATTACATCATCAACATAAAAAGTTAAAAAACGCGAGAATAGAATTTTGTATAATGAAATATTTCAATGATTTTTTACAATACTTTATGCTTTAATACTTGCTCTTATAGTATTTTTTTCTTTCAATTCACATCTTTAAAAAAGTTTAATGCAACTGGATTTAAACTGTACATTATTTTTATTATAATCGGCTTATTTATAGTTTTTATGAATAAAATTTACAAAATAAACCACAAGAAAAATACTTAGAAATTGCCACTTTTCTAGGTTTGAAATATATTTTGAATTCTATTACTAATAATTTTACTAAATTTGAATTAGGAAAAATGACACATTTTAAATCGACATATCCCAAAAATATGTTTAGAATATTGAAGCAGTATAAACATACTGGTTACATGAAAGTCAAAGCTAAAAAATAAAAGTTACATAACACAAGAGAAAGATCCACAATTAGAAAAAGATCTTAAAAAGCTTCGACGTCAACTTGAGATAAAATGGGATAGCGAATAAAAAAGGAGATTTTGTAATGAAAAAAGAATTAAAAGAATGGCTAATAGCTATAATAATAGCTGTATTATTATTATTTTTAGTAAATACATTTTTAATTAAAAGTTATACCGTGTCGGGATTATCAATGTATCCAACATTTAATAATAAAGATAAAGTAATTGTAAGTAAAATATCAAAGTCATTAAATCATTTAGATTCTGGAGACGTAATTGTATTTCATGAAAATAAAAAAAATGATTTTATAAAACGATTGATTGGTAAACCTGGAGATCAAATTGAATATAAAAATGATAAGTTATATATAAATAAACATTATATCAAAGAACCTTATCTTACTTATAATAAAAAAATGAATGATTCTGGTGATAACTTAACAGAAAACTTTAATGTGTCTGATATTAAAGGATCTAAAAATAAAATGACTATCCCCAAAGATAAATACTTAGTTCTTGGTGACAATAGAGCCAATAGTATTGATAGTCGAAGTTCCGAGGTAGGATTAGTATCTGAAAAACAAATAGTAGGTAAAGTTATTTTAAGATTTTGGCCTTTTAATAATATGAAATACAATTTCAAACCTGATAATTTTAAATAAAAATCACAATAATTTTACACTTTTTTAAATATTTTTTTAGAATTTATGCTATTGTAAAATCGTAGTATTTTTAAGAAAGGAGATCCTTTATGCATATTGTCAAAAATTTAACTAAGATTACAGTAGCATCTGCACTTTTGTTAGGTTTGGGAGGAACTTATGCTAACATAGAGCATCAAAGTAATAATACTTTGAGTCATCATACTGTAGATGCTAAAACTCTTCCCAAGAAAACTTTTACAACTCATAGATCAGCTAAAAAGAAATCTAATTTGCCTAAAACTGTAACTTATAAAAAAAATTGGAATAAGGGCAAACCAAATGCAACTTTTGTTAAAGGAAAATTAAAACGAGTTTCTGTTAAGAAAAAAGGTAGCAAATATATTGGAACATATAAAGGTAAGTTACAAGTACATAATGGTAACTACAATTAAAATAAAGGAGAATAAAAAATGATAAAAAAAGTATCAAAAATTGTATTAACTTCCGCTTTATTATTAGGTGTTAGCGGAACCTACGCTAGTTTAGATACTCATTCTCACAATTTTTCTAACAGTACACAAAATACTGTAAATGCGAAGACATTATCTAAACATTTTACAGTTCATAAATCGGCCAAAAAGAAATCCAATTTACCTAAATCTATTCACTATTCTAAAAGAGTTAAAAAAAATAAAACTATGCATATCACTTATAGTGGAACTCTTAAAAGAAAGTCTATTAAAAAAAGTGGTAATAAATATGTAGCCACTTATTCTGGTACATTAAACGGTCATTGGTCATAATATTTAATCTTTTTAAATTCATTTACAAAAGATAGTATGAAAGATATACTTAAAGTAACAAATGAATTGCGAACTAGCATATACAAAATCCCCCCCACAGCCTGCCAAAGCTTTGTGGGGGGTTTTAATTTTATCTATTCAGTTTGTCTGAAATATAGTTCGCAACTATACCAGCTATAACTGATACGATAAAACTTGCAACAAATGAAATCACGACTAGCATATACAACACCTCCTTTGCGCACGGAAGTGCTATACAATTATAATATAATCAATGATTTTGTAAAACTGAGAATTAAATTAAAATTATTCATTTAATTTGTCAGCAAATTTCTTCATATTTTCAATTTGTTCAAAATCAAAATTCTCATCGTTCATCATTTTGTTAATCATTTGAGATGTAAAATTATAAATATAATCTTTCTCTGATTTTTTACTATCGGCTTCCAATTTACCTTCATATAATTTTAAATCAGCTTTTCTTTCTTCTTGTAATTGCCTTATTCTACCTTTACTTTCTTCCTCAATTCTCTTGATTTCTATTTCTGCATTTTTTTCTACTTCAAGAATTTTAACTTTAGCATCATTTTTAGCCTTAAAATAAGCAACTAAACCAGAAATAATAGCTGGAACAATGCCAATCAATAATTGTATTAATAAACTCATAAGACACCTCCAAATAGTTGATTAATTATACCATGTAAATTATTTTTAACACGATACTTTATGCTAAATGTAAGTTATATATAAAGTATCAGCGTCTAAAAAATAGATGATTTAATCCCGTCTATTTTTTAGACGCTTGCGAACTGAATAAAGATACAAAATTTCATTTAATGAAAATGCATGAAAACGTGTGTTTAAGGGTATGTATAAAATATGAATAATTGATAATCCAAACACGAAGGGACAAACGCTGAAATGACGGCGTTTGTCCCTTCGTGTTGAGTTGACATAATAAAAGATTATAGGTAGTGAAATTGTATAAATACTAAAAGACACAAAAATTAATTTAACAATGTTTGTGTCCTTTAATATAAGTAACATAATAGTTAATTATTGCGATGAGAAAAACCATAGATAACTAAATATATAAGCATAATAACTATGAAATGAATAGCTCCTAAAAATAATGCGAAAATATCTGTGGTAAGAGGTTTAAAATAATCTGATGAATCGTAAATGTCCATAAATAAATGAACACATACCCAAGAAAGAAATATTCCAATGCATCTACCTATTACAATACTTATATTATTTTTAAAACCAAATTTAAAAATGGATATACTCATTAATATAGCAACTATTATAAATGGGATGTAGCCTATTAATAAACCTGTTTGATAATCAGTAAATAATCCGATAAATTCTATTGGTACTAAAGATAAAATTACTATAATGATTTTTAACCATTTCATTTTAAAATTTCTCCTTTCAATATATTTATTCTTTTAATATCATTTTATTTAATGTAATGTTTAATTGTAAATAAAATTAAGTAAAGGAGAAAATGAAATAATGAAAAAGTTAATATTTTTTGTACTTATATTCACATTAATCATTTCTTTTTCGTCAATTGGATTTTTTGAAACTGCGCACGCTGAAAATTCTAATATTGCAGATTATCAAGATTTAAAGGAAAAAGGTATTTTAGATAAGTCTGTTGATGAAGAACAATGGAATAAGTATTTAGAAGAAAGTAAGCAAGGCGAACAGTCACTAGCCAATGATTCTGATGGAACAGGTTATAGATCTGCTTTTCATTTAAGAGCGGGAGATGTGTTGATTTCTAATAAAACTAGTTCTTGGGGTTTAACTGGACATGCTGCAATTGCTATAAGTAGTAAAAAGATTTTACATATTTATGGTTCAGGTCATCACCCTGCTGTACATAGTTTATCTTGGTTTAAAAAAAGATATTCCGGAAAAGGATCTTGGTTAAAAATATATCGTTCAAAAAATTCTAAAGCTGGACCTAAAGCTGCTGCTTGGGCTAAAAAAAATTATGTAGGAAAAAAATATAACTATGGAATTAATATGAAATTAAAATCCAAAAATCCTACTTACTGTTCTAAAATTGTTTATCAAGCTTATAAATATGGAGCTAGTAAAAAATCAATATATGATCCTGGTTCTCATATAATTTCTCCTTATGCATTACCTAATATTTCATCAAAATCATATAAACTAAGAAAAGTTAAAACATATTAAAACTCTTTTTTTAGTCTTTTAAGTCGCCTACTTTATTTTTAGGCGACTTTTATATTTCAATATTTTTCTCTATACATATTGAAGTTCATAAATAATACACTATCAAAGTTTTCTAGTAAACGATGAATTTAAAGAAAAGTAACATAATTACTGATTATAGGTAGTGTTTTTGTATAGTTTATTCATTTTTAACGTCTATACCATAATGTTGTATTATGTGATAAAAAACTTTTGTTTTTGATTATACTCATATCTGTTACATTCAATGCATTGAACTTAAAATTAACTATGACTCTATAAATTAAGAACTAGTTATCCACTCTAACGCAGATTTCTCAGGTTTATTGGTCTTAACATTAGGGATAATCGAATTATTTATATATTTTTTTCCTGTTTGGTCTTTAAGTTTGTGTGTGGTCAGATTCATTATACTTCCATCATATAAATCAATTGATGTATTTGCCGATGTATATCCAGCTGAATTTGACCCAAAATACTTAACATTTTTCTTACCCTTAAATGCTAAGGCTGTAATTTCTCCTGAACTTGCAGTGTTTTTATTAATTAATATAGCAATAAATTTTTGTTTTACTTTAGAAGTTTTAGATAGCTTAACTGGCGTCCCACCATTTTCAGTTTCACTTCCATTTAAATTTACACTTGTTTTATTATTATCCTTATCGATATAAGTGAGTAATTTCCCATCTTCAAGAAGCGAAGATAACCCAGCAATCATAGGTCCCATATCTCCTCCAACATTATTTCTAAGATCAATGATTACACCTTTATATTTTTCTTTTTGCAACGCTTGATTTATTATATTTGCGTAATGTTTTGACTCAATGTCATTACCAGAAAAACTTGGCATTTTAATAGTTAGTATATTGCTTTTTTTAGTTATACTTGGATATTTTACTTTATTATTAGTATTATTTTTTTTATTATCATTAGTTTCTAAATAAGAATGCTTTCTTCCAGCCACTACTAACGCTTGTTCTAAATATTGATAAGTATCATTATATTCCTTAGCATTTTTAGTTTTTTTCAATACATATGCTTTAGTATTTTCCCACTTTCTTCCTTTTGCATATAGCCCTTGTTCTTCCATACGGCTAAGTGCCAATTTTGTATAATTTTGAGGTGAAGGTGGAATTATATAAAAATTAAATAGTGGCCCTATTTTCAAAATCGCAATAAAAATTAATACTAAAGTAACTACTATTGAAGAACTACTAAACCAAAAAAGTTTTTTATTTTTCATTATGTAAATCTCACTTTCATTTATATATTAACTTTATTATTAATATATCATTTAAATATAATTTATAGTCTTTCGATATTGTAAGTGTGAAATCCCAAATAAAAAGTTAATTAAATAAATCAAAAGCTACTTACTGCAATAAAAAGGGGGATTTTATGTTATTAAAAAATAAGATTTATTCAGGCATTATTATTGTTATTTTTATAGTTTGTGTAATTATAGGATTGAATGAAAATATCATTGGAAATCCTTTAGGGGAAAAAATATTTTATTTATTAAATTTTTTAGTTTTTGTATTATTAATAATTGGTACAACAAAAAAGTAGGAGAGATTAAATGCTTTTAAGAGAAACTGAAGACTATGAAAAATATTATAAGATAGGCAATGTTGTTATGGGATCAGCTTTTATTTGTATTGTTATTTTTTCGCTTATGAAAAGCACTCCTTTATCTGATTTTTCTTTTTTAAAGTACATACACTTTGCTAGTGAGGTTTTATTGATAGCAGGGTTAATTATTAATAGTGTCCCTGATTTTTTAACTTGGAATATAAAGAACATCATTTTTGACCTTATTATCCTTTCTTTTTTAATTGTATTTTTCATTTGGGTTTAATAATTATAGCAACCACCATTTTGGGTTGCTGCGGTTTTGATAGTTTTGAACTTAGTGGCTAGCAATTAGCCACTATTTTTTTGTCAGAAAAAATCCATAAGGGGCTTGGGGATGTTCCCCAACAAGCTGGCGCGTCTGCCACGTTAGTGGCTAGCAAAGCCAATGCTTGCCAAACCACTTAACGACTTGATTAATTTTACTTTATCCTATAAAGTAAAATGTAAGAAAGGCGTTATCTTTCGAAGAAAGCGTGGTGGGATTGAATGAGCGAACAAAATAACTTTGTGGCTAGCGACGAAACTGTTGGGCGAAACCGTAAACCCAACCGTAAGGCGCCAAAACAAATCAGTTTTCGTGTGAGCGAATCCGAATATTTAAAGTTACAACAATCAGCTGAAACTTTAAATATGAGTGTGCCTGCTTTCGTTAAGAAAAAGGCACAAGGCGCCCGATTGGTCGCACCCAAATTGGATCAAGCAACGCGACAATCGGTAGCGAAAGATTTGAGTATGTTGGGCGCAAATGCCAATCAGATTGCCAAATATTGTAATCAACATCAACATGAAGCACCAAACTACGAAGCATTAGAACATAATATTAATGAATTACGTGAAAGGTTGAATGACATATGGGAAAGAATTTAGAAATAGTAACGAGCTTATTTGTATTAATACTTGCTATAGGCTTTTCAATTTGGAATTTTTATAACCATTCATATACAACAGCCATAATTATGTTAGTTATTGGAATAATCAACATTGGTTATTTAATTAAAGAAATAAAAGAAAAACGACGTGATAACAATGGCAACAACTAAATTAAGTGCCACCAAATCAACATCACGGGCCATTAATTATGCTGAAAAACGCGCTGTCGAAAAAGGTGGCTTAAATTGTGATGTCGACTATGCCAAATCGAGTTTTAAAGCTTCTCGTGAATTATATGGTAAAACCGATGGGAATCAAGGGCATGTCATTATCCAATCGTTTAAACCTGGCGAAGTCACACCCGAACAATGTAATCAGTTAGGTTTAGCACTCGCTGAAAAGCTCACACCGAATCATCAAGTGGCGGTCTATACGCATGCCGATACAGACCATGTACACAATCATATTGTGATTAATTCCATTGATCTCGAGACAGGTAAGAAATTTAATAACAATAAACAAGCGTTACGTAATGTCAGAGATTTCAATGATGAAGTTTGCATAGAACATGGTTTAAGCGTGCCAGAAAAGGACACAGCACGCTTACGTTATACGCAGACAGAAAAAGCGATTGCTGACCCTAATACGAAATCAACAGCCCAATATTCATGGAAAGATGAGATTAGAGAGGCGATAGACCAATCACAAGCAACGAATATGGATGAATTCAAAGACCATTTAAACCAACATGGTATTGAAATTGAACGTGTCACACCCAAAAGCATTACCTATCGACATTTAGCCGAAGATAAAAAGGTGCGTGGGCGTAAACTCGGCGAAGATTACAATAAAGGAGGGATCGAAGATGGCTTTGAAAGACAAATTCAACGACGGAGACAACAAGAACGAGACTCAGACACCGAATGCCAGCCCAAACGACCAACTTCAAACCGTGATGAAGCAACTGAACGAGATACAGGCGTCACTCAATCAGATTGGGACCAATTCGCCCAAGACACAAATGAGCTTGAGCGTAGCCGACAAGCTGCAGAATCAGCAAGACTTGCTCATGAAAAGGCTCGAAGAGATCGAGAAGAGAGAGAACGAGCGAAACAAGCGTCACGACGAATTATTAACAACGATCGAGACCACGGCCTCGAACTTTAATCAAGCGACTGAAATCACACAAAAGCGTTTCATCAGTGTAGCGAAACACTATATCGAACGCATTAATAACGATAATTTAAAACAAGATTTCCAAACAGCCATCCAAGAAGAATTGGAAGATGTGAAAACAGACACACATAAGGCGATTGAGCAATTACAAACTAACCAAGCCGAACTGCGACAAGCCAATAATGATTATAAAAAAAGGATAGAAGAACGTATCAAGTACAACGACACAGCCATAAAACAATATGATCAGGCGTTTCATCGTTTAACCAAAGGCATTACAGCAATGTTTTTTATCATTGCCTTAGTGATGGTCGCATTTTTAGTCTTAAGTCCATTAGGCGACTGGTTAGGTGTGCAACATTTTTACGAATGGTTGAATCATGTATTAAAAACAGGCCATTCAGCATGGCGTTATTTCATGCTTATTTTTTATCTTGTGCCGTATGTTTTATTTGGAGGGCTTTTATATGCCATTTTAAGTGCGTACAAGCGCATTTAATATGAATGTTGGACAAAAACCACATTTGGGGTAATAAAAAATCTGTATCAAGCTTAAAATAGCTTAGAAATTAAAAGTAACACACACCATTATGCCGAGAAAATTTATTGTGCATTGAGAAGAACCCTTAATTAAACTGTTTCGACGAATGTCGGTATAGCGTGAGCTATGAAACCGACGAGTCGACAGTTTTAGGGTTTATTAAGGGTTCAGAGGCTCAATGTCAATAAAGCAATTGGAATAATGCATTAAAGTTATATCACTTATTGTTTTTTAAATAATAAAAACCCACCACATTTGTGGTGGGTTTCCTTTTTGTCTTTTGAATTTGTGAGGGGCAAATTGCCCCGAACTTTTTAATATTTTTTTATAAATCTTTTTAAAACCTTTTTAGGTAGCATTTGAACCTTAGAGTGACAACAGTTTTGCCACATTAAAGGCATAGTTTTGCCACATTAAAGGCATAGTTTTGCCACATTAAAGGCATAGTTTTGCCACATTAAGGGCATAGTTTTATAATTGTTATGCCTTTTTCTCTATGTTATTGTATAAACAAGCTTTAATACATAATTTTTCACAATGTTAAAGACATGATTTTATTTTTTTTATGCCTTTAATGAAAGGAGAGTTAATATATGAGTGGAGAAACTGTTATTTATAAAAATGAAATGAATTTAGTCCCTTTAAGACGCTTTACTGCTACTGAAATTAATTTGTTCTTTGCTATGTGTAATAAACTCAAAGAACAAGATACTAA
>OIFK01000586.1_pt1 | contig 13394 bp, 12 predicted proteins | sample 1582071 | NCBI WGS metagenome assembly OIFK01 (sample SAMN07501052, study PRJEB24779) | human gut metagenome | isolation source: stool | host: human infant | place: USA: Pittsburgh, PA | reverse complement strand
GGGGGTCAAGAGTTCGAATCTCTTTATCTCCACCATAAGGACTACGAATGTAGTCCTTTTTTATTTTGTGCGGAAAAGTAAGAGAATAAAGTGCAAGGCAGCTGCCTGGCATGGCAAAAGCCATGTTATGGCTTTTGCGGCTAGTTTAGCATAAATTAATTTATGCGTAAAAAACTAGCCAGACGGGGGTCAAGAGTTCGAATCTCTTTATCTCCACCATAAGGACTACGAATGTAGTCCTTTTTTATTTTGTGCGGAAAAGTAAGAGAATAAAGTGCAAGGCAGCTGCCTGGCATGGCAAAAGCCATGTTATGGCTTTTGCGGCTAGTTTAGCATAAATTAATTTATGCGTAAAAAAACTAGCCAGACGGGGGGGCAAGAGTTCGAATCTCTTTATCTCCACCATAAGGACTACGAATGTAGTCCTTTTTTATTTTGTGCGAAAAATAATTATTATTAGTTAATAAAATTATATTTACCTATATATAGGCAAATTAAATCTTATATGATAAAATAGATAATAATTATTAAATAATAAAGGAGATTGAAATATGAGTATGATTTTTATAGAATATCCAAAGTGTACAACATGTATAAAGGCAAAAAAATTCTTAAAAGAAAACAATGTAGAATTCATTGATAGACATATAGTAGAAGAGAATCCTAGCAAAGAAGAGTTATTAAAGTGGATGGATATGAGTGGTTTAGAAACTAAAAAGTTTTTTAATACTTCAGGAAAACTATATAAAGAAATGAACTTAAAAGATAGGGTTAAGAACATTACAAAGGAAGAAGCTGCAGAGTTATTATCAACAAATGGTATGTTAGTAAAGAGACCTATTCTTATAAAGGATGATAAGGTGCTTGTTGGTTTTAAGGAAGATTTATATAGGGAAATGCTATAGGTGAAAGTATGTTAATGATTTTATCTCCAGCCAAAACTATAAATACAAAGATTAATAATATAGAAACTCCTGATAAGAAATGGGCTTTTGAAGGGGATACTAAAGAGTTAGTTTCTATACTAAAGGAATTTTCATTAGATGAATTATGTTCATTAATGAAAATATCAGATAAATTAGGAATATTGAATTATGATAGATATAGAAATTTTTATAATGAAGATACTAAAGAATATACAGCTATTCTTGCCTTTAAGGGGGAAGCCTATAGAGGTATAGGTGCAGAAGATTTCTCAGAAGAAGATTTTCTTCATTCTAATAGTGTACTAAGAATATTATCAGGATTATATGGGGTTATTGAACCATTAGATAGAATTAAAGAATATAGATTAGAAATGGGTACAAAGCTTAAAAATAATAGGGGCAATGATCTTTATGAATTCTGGGGAGATAAGGTTACAGGTAAGATTATGGAAGCAATAGATGCATCACCAGGTGAAAAGGTACTAGTAAACTTAGCTTCAAAAGAATATAGTAGTGTCTTGAATATGCCTATGATAAATGAAAAATATAGAATAGTAGATGTGAATTTTTTAGAATATAAAGATGGAAAACATAAGATGGTTAGCATGTATGCAAAAAAAGCAAGAGGAATGATGGCCAGATATGTTATTCAAAATAAAATTAATACAGTAGAAGAAGTTAAAGATTTTGATTTAGATGGATATACTTATAATGAGGTTTTATCTAAAGAAAATGAATTAGTATTTACTAGATAGAGAGGTGAAGATATGAGCAGACCTTGTATAATTATTTGTAACTTTAATGATAAAGAAGCAAAACTTTTAAAAACTTATGGAAGTATGATGGGACTTAAGGATCAGATAAGAGTTAACTGGACTAATGGAAATACTTTGGTAAAAGACATTTTAGAAGATAATATTTCTTCAGAATGTGAAGAAGAGATAAGAGATAGAGCAATTATCTTTAATGATTTACCTAATATGAAGGTGAGTATGTTTATAGATAATATGAAAAAGATGAGAATTGCTCCAGCTATGAAGGCTATTGTAACAGAAACATCTATAAATTGGACTTTATCTCATTTATTAAAGAACCTTATAGAAGAAAGAAAAGCTGAAAGGCAAGGAAGAGAAGCAAAACACGTAGAGGAATAACAAAGATATAGGGCTAGTTTGAAATTATAATAATTTTCAACTAGCCCTTTTTCTTCGCATTATGAATTTATTATGGCATCTATAGTTATTTGCATTTTTTCCTCTAAGTTTTTATCTTCTAGTAATACAGTAGATATTAAATCTAAAAGATACATAGTAGAAAACTGAGAGTTTATAAACTTATGTCTACCTATGAAACGAGTATTATAAACTTTTAATATTATATCCGAATAGACTGTTATTGAACTTTCATCAAAGCTTGTTATACAAGCAGTTTTAGCACCATTTCTTTTAGAAACCTTTAAAGCATTTACAACCTCTTTTGTTTCACCTGATATAGATAATCCTATAACAAGGTCTTCAGAGGATGCTATTGAACTATTAATAATCATCATATGAGAGTCTGAGATACAATGTATATTAAATCCCATTCTTATTAATCTTTGCATCATTTCAGTAGCTGTTAAACCAGAACTACCAACTCCATAAAGATATATTTTATTAGCCTTTTTTATTTCTTCAACTATATTAAATATAGCGGATTTATCTATAATTGAATTTGTTCTTTCAATTACTTCATTGTAATGACTATAGACACTTGAAAAAATATCATCGCTATCAATAGGATCGCTATCATTACTACTTAAGTTGATCTTCATTTTCATTTCAACAAAGCTATCGCAGCCAATTTTTTTTGAAAATCTAGTAATAGTAGCACCAGAAGTGCCTATTATTTTAGCTAATTCTGTTATATTTATATTTTTAATCATATCAGGCTGATTTAAAATATAATCAGCGATAGCTTTTTCTTTATCTGAAAAGTTATTATATTTTTGTTGTATCTCGCATATAATGTTCAATTAAAACCCTCCATAATACAGTGATATATTTAATGATACCATAATTCTTTTTTTTATAAAATAAGAGATAGGGACTTAATAGCCTCTATCTCTTTGGTAAGAGTATTCTATATTGCTTTTTTAACTTCTTCACTAAATTTCTTTGTTATAAGTTGTGGTCTAGTAATAGCTCCACCAACAACTACTGAATAGGCACCCATTTCTAAAGCTTTTCTAGCTTTTTCAGGAGTATCAAAATTACCTTCAGCTATAACTGGAACCTTACAGTTCTCAATTAGTGTAGAAAGAACTTGGAAGTTATTCATACCCTTAGATTGTTCAGTATATCCAATTAATGTTGTTCCTACAAAATGGAAGCCTAATTTTTCGGCTCTTAAACCTTCTTCAACAGTTGAAATGTCAGCCATAAATTTTTGGCTTGGATACTTAGCTATAACTTCTTTAAGGAAATTTTCATCTTGGTTTATAGTTGCATCTAAAGCTACTACATCTATACCTTCTTTAACTAACGCATCAACTTCCTTCATTGTAGGAGTAATATATGGAATCATATTATCATAATCCTGTTTTATTATTCCGATGATAGGTAGATCAACTTCTGCTTTTATTGCTTGAATATCAGCTATAGTGTTAGCACGTATACCAATTGCTCCACCTTCTTTAGCTGCTAAAGCCATTCTACCCATTATGAAGGAGCTATGTAGTGGTTCATTTGGTAGTGCTTGACATGATACGATTAATCCTTTATTCATTACTTTCACTCCTTATAAATTATTCTTTATCTATTATTTCATTAATTTTTTGTTTTAGAGGATCTGCTTTTGCTCCAAATATAGCTTGGATTCCGCCTTTAACTTCAAGGACAGCAGTAGCTCCTAGAGCTTTTATCTTATCTTTATCTACTTTACTTACATCTTTAACGGCTACTCTTAATCTTGTAATACAAGCATCAACATCATCTAAGTTTTCTTTTCCACCTAGTGCAGCTAAGATTTCAGCAGCAGTTTCGCTCATAGAATCTTTAGTAATAACTTTAACTTCCTCACCGTCGGATTCTCTACCTGGAGTAGGAACATTGAATTTAGTTATTAAGAATCTAAATGTTACATAGTATAATACGGCCCATGCAATACCTATTAATATTACATAAATCCAGTTTGTTTTTTCGTTACCTTGTAATACACCAAATAGTGAGAAGTCAATTAATCCACCAGAGAATGTATTACCAATTGATACATTTAATATATCTGCTAAGAAGAATGATAATCCATCGAAGAAAGCATGTACTACATATAGCCAAGGAGCTACGAATAAGAACATGAATTCAATTGGTTCTGTAATACCAGTTACAAATGATGTGATTGCAGCACCTAAGAATAAACCAGCAACAGCCTTTCTCTTATTCTTTGGAACACAATGATACATTGCTAAACAAGCAGCTGGTAGACCAAACATCATTGTTGCAAAACGTCCAGCAAAGAATCTAGTACCTTCAGTAAATAAACCTACGTGATTTGGATCAGCTAACTCAGCAAAGAATATGTTTTGTGCACCAGTTACAGTTTGTCCAGCAACTTGAGCAACTCCACCTAATTCTGTATACCAGAATAATGGGTAAATCATGTGATGTAATCCAACAGCACCAGTTAATCTTAATAAGAATCCATAAAGGAAAGTTCCTATAGGACCTAAGTTGGCAATACCATTTCCAGCGCTAACTAACCAACCTTGGAAAGTAGGCCAGATTAGGAAGAAGATTGCACCAACACCAATGGCTGCAAATGAAGACACTATTGGAACAAATCTTGATCCACCAAAGAATCCTAATACTGCAGGTAATTGAATGTTGTGATATCTATTATGTAGATATGCAACTAATGAACCTATAACTATGGAACCAACAACCCCTGTATCGATTGATTCAACAGCAGGGTTGAAAGCACCAATCATTCCTTTAATAGATGCATTCATTACAAGGAATGCAACAGCACCAGCTAGTGCGGCAGTACCTTTATCTTTCTTGGCAAGTCCAACTGAAAGACCGATACACATTATAAGTGCTAAGTTACCGAATACTACGTCTCCAGCAGATGACATTATTTTAAATATACCTTGTAACCAAGGAATATCTAAGAACGGATAAGCTTGTACAGTGTTAGGATTTGATAGCGCACCACCAATTCCAAGTAATAAACCAGCTGCAGGTAATATTGCAATTGGTAACATAAATGATTTTCCGATTTTTTGAAGTTGTTTAAACATAACATCCTCCTTCATTCTATAAAATTATTTTCATAATTGCAATATCAGTAAAAATATTTTTCACTGAATATGTTTACAATATACCATGAAATTATTTTCATTGCAATAGAAAAAGTGAAAATAATTTTATAAAAATTTTATTGAAAAATATTTCTTATTATTAGCTATATTTTTGATAAATATACAAATATATTTAATATTAAAAACTTGGTCTCTTTATAAGAAACCAAGTTTTTAATTATATCATATATTTTTTTCTTTTAAATTTATTAGCTAATATACATGCTATACTCATTACTACAATAGATGATAATACAATAGCTATTTCTAGAGTTGATATACTTTTATTGGAATTAAGATTGGTTCTATTCATATTACCCATAGCTGGCTTTGTTTTGTCATTTGGAACTGGTATTTGTTGCTGATTGTCTTCTGGCTTGGGTAATTTACTGTTACCACTTTCAGTTTGCTGCATCATCATATCATTACCACTAGGTGGAGCAGTCATACCGTTCTGACTATTATTGTTAGGAGAAGGTATATCACCATTAATTCCTCCTTGATTTATATCCATATCAGGAGGATTCATATTGCCATTTGTAGCATTATTTATTTGTGGTGGTACATTAGAAGGAATATTAGAATCAGTATTTTGATTCATATCATTTATCTTATTTTCATCTCCTTTTCCACCACCCATAGATCCAAGAAGACTCATATTTACTAGGTTGGATCCAAGATATTCATCAAGGTTAACTTGATTTTGTGCTTCTTTAGTAGATGGTATAACTCCTGTAAGTTGAAGAGATATACTTTTTGATCTATAATTTCCAAGTTTATATAGTTCGTCTAAAGAATTTTTAAATTGGCTATAGCTATAAAAGGCTGTAGAATCATTTTTAACATATTCGTCTATAAGAGAAGCGGTAGAATATAATTTGTTTTTAAATATACCACTATCAAAATACGTTGAAACAATATCATTAAGATATTTATGATATAATTCTTTATACTCATCAACTTCTAATAATTTTTCTAATAATGGGCTATCTGACAAGTTTGTGCTTGTAGGTTCATCAATAGGAAAATGTATGGTAGATAAATCGTTACTTGTTCTTTTTGAATTATTCATTTCACCTTTATTTCTACCACCCATTTCTGCAGAGAATCCACCAAAGGATAGGTTTAAATCCCAAGGGAGAATGGTGCAAATACCATCTTTCTCATATATATAGTAATTATGAAATAGATTAGATTGATAGCTATCTAAATTAACAAGTGCTGTACTTACTGCAAAATACCTTAATGTGGCATCTATATCAATATATTTTTCTAAGTTAGTTCCATTGTTTAAGTTTCTAATCATATCTATGATTTTTTGAAAATCATCATCTGTTACAGCCGTAACTGCATTATCTTTAATCCCAGAATAATTACTTTGAGTTTCTCCAGTGTATTTTAAATTTGTTCCTGTCCCTTCTGCTTTATATAAATTTCCATGGTCATAGCCATAATTTCTTTCTAGATAAGACTCTTGTAATCCTTCAATAGCCAGGTATAAACCATAGTTATTATCATTAATAGTTATATTTGAGAAAGAGTTTTCAGGTGTAGTAACTCCCATAAACTCAAACAAGTCATAGGATAGGTATTCTTTTAAATATGTTGCATCTGCATAAATATTATTTAGGTTTAACATATCTAGGCCATAGTAGCTTTGTCCCTTTACGTATTTATCAAATTTAACTTTAAAGCTATATCTTTCTGAATCAGAAGAGGCAACTTGAGATAAACTTGTATTTCCTTTTGTTCTAATACCAACATTATAAAAAGTTTCTCCATTAATTGTTATATCAGCTTTGTGATACTCCTCTTTTAGTGGATTAGATAACATGTCTTGCCAGTCCTCGTCAGATATATTAATTTTAATATCAGTAACTTTTGTATTATCGAAAAGTAAGGTTGAATATTGGGCAGAACTTGCATTTGACACTTCCTTTGGATAAACCAATAGGAAGGATGTAAATAGTAGAGCACATACCATGAAAATACAAGCAACTACCTTGAATTTATTACTTTTAATCAAAGTTTTTATAAAACAAGGGGATTAGCCCATGTAGTCTCCATTGTAGCTTACTAATACAGCGTTATTAACACCATCAATAGAAGCTAACTTATTTATAAACTCTGTGCTCATATCCTTTAATCTTATCTCAAGTGTTAGCTCGATTTTAAAGTCAGAAGAAATAGTTTTTGATTTAATAACATGCTTTTTTACGTGTTGTTTTACATAATCAACAGCTTTTTTTTCACTTTCATTATCATAGCAATTTAAAACTAAGATATAAGGATTATCTGAAGTTTTTCTGTTTACAAATATAATCATAAATAAACCTATGAAAAGAGAACCTATAACAGCTAGAGGAATTAATCCAGCACCAAGTACTATGCCAACACTAATTGACCAAAAAATATATACTATATCCATAGGCTCTTTAATTGCACTACGGAATCTAACTATTGATAGGGCACCTACCATACCAAGTGATAAAACTACATTAGATGTAACAGCAAGTATAATTAATGTAGTAACTAAAGTCATTGCAATTAGGGAGGTTCCAAAATTTGCAGAATACATAACTCCATTAAAAGTCTTTTTATATATTATGAAAATAAACATACCAATTGCTAAAGCTAAAGTAAGAGCAATAAAGGTATCTAATATTGAAAAGCTTGAAGCTTTTTCTAAGAAACTTGATTTGAAAATATCATTAAATGTTAGTGATTTATCCATTTTAATTCTCCTTTTTATCCATAAATTCTACTTGCAGCATATTTAGATATAGTTGCTGCTTTTCTGTTATTTGTTTGTATGGCATTATTAATAATTTCAGGTAAAAATTCATCATATTTAACTTCTAATATAATTAAGTTTGTATCAGTTGGAGCAACAGGAAGTGAAGGATTAAAGATATTGTTTGAGTATATTCCTGTTCTAATATCCATATCAAAGGTTATTCTTACATTACCTAGTTCATATACAAAAGCCTCTCTAACGTAATCTACTATTGTTTTAGGTTTTAATAATTGATATTTACACTTACTATAAAATTCAAGAAGTAGATTATCCGTAGAATCTTTTATCCAATGAAGATTATTATTTATAATGTCTTTACATTGTTCCTTTGTTAAAATAGTACTTTCCTTTAAACAAAGTCCATTATTTTTACTTTTCTTTTCTAGTCTTATAAATGATGTATCATTATTATAGAAACGTATTCTAAATTTTTCGCGCGTATTGAATCCATTAATTTTCTCCATTAAAACTTTGTCATAAATATTATCAAAATATAAACTTCTTATTTTATATCTACCATTAGAAGTGCTAGATGTATCTATCGATGCAATATGTTTTAATCTATTTCTAATTTGCAAGTAGTCAGAATAATTAATGAAGTGTTTAATTTCATGTCTATATTTTGGAGTATTCATTTAATTCACCTCCTTTTCTTATGAAGGAATTATATAGTTTAAAGCTTAAATAAAACTTAAAATATTTCTGAAAATTTTGTAGAATAATGTTGACAGGCTATAAATGAGATGATAATATAATAAATATAAAACGTATACACGGATTGTTACTGGTAATGCAGGCAAAACCTATTTCATAATATTTTTTTGTTATGGGATGGTTTTGTCTTTTTATATTTTTGAAGAGTGGAGGTTAGCTAATGAAAATTGAAAAAATACTTAATAATAATGTTGTAGTCTCAATTAATGACAAAGGACAAGAAGTAATTATTATGGGACGAGGCCTTGCTTTTCAAAAGAAGATTGGAGCAGAAATAAATGAAGGTAATATAGAAAAGATATTTACAATAACCAATAAGGATATTACTGATAAGTTCCAGCAATTGCTACAAGAGATTCCAAGTGAGTATATGTTGTTATCTGAAAAAATAATTACTTACGCTAAGTCAGAACTAGGTAAGAAGTTAAATGAAAGTATATTTATTTCATTAACTGACCATATAAATAGTACAATTGACAGATATAAAAATGGTATCCAGTTAAAAAATGCTTTATTATGGGATATAAAAAGACTTTATAAGGATGAGTTTTGTATTGGTGTTGAAGCATTAAAAATGATAAAGGAAGATTTAAATATAGAGCTTCCAGAAGATGAAGCTGCATTCATAGCCCTTCACATAGTTAATGCAGAATTAAATGAAGAAATGCCAAACCTTATGAATATGACTAAGGTTATGCAAGAAATTTTAAACATAGTTAAATATCATTATAGAATAGATTTTGATGAAGAATCATTAAGTTATTACAGATTCATAACCCACTTAAAATTCTTCGCACAAAGATTATTTAATGGAAAGACTTATACTGATAAGGATGATGAAATCTATGATATGATCAAGATTAAATATCCTATTGCACATGAATGTGTAAAGAAAGTAGAAAAATTTATAAAAGAAAAGTATACATATGATTTAACAAAAGAAGAAAAATTATATCTAATGATTCACATACAACGTGTGACAGAAAATAAATAATTAGCAGGATTGTTACTGGAACGGCAGGCAAAACCTAGATTATTCTTAGAGCATATATATTTCACCCTTTTTGCTCTAGGATTAGTTTAGGTTTTTTCTTTTAGCCAAGTACAGACAATATATATTTTTAGGATTGTTACTGGTAAAGCAGGCAAAACCTTCATTATTAATAATTTAAATAAATGGAGGAAAGAAAATTATGAATTACACAGAATTAGCAAAACAAATTCTAGAGAAAGTCGGAGGAAAAGAAAACGTTGCATTCTTAACTCACTGTGCAACAAGATTAAGATTTAACTTAAAAGATGAGACTAAAGCAGATATGGACGCTTTAAAGAAAACAAAAGGCGTTATGGGAGTTGTAAATAAGGGTGGACAATTCCAAGTTATCATAGGAAGTGACGTAGCAAGTGTTTATAAGCCACTTACTGAGCTAGGAAACTTCGCAGATGGAAATGATAATAAAAATGACGGGGAAAAGAAAGGTAAATTAGTACAAGTGTTTGATACAATAGCAGGTATCTTTACACCAATTATACCAGCAATCACTGGTGCAGGTATGATTAAATGTGTATTAGCACTATTAGTATCATTTAATTTAATAGATACATCATCACAAACATATTACATTTTAAACTTTATGGGAGATGCAGCGTTCTACTTCTTACCATTCTTACTTGCAAGCTCAGCAGCTAAGAAGTTTAAGTGTAATGCATATTTAGCAATGACAATAGCAGGGGTACTATTACACCCTAACTTTGCAGCATTAAAAACAGCTGGTGATCCAGTTTCATTCTTAGGATTACCAGTAACTTTAGCAGGATATTCTTCATCAGTTATTCCAATAATTCTTGGAGTATGGTTTATGTCATTTGTAGAACCAATAGCTGATAAAGTATCACCAAAGGTAGTTAAATTCTTTACAAAACCACTTATTACAATTTTAGTTACAGCACCAGTATTACTTATAGTTTTAGGACCTTTAGGAACTATTCTAGGTGATGGTATAGCTAGTGCAATAGCATTCTTAGATTCATATGCAAGTTGGTTAGTTCCATTTGTTGTTGGTACATTCTCACCATTATTAGTTATGACAGGAATGCATTATGGATTAATTCCAATAGGAATAAATAATGTTGCTACAGCAGGGTTTGATACAGTAGTAGGACCTGGTATGTTAGCTTCTAACATAGCTCAAGGTGGAGCAGCATTATGTGTTGCATTAAAATCAAAGAACAAAGACTTAAAGCAATTAGCAGGATCATCAGGACTTACAGCAGTTTGTGGTATTACAGAACCAGCAATGTACGGTGTTAACTTAGCATTAAAGAAACCTTTATATGCAGCTATGATAGGTGGAGGAGTTTCAGGTTTATACCTTGGAATTACAGGAGTAGGTAGATTCGTTACAGGTTCTCCAGGATTATTAGCATTACCAGGATATATTGGAGGAGAAGGATCAGCTAATATAATAAATGCATGTATAGGTGCAGCAATTGCATTTGTAGTTTCTTTCATAGCAGCTTGGATTATAGGATTCGATGATCCAGTAGAAGAAGGGAAAGAAGAGATATCAGCAACAGAAACTGTAGATAGATTAGTAGAAAAAGTTGAAATAGCATGTCCAGTTAATGGAGAAGTTATTGCTTTAGATAAAGTAGAAGATGAAACATTTGCATCAGGAATTATGGGTAAGGGTGTTGCAATTATACCTGTTGATGGAAAAGTAGTTTCACCAATAAACGGAACAGTTCAAACAATATTTAAAACTAAGCATGCAATTGGATTATTATCAGATGAAGGTGTAGAAGTATTAATTCACATAGGTATGGATACAGTTCAATTAAATGGAGAACATTTCACAGCTCACATTAAAGATGGAGATAGAGTAAAGGTTGGAGACCCATTAGTAGATGTAGATTTAGAAGCTGTAAGAGCAAAAGGATATGAGACAGTAACTCCAGTTATAATAACAAATTCAGATCAATATTTAGATATAGTAGGGAAATGTGATGAAAAGGCTAAAGTAGGAGAAACAGTAATCACAGTTCTATAAGCAGTAAGGAGATTAATTATGAAAAATATAATTCCAGAAAATTTCTTATGGGGTGGAGCTATAGCAGCTAACCAATGTGAAGGAGCTTATCTTGAGGATGGAAAGGGCATGTCACCGGTAGATATTCTACCGGGAGGTGCCTTAAGAAAAGAGGCTTTATCAGATGCTAAAAGAGCAATGGATACAGATTATGGATACTATCCATCTCATGTATCAATAGATTTTTACCACAGATATAAAGAAGATATAAAGTTATTTAAGGAAATGGGATTCAAGTGTTTAAGAACTTCAATATCTTGGGCTAGAATATTCCCAAATGGAGATGATCAAGCTCCAAATGAAGAAGGATTAAAGTTCTATGATTCATTAATAGATGAGTTAATAGCAAATGGTATTGAACCAGTTATTACTATTAATCACTTTGATACACCATTAGAATTAACAAAGAAATATGGTGGGTGGAAGAATAGAAAGCTAATTGGTTTCTACTTAAATTACTGTAAGGTTATATTTAACCGTTATAAAGGTAAAGTTAAGTATTGGATGACATTCAATGAAATAAACATGATTCTTCATATACCTTCCTTTGGTGGAGGACTTATATTTGAAGAAGGAGAAAATGTAAATCAAATTAAGTATCAAGGAGCGCATCATCAATTAGTAGCAAGTGCTTTAGCAACTAAACTAGGTCATGAAATAGATCCAGAAAATAAGATAGGATGTATGCTTGCAGCAGGACAAATATATCCGTATACTTGTAATCCAGAAGATATTCTAGAAGCTCAAGCTAGAAATAGAGATAACTACTTCTTTATTGATGTACAAGCAAGAGGTAAATATCCAGCTTATGCAAATAGAATGTTTGAAGAAATGGGCTTCAATATAGAAATAACTGAGGAAGAAAAGAAAATATTAGCTGAGAATACAGTTGATTATGTAGCTTTTAGTTATTACTCAAGTAGATTAAGAAGCGCAGATCCAGTTGTTATGAGCCAAAAGCTTACTGGAAATGCTTTTAAGAGCTTACCAAACCCATACTTAAAGCAATCAGAATGGGGATGGACAATAGATCCAGTTGGATTAAGAATTACAATGAATGAATTATATGATAGATATCAAAAACCATTATTTATTGTTGAAAATGGACTAGGCGCTGTAGATAAAGTTGAAGAAGATGGTTCAATAAATGATGACTATCGTATTGAATATTTAAGAAAACATATTGAGCAAATGAAAGAAGGAATCAAGGATGGAGTTGAACTTATAGGATACACTCCTTGGGGATGTATAGATTTAGTAAGTGCATCTACTGGTGAAATGAGCAAAAGATATGGTTTCATATATGTTGATAAAGATGATAATGGAAATGGTACATTAGAAAGAAGAAAGAAAAAGAGTTTTGATTGGTACAAAAAGGTTATATCAACTAACGGAGAGAATCTTGAGTAATAAATAATAGAAATAGGCTTACATTTGTAAGCCTATTTTTTTTACGTGCGCCCAGCATGGGCGTACACTAATCGGTGAAAGTCCGTAACGGGGGCTGATAGTGCCAACCGTATAGCTTAAGA
>OIFK01000577.1_pt1 | contig 13645 bp, 13 predicted proteins | sample 1582071 | NCBI WGS metagenome assembly OIFK01 (sample SAMN07501052, study PRJEB24779) | human gut metagenome | isolation source: stool | host: human infant | place: USA: Pittsburgh, PA | reverse complement strand
TACAAAAATTTAAAGAAAGTAGACTACAATGAACCTAAATTTTACTTTTGGAGGTCCATAACATGTTTCCATCCTACCTAACGAATGAGCTAGAAATTTTATTTTATATAGTGAAGCGAGCTCATACGTCATTAAATGAAATTTCTTCCAATTTAAAAATTTCAAAAAGAACGGTCAAAGAAAATCTGATAAAAATAAATCAAGAATTCGAGGATACTTATCAAATCCAACATTTTATTGTCTCTAACAATAATGGCATTGTTTGTGTAAATCCAGCGTACCGAAAAAGCGCGGTCGAATACGCCTACACGTTAAAACTCAATCTTTTAAAAAACAATGTACAATTTAATTATTGCGTACAATTGGTCACACATTCTTCCATTGATAAAAACGAATTAATTAAAGTTTTATATATTTCTGAACATTATCTGGTAAAAATCACGAAACAACTGAATAACTTTTTTAAAATTTTTGATATAGTAATCGTTAGTATTAAGGGTATTTATCAATTAACTGGCAATGAATTATCGATTCGAGTGTTTTCTTTCATTTTCCTACAAGATTCCTTTCAAGAATTGGCTTGGCCTTTTTCTAAAATAAGTCTTGAAGAAATTAAAAAAAGTCTACCCGATGAACTTCTTGAACGATCCTATAAAAATGTCCGAATGAAGAAAAGAGCGTTTTATATTTTATATGCGATATTTAAAACTAGAACAAGTGCACAAAACTTCTTAAAGATGCCGCACTCTAAAAACCTGCATTCTTTTTTTATTCTGATCAATCAATACAGTCATGTCACTTTATTTTTTCTTGAACACTCCTTCGCTGACATTCAATGCGAAACAAGAAAAACTGAAATTTTATACTTTAATTTTTTATCTCGCATTTTTATCCCTTATATCTTTTCGGAAAAGCAAACGAAACAAATAGAAAAATTATTTATAGAATCTAACCATCCTTATTGTGTCTTATCAAAAAAATTGTTTAAGCAAGTAGCCTACTTACTGACAAATCAGCATGATTATCAATACGTTTACTATCTTTCTATTTTTAATGCTTGGTACTTTTTAACGGAGGGCAATTATTATACTTTTTTAACACTTTATTTACCGCAGCCAGAAATTTGTACTCCGTCAGATGTGGCATACTTTAATCGAATAAAAGGAACGGTGGCAAAATTAGTTCACCAAGAAACGCATTTAGAGTTACTCAGTCAACTGCTTTACACATTGTCTGTGTCCGAAAAAAAAGTACAAGTGAGAATCTATTTACAAATTATCAAAGATTTTTATGCAAGTTATTTTATTAAAACACGGTTATCCTCCTTATATAATACAAACGCAATCTCTATTACCGAAGACTTCACAAATGCGGATATCATCATCACAGATTCCTTCGAAAAAGCTACTTCTAATCAAGATATTTTCTACTTAGATTCCATTGAAAATGAAGAAAGTTGGCATGAGCTTACAGAATTTATTCAACAAAAATATATGGCTAAACTTAATGTTGGCTTATAATTGTGAGTTTTCTTAAAAAGAGCAAATTTGAAAAAAAATTTTAGAGGTGTATACTAGCAGAGGAATAATTTTTTAGCTTCTAATAAATTTTTAAAGAAGGAATGTTTTGTGAAATTATCTATCAAAAAATTTTTTGAGGTCTTCTTAGAATCGTCTTGGGCGTATAGTCGCCCTATACTAACTTTTGATACAAGACAGAACTGGTTTGCCCTTGTTCTTAGTATCATTATTGCAAATGCTGTTGGTGCTGTTCTAACAATAGTCTTTCCTTTCGCTTTTGTTTTAGTAAATGTTGGTAGCTTTTTGGGCACTGTAATTTGTGTCTTACCACGACATGGCTCTCCACAAAGAAGTGCCATAGATGGTATTTTAATGATTTTTATTGGTGCCAGTCTGGGGATACTTTTACAGTCGTCAAGTATATTCATTATTTTATTATTCGTCCTTGGTTTGTATTTTTCAGGGATTGTAAGAAACTTTAGTATTGGTCTGTATATTCGATGTCTCTTTGGGACCATTTCTTTACTAGCTGGTGCGCAATTAAAAGGCAATTTGTCTATTGGTCAAACTTTTGAAGGTCTGGGTGCAATAATTTTAGGTATGTCCATCCTTTGTTTGTTCTATTGTCTTTATTCTAAGCCGCAAAATAATGAAGCACGAAAATTAGTAGCCGATTTATATGAACAATTATATTTATTAGCACAAGGAAAACCCGCACGCTATGTCCATTTCAGAATAAAAGTACGCGAATCCGTTGAAACGATGCCATGGGTCAATCATCAAAAAACACCATGGATTTATCCCTTGGTTTCACAAGCAGATGCAATTGCAGGCTCGTTAGATTCAACCAATGCAGCTGAAAATCTTCCTGCTTTAAAAGCAATTCTACTCTTTTTAAAAGGAGAACAATTAACCCTGCCTCTTCAAGAATTTGCTTCAGCAAACACCGAAATAAAATCAGCAATCCTTTTGATACAAAACAAACAAACCTCTAAAAAAATCTCATTTAAATCTTTCTTACCCACAAAAGAAGGACTTGCAGAAGCCAAAGAGATCCTTCATTCTTACAAAGGCAGCTCTGCTAGATTCGCAATTCGTTTAGCTTTAACAGGTTTAGTGTGTCATTTTTGTTCGCTTATACTTAATTACATGTACCCTTTGCCTTTAGCTAATCACGAATTCTGGGTAGTTATTTCTGGTTGTTTAATGGTTATGCCAGGTTATCATGGTACACTCGGTAAAATCACTTCAAGAACTATTGGTTCTATTTTAGGTGGTTGTTTAGGCATCTTTTTGTCTCAATTAATTGCTAACTTAACAAACCTAAATCCTTTATGGCCAATGCTATTGTCTTGTTTGCTAGTTATATTGTATGAAAGCGTCCGTAAATTAAGTCAAGCATTTCTAATGCTAAGTGTGACCACTTGGTTAACTTTCACATTAGGTGGTAGTTCTGCAGGCTATACAAGAGTTTTTGATGTAATTATTGGTGCGCTGATTGCTTTTGTTATGTTTTTTATTTTCCCAACATGGCATAGTCAAGTATTAAGTAAAAATATCAATAGTTGGTCAAAAACGATCAGCTCTATTTTGCTAGCGTTAATCAATGAAGAGACCACGTTACCAAGTGATGCTTGGGTGCTAGCTTATCGAGTACAACGTAGAGTAAACTATTCTATTCAAGAAATTGTTCTTGAATCTCCTATTTATAGTAACGATGCCTCTGCTGAAAGCTTAATGCAACAAAAACAACTAAATGATCAACTGTTGGAAATGCAAACTGCTATGGAAGAGCTTCTTTTAGAACTTATGAAAACACAACACTACTTAAAAAAATTAACGCCAGTTAGGCCGGACACACTAAACACTGAGTTATTTAACTATTCACAGCAAATACTTTCACTCACGAATCCCAAAAATAATCGACTAATCAACCAGTCCAAACAATCCATTTATTTTCCTCAAATTGAACAATCACTGGTAATCTTAAAAAATTCTACAGCTAATTTCTTTTTAGCAAATATCAAATGATTAAATAGACAAAAAGCCTAGGAAAAATCCAAAGGGAATTTTTCCTAGGCTTAAAAGTTAATAAACTACTGGCAGAGTAATCAATGAAAACAACCGACCTAATCGAGCAGAAAACTTGGTTTTTGTAACGGAATACCCCTGTCCTGACTCCGTTACACCGACTCAATTTTATAAACTTATCTGTCTAACATTCACAAAAAACTTTTTTTTCAGTTTCTGTGAGGATATCATTCATTCGGCCAGATTTAAATCCTTCTAAGTCAAAAGTTACATAATTAAATCCTTGTTTTTTAAGATAATCTGCAATTTTTTCTCTGTTTTCTAATAACAGAGAAAGTTTGTCTTCTGGAATTTCAATCCGTGCTAAATCATGATGTGCTCTGACACGGACAATTGGAAAACCTATTTCCCGTAAATATTTTTCACTAGCAAATACTTGATCAATAGCTGAGCGTGTTAACTTAATGCCATAAGGAATTCTTGAAGCAATGCTACATGAGGCAACTTTACTCCAATTGGAAATACCTGCGTCTTTAGCAAGTTGACGTATTTCAATTTTATATAATTTAGCTTGTTGTAGCGGACTGATGACCCCTTCTTGATCTCTTGCTCTTAATCCAGGACGAAAGTCAGTATTATCATCCATAATCATCCCATCGGCCAGAACATCAAATCCCTCTTTCTGAATAGCCGAACGAATAGTTTTATATAATAATTTTTTACTGTAGAACCAGCTATTAGGGTTATTTGCAACAATTCTATCATCCGCTAATTCGCTCATTTCAAGGCCTAACACATTTGCTCCCAACCCATTAGCTAAATCAACCGCTTTATCAAACTCATCATCAGAAAATAATTCTGAATTTACAACAACCGCAAGTACATTTTCAGCACCTAAAGTGTCCAAAGCTTTTTTTAGCAAGTAAGAGCTATCAATTCCACCTGAATATGCAACAGCCAACTTATCCATTTTTTGTAATTCGCGAACTAAATTTTGTTCTTTCGTTTTCATGACAGACATTTAAACCATCTCCTATTGATTTTCTTTTACATAATTAATTATAGACATCTCCACATTAGAAAAAATCACGATTCATAGTATCAATTATTGTCAATATTTGTACACTTAATACCGTTTTAAATGTTGTAACAAGTTAGCATTGGCTTCTATCTCTTCCTTTGAGTACCTTGTAACAGCCGAATCAAACAATAAAATGGAATCAGCTTCCTCGCAAATACTCAAATAGTCATGGGTGGAAAGGATAATTGTTTTACCAAGTTGATGCAGATTTTTTATTATCTTTTTAAATAATTTTTCCGATTCTTTTGTCAACCCAGCAAACGGCTCATCTAATAAATACACGTCTGGATTCATTACTAACAGACTAGCAAAAGCCACTTTTTTCTTTTCTCCTCCCGACAATTGATAAGGCACTTGATTGCTTAAATGGGTAATTTTTAATAAATTCAAACAATCATTAATTCTTTTTGCTGTTTCATGCTCGGATAGTTGGAGCTGTCTAGGGCCAAATGCCAATTCGTCATAAACTGTTGCATTAAATAATTGTGTGTCCGTCTCTTGAAATAATATACCCAAATGAGCATAATACTTCTTTTTATGAATAGGGTCTTTTTTCCAGGCCGTTAATGATTGTTCCATAAAATAAATCGTTCCCTCGGAAGGTTTTAAAAAACCTGCGAGCAAATTTAAAAAAGTGGATTTTCCACTGCCGTTATCTCCCATCAAAACCAGATATTCTCCTCTGGCTATTTCCAAATTACAAGGCGAAAAAACAGGCTTCGTTTGATAGCGATAAACCAAATGATTTACTCGATACATATTAGTTCCTCCCTAAATAAAGCAACCCCCCGAAAAATAAAAGATAGGCAATACTAACCAAAAAATCTTTCGTTTTTAATGGTTGCTTTACTCGATAATATTGACCAGTATATCCTCTTGCTTCCATCACCATGTCCAACTTTTTCCCATACGTAAAAGATTTTAAAGAAATAAGACTGATTAAATTACTACCCGTACTCAACTGGATATTCCCACCAACTGCTCTAGCTTCTACAGCGGCAAGCAGTTGGATTAAGAGATTTCCAAAGAAAAAGATATATTTAATCGTAATATCTAATTGTAAAAGTATTATATTCGGAAAATGAAAGATTTTTAATGCTGCTATAAATTGATTCATGTTGGTTGTTTCCATATATTGACTAATCGCTATGGCTAAAAAAAACAAATGAACAATAAATAATAAACTAAATTGACCTAAAAAAAAGATCGGTAAATAGATAATCAGCGGCATCAAAATGAGGATACTAGCTTTTTTGACAATGTTTCGTAGAATAGTTGGTTTTTCAACTAAAAGTAACATGCCTAGGTAGATGCCTAAGAGCCACAAAACAAGAACTTTTTGTGCTGTGCTGATTAAAACAATTAGTAAAAAAGTACTGATCAGTTGAATTGCTGGGTGTATATCACTGAGAATAGTCTTATTGCGTTTCCCACTCACCTGAAATTTATTTAATAAAAAAAGGATTCCTTTTCGATTTTTAAGCATAAAGGTTTCTTTTTTATTAGGTTCAAGGGACGTGGAAGATTCTTTCATCCATTCAGGCATCAACTTTGCCTTCTTCCATTAAATAAACGAAAAATGAGTAAAAAAACGATTATGGCTGTTACGCCACTTAAAATATATCCAAGTGCTAATGGCAGTCCTGGAATAAAGTAATCACTGAAAAGTGCATGAAATGAAAAACCATTCACCATACCTTTTGGTTGTACTGCAGGTAAATGATTCTGTTTTAAATTCTTGACTAATTCAGATAAATCCCATTCACCCCAAGCAGTGGCATGATCAATCAAACCTAATGGACATAAAATTACCATAACCAATAACAGTCTCTTTAATCGCAACAACGGAGTCCTTTTCTTCTTTTCTTCGATAAAAATTGCATCTTTTGACACACTTTTTACAAAATTATAGACACACACGGTGAAGAGACCTTCAACAATTCCTATTACTAACAGATGGACACTCATCATTGCTGGTATAGTTATAGAAAGACCATATGGGTTATAAAGTGGCGTACCATTCGCTTCATGGAATAGTAAGGGTTGGATACCTAATAATACAGAAGTAGAAAATGCCGCCACATTTACACCAAGATACCCAGCTAAGAAAAGACCCATTGTTTCAAATTTTTTTACACGCGTAACTAGCTTATAAACTCCATATCCCACGAATGGCATCACAAACGCCATAGAAAAGGCGTTTGCACCAAAAGCTAATATACCACCATCACCAAATAAACAAGCCTGTAATAGTAAAGCCACCGAAACAGACAGCGTCGCGGCCCAAGGTCCCATCAATAATGCGATGAGAACAGCCCCAACAGCGTGCGCAGTTGTTCCACCAGGTACTGGCAAATTAAACATCATTATTAAAAATGACAAGGAGGAGGAAATCCCTAACATGGTCCCTGTATCTTTTTTTAATTTAATTTGAACGTCAACTTTTTTTACAGCGCGGTACCAGACAGGTACCATAATCGCGCCCATCACTGCGCAAGTTTGTGGGCTTAAATAATTTTCTGGAATATGCATGTTCGTCAGACTCCTATCTTATCGATCAATATAATCAGCTAAATAACTTTGATCGTAAATCACAATTTTTTGTTTTTTGATATCGATGACTTTTTCCTCTTTTAAATCATGGATAATTCGGTTTACGCTATTTCTCGTTGAAATCCCGCAAAACCCCGCAATATCCTCATTAGTTACTTGAAAATCAATTAATATTCCTTCCTCTGTCTGTACACCAAACAAATCAATTAATTGGTAAATAAAAGTACAAACAGCCCCCTTCTTACCATTCATTGTCATATTCTGTAAGGAACTAATACTCTCCGATAATTTCGCTCGGTAGTAATCCCGTACATAATCTTGAAGAACAGCATCTTCTCTAACATATTCCCAAAATACAGTCCTTGGTATCCGATAAAAGCTAGCCTCTTCCGACTCAATGCGGATATTAAAAGGAGCAGATGTATAATTTGATACTTCATCACGTAACAATGAAATAATGTCAGGAGACACAATATACGACAGATTAAATTCTCGTCCATCCTTTAAAATAATACTCGTCTTAACGACCCCTTTCTTTAATACATAGGTGTACGCTTCCTCCAATCCATGATAAGCGAGATAAGTATGGCGTTTTTTTTTTGATAATCGGCGTCTTCTTTCTATCTAAGAAAGCTGTAAGATAATCTGACTCCATAATTGTCACTCCTTTGACTAAGTTTCTGTTTGATTCGTTAACTATTATAAACACTCTCACCAACCTTTTGTTAGCAAATGTTACCCACAATAAGGACTGTGTGATTCCTAAATTTCATTATACTTAGTCTCGTAAAATATTACTTAGGAGATGATTGCTATGGTAGAAATTAACCTACCTTATGACAAGAAAATGATTACTGCAAGAATTCCCGATAAAAATTTTATTGGGCTTCTCGAATCAAAAGCTGAACATTTTTCAAATCCATATACTGAGAAAGAAACAGTCGAAAAATCGCTGGACAATCCTATTGGAAGCCTTCCATTAGAAGAATTAGCTATGGGTAAAAAAGACATTGTCCTCATTAGTTCCGATCACACACGTCCCGTTCCTTCACATATTATCACCCCAATTATTTTGCGTAGAATTCGTTCAGTGAACAAAACAGCTAGAATCCGGATTTTAGTTGCTACAGGCTTTCATCGCCCTTCTACACGAGAAGAACTGATTAGCAAATATGGTAAAGCGATTGTAGAGAATGAAGAAATCGTTATGCATATCTCTACTGATGATTCCTCAATGGTCAAAATCGGTCAACTACCTTCAGGGGGCGATTGTATCATTAATCGCATTGCAGCAGAAGCAGATTTACTGCTGGCCGAAGGGTTTATTGAATCACACTTTTTTGCAGGATTTTCTGGTGGACGTAAATCTGTTTTACCTGGAATTGCTTCTTATAAAACCATCATGGCTAACCATTCTGGAGAATTTATTGATTCCTCCAACTCACGGACAGGAAATTTAACGGATAATCCGATTCATAATGACATGGTCTACGCTGCCGCTAAAGCGAATCTAGCTTTTATTGTTAATGTCGTTTTAGATGGTGACAAAAAAATTATTGGTTCCTTCGCAGGTGATATGGTTGAAGCGCATAAAGTTGGTTGTAACTTTGTAAAAGAAATTGCCCGTGTCAAAAAAATACCTTGCGACATTGCGGTTTCAACGAATGGCGGATTTCCACTTGATCAAAACATTTATCAAGCAGTTAAAGGGATGACCGCTGCAGAAGCAACCAATAAAGACGGCGGTGTCATTATTATGGTCGCTGGATGTCGTGATGGTCACGGTGGTGAAGGTTTTTATGAAAATATTGCCAATGTTAAAAATCCAAACGAATTTTTAGAAGCAGCCATCCATACACCACGATTAGAAACCGTGCCAGATCAATGGACTTCGCAAATTTTAGCGCGAATTTTAGTTCATCATCATATAATTTTTGTTTCAGATCTTGTTGATCCTGAGCTTATCACTTCGATGCATATGGAAATAGCAAAAACGTTTGATGAAGCGTTAGAGCGAGCATTTGAAAGAGAAGGTCTAAATGCAAAAGTGACTGTGATTCGAGATGGCTTGTCTGTCATTGTAGAATAATGATCCTTGAGAAATCAGGAATAAGGAGCGTTGTATTATGCAACCGAAAGAAATTTTAGGAGCTTTTAAAGAGGGAAAATTATCTTTAGAAGAAGCAACAAACAAATTAAATGGCTTTTGCGAATTAGACTTTGCAAAAATTGATACGCAGCGTAAAGAAAGAACTGGTTATCCAGAAGTCGTTTATGGGGAAGGGAAAACAATTGAGCAACTCATCAAAATTATCAATAGCTTAAGAAAAGAAAACAATACAATTTTAGTTACTCGCGTTTCACAACAAAAAGCCCAGCCTTTAGAGTCGAACTTTCCTCATGGAACCTACTATGAACTTGCACGTTGTTTCGTTATCAACCAAATGGAGACTACAACAAAAAACTATATTGCGATAGTTACTGCTGGAACGTCAGACATGTCCGTTGCTGAAGAAGCAGCAATCACTGCAGAAACTTTCGGGAATCAAATAAAACGTATCTATGATGTAGGCGTTTCTGGCATTCATCGTTTGTTCGCTCACCTAGATGAGATTCAACAGGCTTCGGCGGTTATTGTGATTGCAGGTATGGAAGGCGCACTGGTGTCCGTGCTAGGCGGACTAGTTAGCGTGCCAGTGATTGCCGTCCCTACTAGCATAGGCTACGGCAGCAATTTCCAAGGACTGACTGCTCTTTTAGGAATGCTAAATAGTTGTTCCTCTGGCGTTAGTGTAGTCAACATAGATAACGGGTTTGGTGCCGCTTATAATGCAAGTATGATTAATCAAATAAAGGAGTCTTCACTATGAAAAGCTTATTTTTAGAACCATTTTCTGGTCTTAGTGGTGATATGTTAAATGGATTGTTGCTTGACTTAGGCGGGGATTTAAACAAACTGTTAATCGAATTAAAAAAACTTCCCATCGATGGGTTCACCATTCAAGCCCAACGAATTGCTAAAAGTTGTATTTACGGAACAGATTTCGATGTTCTCCTACAACATGGAAAAAAGGATTACGGTATAAAACACAGTCTCTCTCCTCACCACGAAAATGAACATCATGAAACGAAAGAACATGCACATCATCATAGCCATTCTAGAAATTTAAAAGATATTTATACATTAATTGAAAAAAGCGACTTGTCCAATTTTGTAAAAAAACATAGTAAAAATGTTTTCTATGACATTGCAAAAGCTGAAGCTGCTGTTCATCAACAAACAATTGACACTATTCATTTTCATGAAGTTGGAGCAATTGATTCAATTGTTGACATCGTTGGCTTTTTTATCTTATGGGAACAGTTAGAGATTGAACAAGTCTATTCAACGCCAATTACAGATGGAAGTGGCACTATCACAATTGCCCATGGAGTCATGCCAATACCAGTTCCTGCGGTTATGGAATTACGTAAAGAAACGAATTTAATCATTCAACAAGACTTTGAGATAAAAACTGAACTTGTCACACCGACTGGCTTAGCTATTTTTAAAGAACTTAGTCCTCTATTTGTCGCACCAGAACAACGATTAATTGAAAAAATAGGTTACGGATTTGGCAAACGGGAAACAGGCAAGTTCAATGCCCTCAGAGGATCAATCTTTACTGAAACACATAGTAAAAAAAAGAGGACAGAACACCATGACCAAGTTTTAAAAATTGAAACAAATATAGACAATCAAACACCTGAACAGTTAGGTTACGCAATGGATCTATTATTGGAGCATGGTGCTCTAGATGTTTTTTTCACGCCCATTCATATGAAAAAAAACCGAAGTGCCATTCTATTAACGGTTTTAACAACAACAGAGGAAAAAGAATATTTTACAGAACTACTCTTTAAACATACTTCTACAATTGGTATGCGTTTTCAAACAATGGAACGTAGTGTGATGGACCGTTCTTTCAAAATCTTGGAAACACCTTTTGGTAAGGTCCATATTAAAAAAAATCATTATCATGGCCTATTGAAAGAGTCTATTGAATACCAAGATTGTGAACGAATTGCTAAACAATATAATTTTACAATTGAGGAAGTCTATCGCCTCGTCCAAACATTAAATAACAAAACTATTGATTAAAGGAGCTTTATCTTATGTTTCATCATATCTTATCAGAATTTATGGGAACTGCATTAATGATCGTATTTGGGGTAGGTGTTCACTGCGACGATGTCCTAAAACGAACAAAATACGCTGGTTCTGGTCACATGTTTGCAATCACTACTTGGGCTTTTGGAATCTCTGTTGTTCTGTTCGTCTTTGGCGGAGTCTGTATTAATCCAGCAATGGCCCTCGCTCAAGCTATTTTAGGAATGATTCCATGGTCTTACTTCATTCCCTATGTCATCGCTGAAATGTTAGGCGGCATTTGTGGCGCCGTCATTGTTTATATTATGTATGCTGATCATTTCAAGCTATCCACCGATAGTGTCGATCCAATCGCTATTCGTAATATTTTTTCTACAAATCCGAACCAACGAAATTTACCAAGAAACTATTTTGTTGAAACTTTTGCAACATTCATTTTTTTAACATCTATTTTAGCGATTGCACATTCCTACGAAACACAACTACCCATTGCTGTTGGCTTGCTTGTTTGGGCAATCGGCATGGGGCTAGGTGGTACTACAGGATTCGCAATGAATCAAGCACGTGATTTAGGTCCTCGTATCGCCTATCAACTTTTACCAATCAAAAATAAAACCAATAATGATTGGCAATATGGGTTGATTGTTCCCGGAACTGCACCGTTTTTAGGAGCCATTTTTGCGACACTTTTCGTAAAATTTTTCCTAAAATTCTAATAAACCAACTAAATTTCTAAAACAAAAAAATATATAAAATAGAAGCTAGTCTCTAAATTTCTTCTATTTTATATATTTTTATTTTAATCACAAGACTTTTTCTGTGTCTTAGAGAGTAAGAATTTAATTTATTAGCTTTTTCGTTATCGGTTTTATGCAAAAGTCAGTTTGCTCTAACAGCTAGAGTCCTTTTTGGTGATTGTTCAGTAAGTTAATCCTGGATTGAAAACACCTAATAAAACGCCAACGAGAGAAATAACAACTAAAATAAGCATCGTCCAAATAGCGGAAACATGTTTTTTGGACATTAACCACCAACAAAATAAGGTAACAAGTATCGTTAATAATCCTGGATAAATACTGTCAATTTTATCTTGCAGTTTAAGGAAAACTTTTCCGTCAGCACCTATTAATTTAAAAGAAGTAGTCACATTTACCCAAGATGCAAGGACCCCACCGACAACCATACTACCAACAACTCCGATAGCAACTCTAACGGCGGCTCCTTCTTTCCCAACTAAGAAACTTACTGCTTTATCGCCAAAATGATAGCCTCTAAAATACAAAAAGCGTTGGCCAAAATAGGAAATTAACGTCCAAACAATAATATAAAATATGGCACCAATTGGCGAACCGCCCGTGGACATTCCTAAGGAAATTCCTAACAAGATAGGAATTAAGGTACCATCAACTAATGAATCACCAATCCCTGCAATTGGCCCCATTAATCCTGCCCTCATATCATTAATGGTTTCTCCATCAATTTCATTCTTACTTGCTCTAGCCTCTTCCATACTAGCAGTCACACCAACAATGACCGTTCCAAGCATTGGATTTGTGTTAAAAAAAGCTGTATATGCTTGAATGGCTTTCACTTGGTCTTCATGTTTTGGATAAAGTTTTTTGATAATAGGAAGCATTGAAGAAAGATAGCCGAAGGTTTGCATATGCTGTTGTGAAAAACAAGTTAACGCTCCCCAAAACCATAAATGAAAAGAATGCTTTAACGTTTTTTGGTCTAATTTATTTGCTTTCAACTCTTCCATCTCATATGTCCTCCTCTTCATCATCATTCGTCAGACTTCCTGTTGAATCAACCAGTTTAGTATTGTTTTTAATCAAAGCAATTTTATAAAAAATTACAGCAAAAAGAAGCGCAATAATCGTTATTGAGACTAAATTGAGTTTTAATGAAGCAGCTAATGTGAACCCTACAAAAAAAGGTACAAAATCAATGTTCTTATTAACAATTTGACGTAACAAAATTGCAATTCCCACACACGGAAGCATGCCACCTACAGTAAAAAGCGTTTTCATTGCAAGACCATCCATAGGTAATGCATCTCTCATTGCTGTAACAGCCGTAGCCCCAAAATAGGTTAAAATCACGGTTGGCAAAAAGGAAAAAAGTAGATGAGAAATCCACGGCCAACCAAAATTAATGGCATATAAATGATCAAGCTTGCCTTTTTTTATATCTTTCCAACCAAACGATTGCCAAACTAAATTTAACGCAGCAACAGAATAAAATAATACCGTTCCGATCGTTCCAACTAATGTGCCGACCGATTTAGCTAGGTCGGCTGCAGAGCCG
>OIFK01000569.1_pt1 | contig 13822 bp, 6 predicted proteins | sample 1582071 | NCBI WGS metagenome assembly OIFK01 (sample SAMN07501052, study PRJEB24779) | human gut metagenome | isolation source: stool | host: human infant | place: USA: Pittsburgh, PA | reverse complement strand
GTGCCGCTGACGCTGCTGCGCGATGAGCTGGCGCAGCGCCTCGATCAGCAGCGCATCAGCCAGCGTTTCCTGGCCGGGCCGGTGAATATCTGCACCCTGATGCCGATGCGTTCTATTCCCTTCAAAGTTGTCTGCCTGCTGGGGATGAACGACGGCGTCTACCCACGCACCCTCGCGCCGCTGGGTTTCGATTTAATGAGCCAAAAACCGCAGCGCGGCGACCGTAGCCGTCGCGACGACGACCGCTATCTGTTCCTGGAAGCGCTGATGTCGGCAGAACAGAAGCTATACATCAGCTATATCGGCCGCTCTATTCAGGATAATAGCGAGCGTTATCCTTCGGTGCTGGTACAGGAACTGGCGGACTATATCGGTCAGAGCCACTGCCTTGAGGGCGATGAAGTGCTGGACTGCGATGCCAGCGAACGCCGCGTTAAAGAGCACATTACCCATCTGCATACGCGCATGCCTTTTGATGCCGCCAATTACCTGCCGGATGAAGATCAGAGCTATGCAAGAGAGTGGCTGGCCGCCGCCAGCCAGCAGGGAGAGGCGCATAGTGAATTTATCCAGCCGCTTGCGCCGCTCGATATCGACACGCTGCCGTTCGAACAGCTGTTACGCTTTTGGCAGCATCCAGTGCGCGCTTTCTTCCAGCAGCGTTTGCGGGTGAATTTCCGCTCTGAAGAGAGCGAGATCCCCGAAGATGAGCCTTTCGTGCTTGAAGGGCTAAGCCGTTACCAGTTGAACCAACAGTTGCTGAATACGCTGATTGAACAGCAGGATGCGTCAGCGATGTATCGTCGTTTTCGTGCGGCGGGTGAGCTGCCTTTTGGCGCGTTTGGCGAACTGGCGTGGGAGGCGCAGCGTCAGGAAATGCAGAACCTGGCTGAGCGGGTTATCGCCAGTCGTCAGCCCGCGCAAAGTATGGAGATCGACCTGCAGTGCAACGGTATCAATCTCACCGGCTGGCTACAGCAGGTACAGCCGGATGGGTTATTGCGCTGGCGTCCATCGCTGCTGAGCGTCTCTCAGGGCGTGCAACTTTGGCTGGAACATCTTGTCTATTGTGCTAGCGGCGGTCTCGGCGAAAGTCGCTTGTTCGTGCGCAAGGAAGGCGAATGGCGTTTCCCGCCGCTGGCGGCGGAGCAGGCGCAGGCGTATCTGAATGAGCTGGTAGAAGGCTACCTGCAGGGGATGTCAAAACCGCTACTGCTGTTGCCGGAAAGCGGCGGCGCGTGGCTAAAAGCCTGTTACGACGCGGAAAAGGATGTCATGTTAATGGATGACGAAACGCAACAAAAAGCGCGTAGCAAGTTCCTTCAGGCCTACGAAGGTAATATGGTGGTGAGCGGCGAAGGTGCCGATATCTGGTACCAGCGCCTGTGGCGCACCCTTGAGCCTGCGTACTATGAAGAAATTATCGCGCAGGCGCAGCGTTATCTGTTGCCGATATTTCGTTTCCATCAGTCCGAATAAAATTGTAATAGTATAAAAATTGCGCAAAAGAAGGTTGTTCATTTATTATGCGCAGCGAATCACGGACTGATGTTTTAAATACCCGGAAGATGGCCCGAGCCTGATGATGGGTATCCACGCTGACGCTATGCAGCGCGAAGTTTGTTAATGATGAGGTCCGTGAATGCCCCGCAGTTTATGGTTCAAAGTTCTTGTTGTAGTGGTCGCCCTTTGGGCGCCGTTAAGTCAGGCAGACACCGGATGGCAACCGATTCAGGAAACCATCCGTAAAAGCGAAAAAGATCCCCGTCACTATCAGGCTATTCGCCTGCAAAACGGCATGGTCGTGCTGCTGGTATCCGATCCGCAGGCGGTAAAATCGCTGTCGGCGCTGGTGGTGCCGGTGGGTTCATTACAGGATCCGGCCGACCATCAAGGGCTGGCGCACTATCTCGAGCATATGACCTTAATGGGCTCGCAGAAGTACCCGCAGCCTGACAGCCTTGCTGAATTCCTCAAAATGCACGGCGGCAGTCATAATGCCAGCACGGCGCCGTATCGCACCGCGTTCTACCTTGAAGTGGAAAACGATGCTCTCAACGGCGCTGTCGATCGGCTGGCCGATGCCATTGCCGCGCCGCTGCTGGATAAAAAATATGCCGACCGCGAACGTAACGCGGTCAACGCCGAATTGACTATGGCGCGTACCCGGGACGGGATGCGCATGGCGCAGGTGAGCGCCGAAACCATCAACCCTGCGCATCCGGCTTCACAATTCTCCGGCGGTAACCTCGATACACTGAGCGATAAGCCTGGCAGCCCGGTGCTTGATGCGCTACACGCTTTCCGCGACCGCTGGTACTCGGCAAACCTGATGAAGGCAGTTATCTACAGCAATAAGCCGCTGCCTGAGTTGGCAAGCATTGCCGCCGCGACCTACGGGCGGGTGCCTAATCATGACATCAGCAAGCCGGAGATTACCGTACCGGTCGTGACCGATGCGCAGAAGGGCATTGTGATTCACTACGTGCCGGCGATGCCGCGTAAGGTGCTGCGCGTTGAATTCCGCATCGATAACAACAGCGCTCAGTTCCGCAGCAAGACCGATGAGCTGGTGACCTATATGATTGGCAACCGCAGCCCCGGCACTTTATCCGACTGGCTGCAGAAGCAGGGGCTGGCGGAAGGGATTCGCGCGGATTCCGATCCGGCGGTCAACGGTAATAGCGGCGTGCTGGCGATCTCCGCTACCCTCACCGATAAAGGCCTGGCGCACCGCGATGAAGTTACCGCCGCTATTTTCAGCTACCTGAATTTGCTGCGTACACAGGGTATTGATAAGCGCTACTTTGATGAATTAGCCCACGTGCTGGAGCTCGATTTCCGTTATCCGTCGATTAACCGCGATATGGATTATGTGGAGTGGTTGGCCGATACCATGATTCGCGTGCCGGTAGAGCACGTACTGGACGTGGTTAATATCGCCGACCGCTATGATGCCCAGGCGATCAAAGACCGTCTGGCGATGATGACCCCGCAAAATGCGCGTATCTGGTACATCAGCCCGAATGAGCCGCACAACAAAACCGCTTATTTCGTCAACGCGCCGTACCAGGTCGATAAAATTAGCGCCCGGACCTTCACCGACTGGCAGCAAAAATCTGCGGCCATCAAGCTGCAGCTGCCGACGCTGAACCCGTATATTCCGGATGATTTCACGCTGATTAAGAGCGATAAGGCCTACCCGCATCCGGAGCTTATCGTCGATGAGCCGACGCTGCGCGTGGTGTACGCGCCAAGCCAGTACTTTGCCAGTGAACCGAAGGCCGACGTCTCGCTGGTGCTACGTAACCCGCAGGCGATGGACAGCGCGCGCCGTCAGGTGATGTTCGCGTTGAATGATTACCTGGCCGGTATCGCCCTCGATCAGCTTAGCAATCAGGCCGCGGTAGGCGGGATAAGCTTCTCGACCGGCGCCAACAACGGTCTGATGGTTAATGCCAACGGCTATACCCAGCGTCTGCCGCAGCTCTTTACCGCGCTGCTGGACGGCTACTTTAGCTATACGCCGACCGAAGAGCAGCTTGAGCAAGCGAAGTCCTGGTATGCCCAGATGATGGATTCGGCGGACAAAGGCAAAGCCTATGACCAGGCGATTATGCCGATTCAGATGCTGTCGCAGGTACCCTATTTTGAGCGTAAAACACGTCGCGATTTACTACCGTCAATCACTCTGAAAGAGGTGATCAACTACCGCGATAACCTGAAAGCAAGAGGGCGGCCGGAGCTGCTGGTCATCGGTAACATGAGCGCCAGACAGTCCACCGATCTAGCCCGCCAGATCCAAAAACAGCTTGGCGCCGATGGCAACGAGTGGTGTCGCAACAAAGACGTGCTGATCGACAGCAAACAGCTGGCGATGTTTGAGAAAGCAGGCAGCAGCACCGACTCCGCGCTGGCGGCGGTTTTCGCGCCGCCAAATGTCGATGAATACAGCAGCATGGCCGCCAGTTCGCTGTTAGGGCAGATTATTCAGCCCTGGTTCTACAACCAGTTACGTACTGAAGAACAACTCGGCTATGCGGTATTCGCCTTCTCAATGAATGTGGGCCGCCAGTGGGGGATGGGCTTCCTGCTACAGAGCAGCGATAAACAGCCGGCCTTCCTCTGGCAGCGCTTCCAGGCCTTCTTCCCGACGGCGGAAGCCAAACTGCGGGCGATGAAACCGGAAGAGTTTGCCCAGATCCAGCAGGCGGCGATTAGCCAGATGCTGCAGGCGCCGCAAACGTTGAGCGAAGAAGCATCAAAGCTGAGCAAAGATTTCGATCGCGGTAATATGCGCTTCGATTCACGTGATAAAGTAGTGGCTCAGATGAAACTGCTGACGCCGCAAAAACTTGCCGACTTCTTCCATCAGACGGTGGTGGATCCGCAAGGCATGGCACTGTTATCCCAGGTTTCCGGCAGCCAGAACGGCAAGACGGAATACGCCGCCCCTGAAGGCGGTAAGGTATGGGAAAGCGTCAGCGCATTGCAAAAATCCTTACCCCTGATGCGAGAGAATGAATGACCGAAACCGCTGAGTCTCTTGACCCACTCCGCTTGCCCCTGACGGGCGAGCGGCTGATAGAAGCCTCCGCGGGCACCGGAAAAACCTTTACCATCGCCGCGCTATATCTACGGCTGCTGCTGGGGCTGGGGGAGGAATCTGCTTTCCCCCGGCCGGTCAGCGTGGAAGAGCTGCTGGTGGTTACCTTTACCGAAGCGGCGACGGAAGAGCTGCGTGGGCGCATCCGCAGCAATATTCATGAACTGCGGATCGCCTGTTTGCGTGAGAGTTCCAGTAATCCTCTGTATGCCTCTCTGCTCGCGGAAATCGCCGATAAAAACCAGGCGGCGCAAACGTTGATGCTGGCGGAGCGGCAGATGGACGAGGCGGCAGTCTTTACCATCCACGGCTTCTGTCAGCGGATGCTAAGCCTCAACGCCTTCGAATCCGGCATGCTGTTTGAACAGCAACTGATTGAAGACGAATCCCGCCTGCGTTATCAGGCCTGCGCCGACTTCTGGCGTCGCCACTGTTATCCGCTGCCGCGCGATATCGCCGCGGTGATCCATGAACAGTGGAAAGGACCACGCGATCTGCTCAAGGCGATCGACCGCTGGCTACAGGGCGAAGCGCCGCAGCTAAAATCGCCGCCGCCGGCGGAAGAGACGCTGGCAAGCCGCCATCAGCAAATCCTGGAACGTATCAATGCGCTGAAGCAGCAGTGGCAGGAGCAGGTTAGCGAAATTGAAAACGTGCTGGAAAACTCAGGGCTCGATCGCCGCAAGTTCAACCGCGGCAACCAGGGCAAATGGATCGAAAAGGTCAGCGCCTGGGCGCAGGAAGAAACGCTGAGTTATCAGTTGCCTGATGCGCTGGAAAAATTCTCGCAACCGTTCCTCATTGAGCGCACCAAAGACGGCGGCGAACCACCGTTGCATCCCTTATTCAGCGCGGTAGAGGCGCTGCTCGCCTCACCGCTTACCTTAAACGATCTGGTTATCGCCAGGGCGATGGTGGAGATCCGCGAAGCGGTCGCCCGCGAAAAGCGGCGTCGAGGCGAACTGGGCTTTGACGACATGCTCAGCCGCCTTGACGACGCGCTGCGCGGCGACAGCGGCGAAGCGTTGGCCAGCGCTATTCGTCAGCGTTTCCCGGTGGCGATGATCGATGAGTTCCAGGATACCGATCCGCAACAGTATCGTATCTTCCGCCGCATTTGGCGTCGCCAGCCGGATACGGCCCTGCTGCTGATTGGCGACCCGAAACAGGCGATTTACGCCTTTCGCGGCGCCGATATTTTCACCTATATGAAAGCGCGTGGCGATGTCGCTGCCCACTATACGCTGGATACCAACTGGCGTTCAGCGCCGGGCATGGTACAGAGCGTAAATCGTCTGTTCGGCCTGAGTGATAATCCATTCATGTTCCGCGAGATCCCATTCTTGCCGGTGAAGCCAGCCGCTAAAAATCAGACGTTGCGCTTTACCATTGATGAGAAGCCGATCCCGGCGATGAACATGTGGTTAATGCCTGGCGAAGCCGTCGGTTCTGGCGATTATCAGTCTTTTATGGCGCAATTGTGTGCGACGCAGATCCGCGACTGGCTCAGCGCCGGCCAGCAGGGACGCGCGCTGCTGTGGCGCGGCGAAAAAGCCGAGCCGGTGCGCGCCTCCGATATCACCGTGCTGGTGCGTAACCGTCTCGAAGCGGCGCTTATTCGCGATGCGCTGCAGCTCTTGTCGATCCCGTCGGTCTATCTCTCAAACCGCGACAGCGTTTTTGAAACCCCGGAAGCGCAGGAATTACTGTGGGTTCTACAGGCGGTACTGGCGCCAGAGCGTGAAAACACGCTACGCAGCGCGCTGGCGACGTCGATGTTTGGCCTTAATGCGCAGGATATCGAAAACCTCAATCAGGATGAACGTGCCTGGGATGCGCTGGTAGAGGAGTTCAGTGAATACCGGCACATCTGGCGCCAGCGCGGCGTGATGCCAATGCTGCGCGCGCTGATGGGGGCGCGTCATATTGCCGAAAACCTGCTGGCGACCCACGGCGGCGAACGCCGTTTGACCGATATTTTGCATATCAGCGAATTGTTACAAGAGGCGGCTAATCAGTTGGAGAGCGAGCACGCGCTGGTGCGCTGGCTGACGCAACATATCGCCGAACCGGACAGCAATGCTTCCAGCCAGCAGATGCGTCTGGAGAGCGATAAGCATCTGGTGCAAATCGTCACTATCCACAAATCAAAAGGACTGGAATATTCGCTGGTCTGGCTGCCCTTTATCGCGCGCTTTCGCAAACAGGATCAGGCGTTCTATCACGACCGCGATTCCTTTGCTGCGGTACTCGACCTCGGAGAGGGGGAGAATAGCCTTGAGCTGGCGGAAGCCGAGCGTCTGGCGGAGGATTTACGCCTGTTGTATGTGGCCCTGACCCGCGCGGTGTGGCACTGCAGTCTCGGGGTTGCGCCGTTAAGTACCCGCCGAAGCGATAAACCTGGCAACAGCGATTTTCATCACAGCGCCCTCGGCCGTCTGCTGCAGGACGGCGAGCCGATGGACGCGGCGGGATTGACCGCGCGGCTACAGGCATTATGCCACGATGATATTGCGCTATGTATTCCCGATACCATGGACCAGACACCGTGGCAGGCGCCGGAAAACGCGCTACCGTCCCTTTCGGCGCGGACGGTTGAACGCCAGGTGAGTGACGACTGGCGGGTGACCAGTTATTCCGGCCTGCAGCAACATGGTTCCAGCGCCGGTCAGGAGCTGCTACCGCGTCTCGATATCGACGCCGCGGGCGTTGGCGAGGTGGCGGAAGAGCCGCAGCTCACGCCTCATCAGTTCCCACGCGGCGCGTCGCCGGGGACTTTCCTGCATAGCCTGTTTGAAGATCTCGATTTCAGTCAGCCGGTACCGGTTGACTGGATGGCGCAAAAACTACAGTTGCACGGTTTTGGCGAAGAGTGGGCGCCGGTGTTGAGCGAATGGCTGGACGGCGTGCTGCGAACACGCCTGCCGGGGGCTGAAATCGCCCTGAATCAGCTGGGCGTGCGGGATAAACAGGTGGAAATGGCCTTCTATCTACCGATTGAACAACCGCTGGATCCGCTGCAGCTGGACGCGCTGATCCGCCGCTATGATCCGCTGTCGGCTGATACCCCGGCGCTCGATTTCCGCCAGGTCCGCGGCATGCTGAAAGGGTTTATCGATCTGGTATTTCGTCATGATGGTCGTTATTACCTGCTGGACTACAAATCTAACTGGCTGGGCGAAGATCGCGAAGCCTATACCCAGCAGGCGATGATCCAGGCGATGCGCCTGCATCGTTATGATCTGCAGTACCAGCTGTATAGCCTGGCGCTGCACCGTTATCTGCGTCACCGTATTGCCGATTATCACTACGAGCGGCACTTTGGCGGCGTCATTTATCTCTTTTTACGCGGCATGGACGGGCAGGAAGGCGGGCAGGGGATCTTCACCACCCGCCCGGCGCAGCCGCTGATTGACGGCCTCGACGCGCTATTTGCCGGTGTTGCCCAGGAGGTGGACTCATGACCATGGATGAACTGCTGCTGGCCGCCGCCGAGCAGCGTTTGCTGCGACCGCTGGACGTACAGTTTGCGCTGATGGTGGCGCAGGATGCCCCTCCGGCAGTGAAGCTGGCCGCCGCGCTGCTGAGCCGGGATGCCGGAGAAGGTCATGTCTGTCTGCCGCTGTCGCGCCTCAACGCTGAAGAAGCGCTAAGCGGCAAGGCCGGCGAGATCCGCGACCAGTTGCTGGCGATGGCCGGAGAGCCGCAGGACTGGCCTCAATTGTTGCTTTCTTCGTCAGCGGTGAGCCGCGGCGACGAACCGACGCCGATGATTTTATGTGGCGACAGGCTGTACCTGAACCGCATGTGGCGTAATGAACTCACCGTCGCCCGCTTTTTTAATGAGACGAACCGGGTACTGGAGGTTGATGAAGGGCGGTTAACGGCAACCCTGAATGAACTCTTTCCTGCGACCGACGATATCGACTGGCAAAAAGTCGCTGCGGCGGTGGCGCTGACCCGGCGCATTTCGGTGATCTCCGGCGGTCCCGGCACCGGCAAGACCACTACCGTCGCGAAGCTGCTGGCGGCGCTGATTCAGATCAACGACACGCCGCGCTGTCGAATTCGGCTGGCGGCGCCGACTGGCAAAGCCGCAGCGCGCCTGACGGAGTCCCTTGGGGCGGCGTTAAGAAAACTTCCGCTTAGCGATGAGCAAAAAGCGCTGGTTCCCGCCGATGCCAGTACCCTGCATCGCCTGCTGGGGGCGCAGCCCGGCAGCCAACGCATGCGCTACCACGCCGGGAACCCGCTGCATCTGGATGTGCTGGTGGTCGATGAAGCCTCAATGATCGACTTACCGATGATGTCGCGCCTGATTGATGCTTTGCCGGAACATGGGCGGGTGATTTTTCTCGGCGACCGTGACCAGCTTGCCTCCGTGGAAGCCGGGGCGGTGCTTGGCGACATCTGCGCCTGGGCGACATCCGGTTATACCGCGGCGCGAGCGCAAGAACTGTCGCGTTTGACCGGCGCAACGGTGCCGGCGGGGGAGGGGCAGATGGCCGGGGCGTTGCGCGATAGCCTGTGCCTGTTGCAAAAAAGCTACCGCTTTGGTAGTCATTCCGGTATTGGCAGCCTGGCGCGGGCGGTCAACGCCGGTGCGCGCGCAGAAGTGAAAGCGACGTTACGCCAGCAGTTTGAGGATATCGTTCTGCAGCCGCTCAGCACCACCGAGGAGTATGAAGCGATGCTGATGGCGGCGCAGGAGGGCTACGGCCGTTATCTGCAACTGCGCCGCGAGCAGGCCGCGCCGGAACAGATGATTGCCGCCTTCGGCGAATTTCAGCTGCTGTGTGCGCTGCGTGAAGGGCCTTATGGAGTAAGCGGCGTGAATGAACAGCTGGAGCAGATGCTTCATCGTAAGCGGGCGATTACGCTACCGCGCCATTCACGCTGGTACGATGGTCGTCCGGTGATGATTTCCCGTAACGATAGCGCGCTGGGGCTGTTTAACGGTGATATCGGTATTGCGCTGGAAAGGGACGGCGAACTTCGCGTGTGGTTCCCGATGCCGGATGGCAGCATTAAATCGGTGCAGCCAAGCCGCCTGCCGGAACATGATACCGCCTGGGCAATGACGGTGCATAAGTCGCAAGGGTCGGAGTTCGATCATGCGGCGCTGATCTTGCCTTCTCGTAGCGTACCGCTGGTAACCCGCGAGCTGGTTTATACCGCGATTACCCGCGCCAAACGGCGCCTGTCGCTTTACGCCGACGAGCAGGTACTGGCGCAAGCCATCGTGACGCGCACCGAACGGCGCAGCGGCCTGGCGGAGATTTTCGCCGGACACGGGTAGGGGATGAAGGGCGTGAATACGCTCTTCACCTCTGATTAGTAAGCAAATAAAAGTAACAGCCAGAGTAAAGAGACTGAGTTCATGGCAAAGAAATAGGCTACGTAGCTTTTGGGAGTACTTGGTGTTGATATATCAGCAATAACAATAATTACCACTGAAATAATAAAATTAACGATGGATAAAACGATAAATAAAAGAATAACCATAGCGGTAGCGGCAAGGGCTGCATAGGCCGGTCCACTGCTCATCATTGCTAAAAGTAATAATATCCAAGGGTAAATAGAAATCACGGCGGTGATTTTTTTTATGTTTCTTACTAGCCAATTAGGTTTCTTTTCCATGATTATACCTGTCCTTGATGGTGCTTTTGAATTATTCTTACCGAAAATACATCGTAATTTGCTGTTAAGCATAAAGATATAGCCAAAGCGGTAACATGGTATTCATTGCGCAGAAATAGATTTTTAGCCTTCTCGGTTTTAGCAATGTAAAAACGCTCATGCATCCGATAGTGATAAGCGAAAGCGTAAGGTTAATAATCGATAATAAAGTGATAAGAGCCAGTAGATGTAATCCATCTTCCATAAAATTGTCGGGGTGAGACTCTGATTAATATGTACTATCAATATTATTAACCATGGATAAATAGCAATGGTGGAAACAACCTTCCGCGATCGACTAATAATCCAATTATCAGACTTATGCATTATCCATCATGTTTATCAATAATGTTCTGGGATTTCATTCGTTAGGAGGGATCATTGCGTTGATGCAGTGATAAAGATATACATCGACATTAAACCAGGAATAAAGCCCGGATGCTGAAGATTTGTCACTGATGCGGCGGTGATAAAACAAAATTACTATCCTGAAGGCGTGGGATATGCCTATTTGCAATCGGGTAGCCCGGATAAGGCGCAAGCCGCTATCCGGGGAGTTATCCGTCAGCCCAGGTCTGCCATCAATACCTTCGAACGGCGCTGATAGTTGTACATCTGTTTTTTACTCTCCGGCAGCAAATCAATATCCACCGGGGTGAAGCCGCGTTCCTGGAACCAGTGGATACTGCGGGTGGTCAACACGAATAGCTTGCTGAGCCCCATCTGCTTCGCCTGGGCGGCGATACGGCTCAGCAGTACCTCGCCGCGTGACGAACTACGGTAATCCGGATGCACCGCTACGCAGGCCATTTCGCCGATTTTCTCTTCCGGGAATGGATAGAGCGCGGCGCAGGCGATGGTGGTGTTATCGCGCTGGATGATGGTGAATTTATCTATCTCCATTTCCAGCTGTTCGCGCGAGCGGCGCACCAGAATGCCTTGCTGCTCCAGCGGGCTGATAAGATCGAGGATGCCGCCGATATCGTTAATGGTTGCCCGGCGGATCTGCTCGGCGCTTTCCATGACGATCTGCGTACCGATACCGTCACGTGAGAATAGCTCCTGCAGCAGCGCGCCATCTTCCTGATAGCTAATTAAATGGCAGCGGCGCACGCCGCTGCGGCAGGCTTTCACCGCCCCGCGCAGGAAGCGTACGGTACCGGAATTATAATCTTCTTCCGCTTCCAGCTCCTCTACCCGCGCCTGCGCCTCGTTAGGGAACAGCTCGGAAACGATCTCGCCATGCTGGTCGTAGACCCCCTGCGACGAGCAGAAGCCGATCATCTTTTCAGCTTTCAGCTTTACCGCCAGTTGGGTGGCTATCTCTTCAGAAGTGAGGTTGAAGCTCTCGCCAGTGACGGATACCGCGACCGGGCCCATGAGCACGATTGCGCCGCTGTCCAGTTGGCGATGAATGGCTTCTTCATCGATGCGGCGAATACGGCCGCTGTGGCAGTAATCCACGCCATCATCGACGCCAAGAGGTTGAGCAATAATAAAATTGCCGCTTACCACGTTGATATGCGCCCCCTGCAGGGGCGTATTGCCGAGGCTCATCGACAGGCGGGCGGTAATTTCTAACTGCAGCATACCGGCGGCCTGCTTCACCAGCTCAAGGGTTTTGGCGTCGGTGACGCGGGTCTGCTTGTGATAAACCGGCTCGTGGTGATGTTCCGCGAGGTTGGCGTCAATTTGCGGGCGCGCGCCATAGACCACCACCAGGCGAATACCGAGGCTATGCAATAAGCCAATGTCATTGACTATGCTGGAAAAGTTATCGTGCTCGATGGCTTCTCCGCCCAGCATGATGACAAACGTTTTTCCCCGGTGCGCGTTTATATAGGGAACAGAATGGCGGAATCCCTCGACCAGTTCAGTGCGACGCTCCTTCACCATGACAAACCCTCAATGCATGATTATTCGTAATAAGTGTATTTTTATTCTGTTTTGCTTCGTGGCGCAACCCCTAATTTGTCACTAATTTGCGAAAACATTGTGACAAAACCTTGGGTGTCAAAGTTTGTTTACCCTTTTATAGATGACAGGTTATGCGGCTTTGGTTAAAGTTTCTGGTCAATCTGTTCATTTTGGCTTCAAACACGTTTTTTTTGCTTGGGAGTGGCATGTCGGGATACAAGTCGGGATTAAGCCGCCGTCGTTTTTTACAAGGGGCGGGCGCCATGTGGTTAATGAGTGTGAGTCCGGTCGGTTTGGCCGCCGCCGCGCAGGTAGTCGCGGTGCGTATCTGGCCGTCGTCGACTTACACCCGCGTCACGGTGGAATCCAATCATGTACTGAAATATCGGCAGTTTGCGTTAAGCAATCCTGAGCGAGTGGTGGTTGATATTGAAGGCGTTAACCTGAATTCGGTTCTGAAAGGGATGGGCGGGCAAATCCGCGACGACGACCCGTATATCAAATCCGCGCGCGTGGGCCAGTTCGACCCACAGACCGTGCGAATGGTGTTTGAACTGAAACAAAACGTCAAACCGCAGCTGTTTGCGCTGGCGCCGGTCGCCGGTTTTAAAGAGCGTCTGGTGATGGATCTTTATCCCTCTACGGCCACCGATGTGCAGGATCCGCTACTGGCGCTGCTGGAAGATTACAACAAAGGCGATCTGGAACGTCAGGTACCGCCGGCAGAAAGCGGGCCGCAGCCGGGGAAAGCCGGGCGCGATCGTCCTATCGTTATCATGCTCGATCCCGGCCACGGTGGTGAAGACTCCGGCGCGATTGGTAAATACCGAACTCGTGAGAAAGACGTGGTGCTGCAGATTGCCCGTCGATTGCGCGCGCTCATTGAGCGTGAAGGTAATATGAAGGTCTATATGACCCGTAACGAAGACGTGTTTATTCCGTTGAAGGTGCGTGTCGCCAAGGCGCAGAAGCAGCGTGCCGACTTGTTCGTTTCGATTCACGCCGACGCCTTTACCAGCCGCCAGCCCAGCGGCTCTTCGGTGTTTGCGCTCTCGACCAAGGGCGCTACCAGTACCGCCGCAAAATACCTCGCGCAAACGCAGAATGCCTCGGACTTAATCGGCGGCGTTAGCAAGAGCGGCGATCGTTACGTCGACCACACCATGTTCGATATGGTGCAGTCATTGACCATCGCCGACAGCCTGAAATTTGGTAAAGCGGTGTTGCAAAAAATGGGCAATATCAACAAGCTGCATAAAAATCAGGTGGAGCAGGCGGGCTTTGCGGTACTGAAGGCGCCGGATATTCCTTCAATTCTGGTCGAAACGGCTTTTATCAGTAACGTCGAAGAAGAGCGTAAACTGAAGACCGCGAAATTCCAGCAGGAAGTGGCGGAGTCGATTCTGGCGGGGATCAAAGCCTACTTTGCCGATGGGGCGACGTTGGCCAGACGTGGATAAAAAAATAGCGCCTTCGGGCGCTTTTTTTTATAGCGGTATTTACGGACGGTAGAAACAAAAAAACACCCTTAAGGGTGTTCATTGTGTTGGTTGCGGGGGCCGGATTTGAACCGACGACCTTCGGGTTATGAGCCCGACGAGCTACCAGGCTGCTCCACCC
>OIFK01000567.1_pt1 | contig 13843 bp, 16 predicted proteins | sample 1582071 | NCBI WGS metagenome assembly OIFK01 (sample SAMN07501052, study PRJEB24779) | human gut metagenome | isolation source: stool | host: human infant | place: USA: Pittsburgh, PA | reverse complement strand
AACGTCTCAGCGATTTTGAGGCCACCAACGGCGGCAGTTTCAGCAGCCATGGGGAAAGAGGTAGCCCGGATAAGGCGCATCGCGCCGCTATCCGGGATGATATTAACGGCGGTTGCCGAAGATACGCAGCAGCATCAGGAACAGGTTGATGAAGTCCAGATACAGCGTTAAGGCTCCGAGAATCGAGTATTTACGCAGCGTGGCGCTATCGCGGGTATCAATCTGCTCGCCGATGTTTTTCAGCTTCTGGGTGTCGTAGGCGGTCAGGCCAACAAACACCAGCACACCAATGTAGGTTACCGCCCACATCAGCGCTTCGCTCTTCAGCCACAGGTTAACCAGCGACGCCAGCACGATACCAATCAGCCCCATAAACAGCATGCTGCCGAAGCCGCTCAGATCGCGCTTAGTGGTGTACCCATACAGGCTCATCGCCCCGAACATCCCGCCGGTCACCACAAAAGTGCTGGCGATAGACGAATAGGTATAAACAATAAAGATGCTCGCTAACGTTAGCCCTGTTAACGCCGAATAAAGCATAAACAGCGTCGTCGCCATACCCGCGCTTAAGCGCTGCACCATCCCCGAGAGCACAAACACCAGCGCCAGTTGGGCGATGATCAGCCCGAAGAAAGTGATTTTGCTTGAAAAGACGAACATCATGACCGCCGGGGTATTCGCCGCAAACCACGCGATAAACGCGGTTAACAACAACCCGACCGTCATCCAGCCGTAAACCTGCGCCATGTAGGTCTGCAGGCCGCTGCGGCTCTGAACAATGGAATCGGAACGAGGGAATCTGTCCATGACTATCTCCTGATTAACAAGTTTCTCTCAGTAAGCGTATCACACTACCAGCGCTCTGCCGCCTGATGATCGCTGTCGCGGGCATCGACCCAGCGTTCGCCATCCGGCGTCGCCTCGCGTTTCCAGAACGGCGCGCGGGTTTTCAGGTAATCCATGATGAACTCGCCGGCGGCGAAGGCGCTGCCGCGGTGGGCGCTGGTCACACCAACAAAAACAATCTCTTCGCCCGGCCACATTTCGCCAATGCGATGGATAACCGTCACCCGGCCAAGCGGCCAACGCTCCCGCGCCTGTTCGACGATTTCCGCCAGCGATTTTTCGGTCATGCCCGGATAGTGCTCCAGCGTCAGCGCTTTCACGCTGTCGCCGAGATTGTGATTACGTACTTTGCCGGTGAAGGTGACCACCGCGCCGTCTTCATCCCGCTCGGCCAGCCACGGATACTCATCGCCGACACAAAAGCGCGCCGGGCTTACCACGATACGAGTCTGCGTCATCTTAGCCCCCGGTGACCGGCGGGAAAAACGCCACTTCGTCGCCGCTCGCGACCGGATGGTCAAACGAGGTCAGCGTCTGGTTGACCGCCGCCAGCAATTTTCCTTCTTCCAGTGCCAGCGCCCAGCGGTCTCCGCGCGCGGCAAGCTGCTGACGCACGGCTTCAACGGTCGGCAATTCGCTGGCGTCGAGAGTCAGGGTATCGGTGCCAACCAGTTCGCGCACCTGGGCAAAAAACAGGACGTTAATCATGGGCTTCCTCCACCTTAAAATCGCCGGACTTGCCGCCGCTTTTCGCCAGCAGACGTACCGGGCCAATAACCATATCTTTCTGTACCGCTTTACACATGTCGTAGATGGTCAGCGCGGCAACCGAGGCCGCGGTCAGCGCTTCCATTTCTACGCCGGTTTTACCGGTCAGGCGGCAGAGTGACTCAATTCGCACGCGGTTATGCTCCGGCTGCGCCTGCAGGTTCACTTCTACTTTGCTGAGCATCAGCGGATGACACAGCGGGATCAGCTCCCAGGTACGTTTCGCGGCCTGAATCCCGGCGATACGCGCGGTGGCGAATACATCGCCTTTATGGTGGCTGCCGTCGATAATCATCGCAAGCGTTGCGGCCTGCATTTCGACGTAAGCCTCAGCGCGCGCTTCGCGTACCGTTTCCGCTTTGCCGGAGACGTCAACCATGTGGGCTTCGCCCGCGGCATTAATGTGGGTCAGTTGTGACATAAACTATTTCTTTAAATGAGGAATGAAGTTGCACGGGCGAGTGCGCGCATCCAGCTGTGGCGCGATAATATTTTCCCACGCGGTGGCGCAGGCCTTGGTCGAGCCCGGCATCGCGAAAATCAGCGTGCGGTTGGCAACGCCAGCAACGGCGCGGGATTGCAGCGTCGAGGTGCCTATCTCTTCAAACGAGAGCATACGGAACACTTCGCCAAAACCTTCGACCTCGCGGTCAAACAGCGGCAGCAGCGCTTCCGGCGCCTGATCGCCATCGGTAAAACCGGTACCACCGGTGATCAACACCACCTGCACCTCATCGCTGGCAATCCACGCCGAAACCTGGGCGCGAATCGCGTAGCGGTTCTCTTTCACAATAGCCTTATCGACGAGGGTATGTCCCGCTTCGTGCAGCGCATCGCGCAGCCAGTGGCCGGAGGTATCGTCCTCTTCGCCGCGGCGGTTGGAAACGGTAAGAATAGCAATACGGGTCGGGATAAACTCAGCGCTAGCCTGGCTCATCTGAATGCTCCTTTCGAAAACGATTATCCGCCAATATACGACAGGTTCTGCGTAATACCGGTGTTGCCCTGATGCAGGAAATGGGTCTGCTTTTTATGGGTTAAAGCTTCGGCTATCCGCGCTTCCAGCTCGGCCTGCTGCTCGTCCTCGGCCATCAGGTCGCGCAGATCTACGCCGCCTTCGCCGAACAGACACAAGTGCAGTTTGCCAACGGATGAGACGCGAAGACGGTTACAGGTGGCGCAGAAGTCTTTTTCATACGGCATGATCAAGCCGATTTCGCCGGCGTAATCCGGGTGGCAAAAGACCTGTGCCGGGCCATCGCTTCGTTGACGGATCTGGTGGATCCAACCGCGGCGCAGCAGCTCATCGCGCAGCACCATGCCGGAAATGTGGTGACGGCGGAACAGGTCGCTGCCCTCGCCGGTTTCCATTAACTCAATAAAACGCAGTTGAATACGGCGAGGTTTGATCCACGCGAGGAAAGTGTCGAGTTGGTGATGGTTGACATCACGCATCAGCACGGTGTTGACCTTAACCTTTTCAAAGCCGGCGGCAAAGGCGGCGTCAATACCGTCCATCACCTGCTGAAATTTATCCTGACCGGTGATGGCATGGAACTGGCGAGCGTCGAGGCTATCGACGCTGACGTTAATCGCCGTCAGCCCGGCATCGCGCCAGCGTTCGACATCACGCGCCAGGCGATAACCATTGGTGGTCACCGCGATCTGACGAATCGCGCTGTTTTCACGCACGGCGGCAATAATCTCAGTAAAGTCGCGACGTAACGAGGGTTCGCCGCCGGTGAGGCGGACTTTTTCCGTGCCAAGGGCGGAAAAAGCGCGCGTCACGCGGCGCACTTCGTCTACGCTAAGAAAACCCTTGTTGGTCACGGCGCCGGGCTTGTAGCCGTCCGGCAGGCAGTAGGTGCAACGAAAGTTACACACGTCGGTAATCGACAGGCGCAAGTAATAAAACTTACGCGCAAATGCATCAGTAAGCTGTGAGGCCATATACACCTTTCCAAGTACGGGAGGCGCGGTCATTTCTTTCCACGCCCTGGCGACAGCGCGGCTGCCGCGGCCAGAGCACCATATCTTGCGACACAGGTACTAAGGCTAGAGTGTTAGTTGGTTATGCCGATAGTAGCGCTTTAACGATGGTTTCGCCATTTTCATTTTCGCTATATAATCATCTATATATCGCTAATATCTTGCATTTTCAGTACAGAATAGCCAAAAATCACACTTTAACATTGATATCGGTCAGTTTGACGGAAACCGGGCATTATCTTTTAGGGGTAGATCGGAGACGCTAAACCCGAACATTGAACAGAAGGAATTCGTATGCGCAATCGCACTTTCGCCGATCTGGACCGCGTCGTCGCCCTTGGCGGAGGCCACGGTTTGGGGCGGGTGATGTCGTCGCTCTCGTCGCTCGGCTCACGCCTGACCGGCATCGTGACCACCACCGATAACGGCGGATCAACGGGGCGAATTCGCCGCTCGGAAGGGGGGATCGCCTGGGGCGATATGCGCAACTGCATTAATCAATTAATCGCCGAACCCAGCGTCGCTTCCGCGATGTTTGAATATCGTTTTGGCGGCAATGGCGAGCTTTCCGGGCATAACCTCGGAAATCTGATGTTAAAGGCGCTGGATCACCTGAGTGTGCGGCCTTTAGAGGCAATCAATTTGATCAGAAACCTGCTTAAAGTGGATGCTTTCCTGATTCCGATGTCGGAGCAACCGGTCGATCTGGTGGCGCTCGATCATGAAGGCCATGAAGTGTATGGCGAAGTGAATATCGATCAGCTGGATCACATCCCGCAGGAACTGATGCTCAGCCCACCGGTTCCGGCGACTCGCGAAGCGGTTGAGGCCATCGCCGAGGCCGATCTGATCCTAATTGGACCAGGGAGCTTCTACACCAGCCTGCTGCCCATTTTACTGCTCGACGAAATGGCCCAGGCGCTGCGGCGGACCCCGGCGCCCATGGTGTTTATCGATAACCTGGGTAAGGAACATAGTCCTGCCGCCAATCTAACGCTGGCGGACAGGATGACTATTCTGGAACATTACGTCGGCAAAAAAGTGATTGATGCCGCCATCGTCGGGCCGAAAGCCGATGTTAAGGGTATGGAAGAACGACTGGTGATTCAGACCGCGCTGGACGCCAGCGATGTCACCTATCGTCATGACCGCGTGCTGCTACGCCAGGCGCTGGAGCAGGCTATTCAGGCATTAGGTTAATCCTCAAGCGGCACTATTTTTAACAAGATGACGCCTCAGATTAAAATCTTAAGGTTGTCTTAAAATATCGCTGTCAACATAACGAACATCTCCTACTACGGGTATTCGTTATGTCGTTTATTTCTTTACGTCGGCCGGTACTCAGCCGCACGGCTTATTTGACTCTCTTTGCCTGTTATATCGGTATCTTTCTTAACCTGGCCTTTTATCGCCAGGTTTTCCCGCTACTGCCGGTAAACAATCTCCATAACTGGCTGGTTTTCCTTAGCATGCCGATCGTGGCAATTAGCGTGATGAACATCATCACCACCCTCGCCTCGTTCTTAAAGCTCGACCGGGTAGTCATCAGCCTGTTTATTCTGCTGAGCGCCTCGGCGCAGTACTTTATCTGGACCTTCGGCGTGGTGATCGACCGTTCGATGATCGCCAATATCTTCGATACGACGCCTGCGGAAAGTTTTGCCCTGCTGTCGACGCAAATGGTCATCGTGCTGGGTCTCTCCGGGCTATTGATGGTTCTGGTCGCCTGGTGGATTAAAGTTCGCAGACCGGCCTCTTTCTGGCGCGGTGCGGCGATGCGCCTGCTCAATATCGCCGTTTCAGCGCTGCTCATTGTGCTGGTGGCGGCGCTGTTCTACAAAGATTACGCCTCGGTATTCCGTAACAATAAGGAGCTGGTGAAATCTTTAAGCCCTTCCAACAGCATTGTGGCGCTGAACTCGTGGTATGCGCATAACCGGATGGATAACCTGCCGCTGGTGAAGATCGGCGAAGATGCCAAACAGAAAGCGGTGATGCATAACGGCGCGCGTAAAAATCTGACCATCGTGGTGCTGGGCGAAACCTCGCGCGCCGAGAATTTCTCGCTGGGCGGCTACGATCGCGAAACTAACCCGCGCCTGAAGCAGGACGACGTGGTGTACTTCCCGAAAACCACCTCCTGCGGCACCGCAACCGCGGTTTCCGTCCCCTGCATGTTCTCCAATATGCCGCGCGCGCATTACGATGAAGAACTGGCGCACCATCAGGAAGGCGTTCTGGATATTTTGCAGCGCGCCGGTGTTCAGGTGCTATGGAACGACAACGATGGCGGCTGTAAAGGCGCCTGTGACCGCGTACCGCATCAGAACGTCACCAACCTGAACCTCAGCGGCGAGTGCATTGATGGCGAGTGCTACGATGACGTGCTGTTCCATAATCTTGATAGCTATATCGATAATTTACAGCAGGATGGCATTATCGTTCTGCACACCATTGGTAGTCATGGCCCGACCTATTACAATCGCTACCCGGCTGAATTCAAAAAATTCACCCCGACCTGCGATACCAATGAAATCCAAAGTTGTACGCAACAACAGTTGACCAATACCTACGACAACACCATTTTGTACGTCGACTATGTGGTTGATAAAGCGATAAAATTACTGCAGTCCAAACAGGATAAATTCACCACCAGTCTGGTGTATTTGTCTGACCACGGCGAATCGCTGGGTGAAGATGGCGTGTATCTGCATGGCCTGCCGTACTCCATAGCGCCGGATACGCAAAAACACGTGCCGATGCTGCTCTGGCTGTCGCCGGATTATCAGCAACGCTATGGCGTATCCAGCCAGTGTTTGCAACAGCAGGCGAAGACGAACGATTATTCACAAGATAATCTGTTCTCTACCCTGCTTGGCCTGCTCGGGGTAGACACCCGCGAGTATCAGGCAAAAGACGACCTTTTAACGCCATGTAGAGAGACCGGCAGATGAAAATCTTAGTCATTGAAGACGATGCGCTCCTGTTACAAGGGTTAATTCTGGCCATGCAAAGCGAAGGCTATGTCTGCGATGGCGTCGCCACCGCGCATGAAGCCGCGCTGTCGTTAGCCAGCAACCATTACAGTCTGGTGGTGCTCGACCTGGGCCTGCCGGATGAAGACGGTCTGCATTTCCTGGCGCGTATGCGCCGGGAGAAATTCACCCAACCGGTGCTCATCCTCACCGCCCGCGATACCGTGGGCGACCGCATCAGCGGGCTGGATACCGGCGCTGACGATTACCTGGTGAAACCTTTCGCGCTTGAAGAGCTCAACGCCCGCATTCGCGCGCTGCTGCGTCGGCATAATAATCAGGGCGATAATGAGCTGACCGTCGGCAACCTGCGCCTTAATGTGACCCGTCGTCAGGTGTGGCTGGCCGGCGAATCGCTGGAGCTGACGCCAAAAGAGTATGCTCTGCTCTCGCGCCTGATGATGAAAGCCGGCAGCCCGGTACATCGCGAAATTCTCTACAATGATATCTACAGCTGGGATAACGAACCGGCCACCAATACCCTCGAAGTGCATATCCATAATCTGCGCGACAAGATTGGTAAAGCGCGGATCCGCACCGTCCGCGGCTTTGGCTACATGCTGGTGAATAATACGGAGTCAGAATAACGCTATGGCACTGTTTGCGACCGAAACCTGGACCATGCGCCACCGCCTGCTGCTGACCATCGGCGCGATTCTGGTGGTCTGCCAGCTGATCAGCGTATTTTGGCTATGGCATGAGAGCAAAGAGCAAATCCAGCTGCTGGTTGCCAGCGCCATTGAGGGTCATAACAATCAAAAGCACGTCGAACATGAGGTACGCGAGGCGGTCGCCAGCCTGCTGGTGCCAAGCCTGCTGATCATCGGTCTGGCGCTATATATCAGCCTGGTGGCGGTGAAGAAAATCACCCGTCCGCTATCAAATCTGCAAAGCGAGCTGGAAAGCCGGACGCCGGATAATCTGCAACCCATTATTTTGCAGGAGTCGGTGCCGGAAGTGACCGCAGTGACCATGGCGATTAATCAACTGGTGTCGCGGCTGACCCTGACGCTCGAACGGGAGCGTCTGTTTACCGCCGACGTCGCCCACGAACTGCGTACCCCTCTTGCCGGGCTGCGCTTGCATCTGGAGCTGCTGGCAAAGGTACACGGCGTCAGCGTTGATCCCTTAATTCAACGTCTCGATCAGATGACCAACAGCATTTCGCAGCTGCTACAACTGGCGCGCGTCGGGCAGTCGTTTTCCGCCGGGAGTTACCAGCAGGTGCATTTGCACGAAGATGTGGTGGAGCCTCTGCAGGATGAGTTGGCAACGATGCTCGAAGCGCGCCAACAGACCCTGGAGATAGAAAGCGGCGCAGGCGAGGATCTCATTTCCGGAGATGCGACGCTGGCGCGGGTGATTTTACGCAATCTGGTGGAGAATGCGCACCGCTATAGCCCCGTGGGGTCGAAGATTAAGATTTCGGTAAAACCGGGAAATACGCCGATTCTGGCAGTAGAAGATGAAGGGCCGGGCATTGATGAGGCCAAAAGCGGCGAGCTGAGTAAAGCGTTTGTCCGCATGGACAGCCGCTATGGCGGAATAGGCCTCGGTTTAAGCATTGTCACCCGCATCGCTCAACTACACGATGCGCAATTCTTTTTACATAACCGCCAGCCCGGACCGGGCGTCCGCGCCTGGGTGCTATTTCCGCGCAGCGCGCGTCAGAAGGTTAATACCCATTGATGTAAGAAGGCGACCACAATCACAAAGGCGGTCGCAATGGCCAGATATTCACGGTTGGTCAGTTTTTGCATGGCGCTATCCTCATTAAACTGAGGATAGTGTCGCTGAAGAAAATTAAGCCAACATTAAGATCCTACGATAATAGCGTGACGGCAATTGCAAAGTGCGCATTGCCGTCATTTTTGCACGGCTCCCCTATCACCCTTATGATGCCGCAATAAATAGTTCACGTAGCTGATGCAATTGATCGCGGATCTGCGCGGCTTCTTCGAACTCAAGGTTCTGGGCATGCTGCATCATTTGCCCTTCCAGCTCGTGGATTTTCTGCTGCAGCGCTTTCGGTGTCAGTTCGACGCTATCGGCTTCCACCGGAGAACGGGCTTTGCCACGGCCTTTGGCTTTGGTCTTCGCGATGTTCTGACCCAGCGCCAGAATATCGACCACTTTCTTATTAAGCCCCTGCGGCACAATACCGTGCTCTTCGTTATAACGCTGCTGCTTCTCGCGGCGGCGTTCGGTTTCACCGATCGCCTTCGCCATCGATGGCGTGATTTTATCGCCGTAAAGAATCGCCTTACCGTTCACGTTACGCGCCGCGCGGCCGATGGTCTGGATAAGCGAGCGCTCGGAACGCAGGAAGCCCTCTTTATCGGCATCAAGTATCGCCACCAGCGATACTTCCGGCATATCCAGCCCTTCGCGCAGCAGGTTGATCCCCACCAGCACGTCGAACTCGCCAAGACGCAGATCGCGAATAATTTCCATACGCTCGACGGTATCGATATCGGAGTGCAGATAGCGCACCCGTTCGCCGTGCTCTTCCAGGTATTCGGTTAAATCCTCCGCCATGCGTTTGGTCAGCGTCGTCACCAGTACACGCTCATTGATCGCCGCACGGGTACGGATTTCTGATAACAGATCGTCGACCTGCGTCGCCACCGGCCGCACTTCGATAACCGGATCCAGTAGGCCCGTTGGGCGAACGACCTGGTCTACCACCTCATCGCCGGATTTTTCCAGCTCATAGGGACCCGGCGTCGCTGAAACGTAGATGGTCTGCGGCGCCAGCGCTTCAAATTCTTCGAACTTCATCGGCCGGTTATCCAGCGCTGACGGCAGGCGAAAGCCATATTCCACCAGCGTCTCTTTACGCGCCCGGTCGCCACGGTACATACCGCCGATTTGCGGGATAGTCACGTGCGATTCATCGATAACCAGCAGGCCATCCGCCGGCAGGTAGTCGAAGAGCGTCGGCGGCGGCTCGCCCGGCCCGCGCCCGGAGAGAAAGCGCGAGTAGTTTTCAATCCCCGAGCAGTAGCCCAGCTCGTTCATCATTTCGAGGTCGAACTGAGTGCGCTGGCTCAGCCGCTGCTCTTCAAGCAGTTTATTGTTCGCCAGCAGGACCTTGCGGCGGTCAGCCAGCTCGTCTTTGATCTCTTCCATCGCCTGTACGATACGCTCGCGTGGCGTAACGTAGTGGGTCTTCGGATAGATGGTATAGCGTGGAATGGACGATTCGACGTGGCCGGTCAGCGGGTCAAACAGCGATAGCCGCTCGACCTCTTCGTCAAACAGTTCAATACGCAGCGCGATATCATCGGATTCCGCCGGGAAGACATCGATAACCTCGCCGCGGACGCGGAAAGTGCCGCGCTGGAAGGCCTGATCGTTGCGGGTGTATTGCAGTTCCGCCAGTCGACGCAGGATCGCCCGCTGGTCGATCAGCATGCCGGTGGTCAGGTGCAGCATCATCTTCAGATACAGATCCGGGTCGCCAAGACCGTAGATGGCGGAAACCGAAGCCACCACCACTACATCGCGCCGTTCGAGCAACGCTTTGGTGGCCGACAGACGCATCTGCTCAATGTGTTCGTTCACCGAGGCGTCTTTTTCGATAAAGGTATCCGAGCTCGGTACGTAGGCTTCAGGCTGGTAATAATCGTAGTAGGAGACAAAATACTCCACCGCATTCTCGGGAAAGAACTCTTTCATCTCGCCATACAGCTGCGCCGCCAGGGTTTTGTTTGGCGCCAGCACCATCGTCGGGCGCTGTAAGTCAGCGATAACGTTGGCGATGGTGAAGGTTTTCCCCGAACCTGTTACCCCAAGCAGGGTTTGATGCGCAAGGCCATCTTCCAGCCCCTCTTCCAGACGGCGGATGGCTTCGGGCTGATCGCCGGAAGGACGGAATGCGGAGTGCAGCTTGAATGGTTTGCTCATATTTCAGGACCTGAAGATGGGATTGGCCAGCAGGTGTTTAATTCTACCCTTCAGTTTCATTTTTGCCAATAAATAATACTGGATATAAAAACAGTATCGCATTATTGTATGGCGGTAAACGGACGCGTTGTACTCTGACGGCGGGCGTAAAATGCGCGCTTTGCGGAATAATCCACCAGCCTGTGTGGTTATCCCCAGAAACATTTATCATTTAACATTTGTCAAGCAAGGTAATGAATCTTTTATGGCAGCCGGTGACACTTTTCTGACAGCCATTGCTTTTATTTAACTTGCTGAAATAAAACATAATTTACCAAAAGACGGGTTTCGCGCCAATTTGCTCGCAGGCCGCGTACTCTCTAGCTTACCGCAAGTTTTCTAACTCTAATACACAAGGTTATCCACAGGAATAGTGGATAACTGCCTGCAGGCCGCGAGGTCTGCCACCCGGCAGAAAAGTCTCACCGGACCAAAGCACGTGGCTAAAAAAAATTATCGAATTTTTTTTGATATTTATCAGCTAAAGACGGCTGGATTTTTTGCGTTTTCTGGACCACATTTCATCGTCCTGTCAACAAAAAATAGAGCCGTCTCGCAGGTTTATGCGGGGTTATTGCAGGGGGCTCAGATCCAGGTACTGCGCGAGATCCTGACGCTGCGATGCGTCGGCAAGCCAGGGAATTTCCCCCAGCAGCGGCGCTGGCAATACCCGCGTTAAGGTTTGCAGATATTCGCGATGGCGTTTACCCGGCGGCTGGATATCGTTGGCGATCCAGCCCACGAGCGGCAGCCCGGCTTCGCATACCGCCTGGGCGGTGAGCATCGCGTGATTGATACAGCCAAGTTTGACGCCGACCACTAAAATCACCGGCAATTGCTCCTGCTGCGCCCAGTCGGCGAAGGTCAGGGTTTCCGAGAGCGGCGTAAACCAGCCGCCCGCCCCTTCCACCAGCACCCAGTCGGCCAGGCGCTCCAGTTCGCGTAAACCGCTGGAAAGCGTCGTCGCGGCAATCGGTCGCCCTTCATCGGCGCTAATAATATGCGGCGAGGTCGGCTCGGCAAAAGTATAAGGGTTAACCTGTTCATAGCGCAGCGCCACCCGGCTATTACGCTGCAGGGCCAGCGCATCTTCATTGCGTAACCCTTGTGCGGTCAGGTCGCTCCCGGAAGCCACCGGTTTATAGCCCGCGGTGTTAAATCCCAGCTGATTCGCCGCCTGCAACAGCGCGCTACTGGCGACGGTTTTACCGACTTCAGTATCGGTTCCGGTGACGAAGAAACGTTTAGTCACGTTCAATGACTCCTGTAAAAAGATGATACGTCAGCGGGCACTGGCCCTGCTGTTGCGGCCAGGCGAGCTGCAGTTCGCGCAGCTTGCCGCGGCTAAGCGGCGCAGACGCCCGCCCCTGATGTAAGTGGGTAGCGCCAATGCCCTTTAGCGAGCGCATGGCGCTTAGCGCATCGGCGAACGGTAAGCTAATCTGATGCACGACGCCTTCGGCGCGCAGGCCGCTCAGCGCCGCCCTTACCGCCTTTTCGCTGAGAAAACGGTTGGCATGGGGATGTTCATCGACCGCCCGCCACGCTTGATTGAGCTCTGGTAGCGATCCGGCGAGCAACGTGGTGAACGCCACCCGTCCGCCGGGCCGCACCACCCGGTACAGCTCGCCGATTGCCGCGCTTAGCTCGTCACACCACTGCACCGCCAGGTTACTCCATGCCAGATCGAAGCAGGCATCCGGCAGCGGCAGCGCTTCGATATCGCCCTGTAGATAATGCTGCGCGGCGCCGTTGCGTTGCGCCTGCGCCAGCATCCCGGCGGAGAGATCCAGCGCGGTAACTTCGCTTCCCGCTTCGCGCCAGTAACGGCTCATGCTGCCGGGCCCGCAGCCAGCGTCCAGCACTCGGGCAAAATCGCTCCTCGCCAACTGGCGCAGCAGCAATTCAGCGCTGCGGCGCTGCAGCTCATCATGTTGCGTATAGCCGCTGGCCGCGCGACCAAACGCCGCGGCCACAGCCTGCTTATTCACCGTGGCCATGAAGCACCTCCAGTAAACGCGCAATGTCCTCGGCCTGATGAGCGGCAGTCAGAGTCAGGCGCAGACGCGCGCCGCCGGCGGGAACCGTCGGCGGACGAATGGCGGTAGCCCAACAGCCGGCCTCGCGTAGGCTGGATGCCAGGGCTAGCGCTCGCGCGTTATCGCCAACGATCAGCGGCTGAATCGCGCTCCGGGAATCGGTCAGCCCCAGCGAAACATCGCCCATTCCAGCGCGGAACTGACGGATGCGGGCGCTCAAGAATTCCCGCCGCTGCTGGCCCTCATCGCTACGAATGATCCGCAACGCCGCGCTCAGCGCTACCGCCTGCGCCGGCGGCATCGCGGTGCTGTAGATGAGATGACGGGCAAACTGCAGCAGATAGTCGGCCATCGATTCATTGCACAGTACCGCCGCGCCGCTCACCCCAAACGCCTTGCCGAAGGTGACCACCAGCAGCTCCGGACGAACCGCCTGCGTATGACAGCTTCCGCGCCCTTCATCGCCAATCGCCCCGATTCCGTGAGCATCATCAACCAGTAATAATGCTCCGGCGCTGCGGGCTGCCGCCTGAATGTCAGCCAGCGGCGCGCTGTCGCCGTCCATGCTGAAAATCCCTTCGGTAACGACTAACTGCTGGCCGTCCAGCGGTTTCGCCAGCAGTTGAGCTAGCTGTTGCGGGTCATTGTGGGTAAAGCGGCGCAGCTGCGCCGGGCTGAGGCTTGCCGCCTCCAGCAGGGAGGCATGGCTCAGGCGATCGGCCACAATCCGATCGTCTTTTTCCGCCAGTCGGCAAGTTCCTCTTCCAGCGCGCGATGCGCCTCGCTATAGCCGCTAACGTGGCCCGACCCACCGGAACCGACGCCATAACGTTCCGCCCCCTGCTGCCAGGCGGCGATAATCGCGCCATGCTGGCTCAGGCCGAGGTAGTCATTACTGGAGAAGTTGAGCCAGCGCTCCCCTTCACGCTCCAGCCAGCGTCCGGCGCCGTGGCTTACCGGCAGGCGGCGGCGAAAAGCCTCCGCCGCCCGCCGTTCATCCAGTGCCCGATCGATTCGTTGCTGCCAGCTCATAGCGCCGCCGCGTTGTAGTATTCCTCAGTGTCGGGGGTGAGTAAGGCCTGCTCCAGGCGCTGCTGCTGCTCATTATCACCTTCCAGCACCGCCGTCTGCTGCGGATTGATCCCCAGCTTGCGGAACAGCTGCAGGTCTTTATCTTCTTCCGGGTTAGGCGTCGTCAGCAGCTTGCAGCCATAGAAA
>OIFK01000561.1_pt1 | contig 13991 bp, 19 predicted proteins | sample 1582071 | NCBI WGS metagenome assembly OIFK01 (sample SAMN07501052, study PRJEB24779) | human gut metagenome | isolation source: stool | host: human infant | place: USA: Pittsburgh, PA | reverse complement strand
CGGTCGCCGGCGTTGATGCGCTGGTAGAACGTAGACGGGAAGCATTTACCGGGGCCGATGTTGTACGGACAGAATGAGGCAATACCAACTTTTTGCGGTGGGGTAAGTGGAACGTGAATATTCCGGTCAACCCACGCCAGCGCCTTGTTACGTTCGATAGCATTCACCTCATCGCATTTAGCCTGGGTCAACTTCATTCCCTGCGTGACGGGTTTACCATCAATTCGCGTGGCGCCTCTGCAAATAGTCCAGATCCCCTGGCTACCATCGCGATAAGCGGTAAGGCTGTTACCTTCTTTCTCATCCAAGAACTGATCCATCAAGGTTGGGGCGGATGCACCAGCCGCTATTAATCCCAGCATGGCTGCGCTGAGTTTCGTTTTCAGATTGGCCATGTCAGTGATCCTGTGGTGGTGGGCCACCGTAGCCCCGGTCAAGTGACTGCTGATACATCTTTGTCCAGCGGCGTTTGAAATAGAGGTTCGTTAGATATGTAGCCACACCGATTATCACGCCACTTGCCAGGGCAATGAAATTCCAGTCAAGCCCATGAAACCAGTCATACGCTCTCGCCAGCCCAGTACAGATCAAGCCACCCGACGTGCAGTACGAGGCCGCCGAAAAGATTTTGTCAGGCATTTTCATAGTCTCCACCTCGCGTAGTTAGCGGGTGCTGTGCATTTGAAAAGGTCAGGCTCATCGGGCTGATTTATCAACAAACCGTATCAATGATGATTCCCGTGAGCCTGATTAGGGGAAATAGCCCACCAGCAAGACGGGCCAATGAATATGAAACTCAAATAAAACACACCAACACACACAAAACTCTTGCCGTGTGTGTATTGGTGTGTACAATAAGAATCAGGCCAGGAGGGAATATGAAATCGACTGACCTGATAAAGGAATTGATAGCCGCCGGATGTGAACTCAAAAGGCAAGGGAAAGGCAGTCACCAGATATGGTGGTCGCCAATAACGGGAAAAACATTCCCGGTTCCACACCCTAAGGGCAACCTACCGATCGGCACCATCAAATCCATCAAGAAAACGGCGGGGATCTAATCCCCGCCACCTTTGGAGGTTACTATGTTCTTTTCAGTGGGCGTTGAAACGCCAAAAGATGAAAACACCGCCTACGGTATGATTGTTCCTGCGTTTTCAGCTTATGAGATGGGTTGCTTCTCCGCCGCTGATACACAGGACCAGATCGCGCCAATGGTTAAAGAAGCCATTCTCTTAAGCGTTGAGTGTCTGATCGAAGATGCCGGGCGCAGCGTCGATGAAATCAAAGACGCCGGTTATATGGTGTATGCAGCTAACCCAGAATATAAGGACTTTGACAGCTGGTTCATGGTTGAAGTTGATTTGTCTGAGTTTGAAGGCAAACCACAGCGTATCAATATTTCACTGCCTGATACGCTGATTAAGCGCATCGACAATGCCGTAAAGGGCAACGCCAGCTATCGTGACAGAAGCCATTTTCTGGCTGAAGCCGCGCGCCACGAATTAAAAGGTTAACTAAACCGATTAATCCATCCCGCATACGACGATATGACAGGGGTACTGATGCAATGCATCTCGCGAATACCCCTGTCGTATCGCCGGAAAGCAAAAACCCCGCTCTTGCGGGGTTTTCGTTGTAATCAAATTGTCGCTTCTGTCGCTGCCGAGTGGCGCAGCTCTGCCAAGCATGAATTGATTATCTGATTTTTTGGCCCATTTTCAACATCAAAAGGGATTTATAGCACTTTTTGTTAATCAGCCTGAATTCCCTTTCGTACCGACAGAAATGTTTTTGCTCTGAATATTTCCAGGCACCATCGCACGCGCTTGCGGGCTTCACCATCTGTTAGCCACGGGGCCACCAGCTGTAATTCTCGGGTTATGTCAGAGATTTTTTTGCGTGTGGTGTAATAACTAACTCCTACCAGATAAACCGGATCCGCCGCTTCAAATGCGCCGAGAACACAGCGCTCTACGAATTCGGCATCATCATCATGAATATCAAAGAATTTATCGTGCTGGGGTAATTTCATGGGCGTTTTTAAAAATTATCTTCAATCATTTTTGGCGAAACACAAGATATAGGGTTTATTCCATTGAATTGTGATTGAGGAGGGAGGGAAAGAAGTCACTTTACCGGCGGCATACGAAACACCGGATGAGATGACGACCAGAAGAATTCGCAGCAGGTCTAAACGTTCCGCTGGCCGGCGTTACAGGCAAGACACAGGACATCGCTATGAGAATAGAAATATCCAGGAGAGGGAAGATTTACTTTTTACTCGTCTCCCCAATCAAACTCTCTGTCGCGCAGGATTTGGAGGCCCGATTCGGCGACCGCGTAGTCATTGCAGCTTTTGGTGCTGACATCTCGTGCCTCAATTTCGCACCAGGAGATGAACTCGTAAGTGCTGGCTATCACCTTCACAACCTGGATACCGCTGTTTTCGTAGCGCTCCACCATGCTATCGGCGCGGATACGCCAGTCGTGGTAGTCAAAGGGTAGGACGTAAGCATCAGAAAGAATTTTTTGGAATTCTTCATAGTGAGCGGGATTTTTGTACCAGAAGACAGGTATAGGGCTACGGGACATTTTTCTCTCTTTTCTTGGCTGTGAGGGAGCACCAAGAATACCACCGAGCCTGAAGTGGTTAAAAGACAGGCTTAATCAGGATTTGCAATGCGGTGAATGCGGCTAAGCGCACGCGACACAGTTAAAAGGTAAACATGGGCGGTTTCCATGTTGCGGGAAAAAGCAGGTCGGCAGCAGTTGTTAACTGGCTGCAGCCACCGGGAGGCACCCGGCGCCGTGCTGCAAAGCCCATACCCATCAATAAACGGGAGATGAATATGACAGATTTTGCCCGAGTACCGACTGGCCACCAGGCAACACGACTGAACTGGTTTGAAGCTAGGCTACGTCAGCTTTGCTACCTGTTAGCCCAGAAAGGGAACCCTGAGGCTAAAGCATGAATACGCTGTTTGCCCTTGTCATCAGCGTGTGCGCCCTGACCGGCGAGTGCTCTGATGTCCTGATAGGCGTGTATCCATCTGAGACCAGTTGTAACAGCGATGCTGAGGCCCTGCAGGTAAAAGGCACATGCCAGCCATATAAAAAGGCATTGAAGACGGCTGACGACCAACAGCCTGCAGTAAGTTTCTGATTCGGGTTTTGATAATGGGCACTGGCAGATGCCAGCCTAAAGCCTGGTATACCGGGCTTTGTGATGGTACATCCGCCATCGTAACCACACAGGAGGCGAGGCCTGTTCTGGTTAAATTGGAAAAGTTGACTTTGCCCGCCCCGCGGCGGGCCCTTTTTCCGGAGGTTTTATGTCAGCTAATGAACTGGCATTGAAATTTAGCACTGCTCCAGCTGAGCAGCTCATCGGCGTTCTGACCGTTCACGAAGTGAAAGAGGCACTTCACGATGAAGTGGAGGAAGAGGTGCAGAGTGAAGTATGGATGGAACATAACTTTGCTATGGAAGCCGCTGAAGAGGTTACAGATGCCTTTGCTACAGCGATGAAGCTGGCGCTGACGCAACCCGCAAAGGTGGCTAAAGCTACATTACGCAAAGCGCTAAAGGAATATCCGGGTTATGGCTCAGAACCAAAGAGCCGCCCATAAAGCACAAAACCCGCGCAAGGCGGGTTAAGTACCCCGGTTAGCCGACCAAAGCTTTCCGGATTCGAGTTTTGACAATGACCACTACCCAGAGGGAGCTTTCACAGTCCCGGGTATCTTACAGCCTTAAGGAACCCAAACGCAATGAACAACTACGCGTATCTCATTAAAGCAAAGGCAAAAGCCACCGAAGCGAAAAACCTCTTCTGCTGGTTCTCTGCTAAATCCGATTCCCGCGCCGAACGCCGTATCCTGGACATTCTGGAAGACGCTGAGATTAATGTTGGCCGCGGCGCCAACCACCAGCTGCCTATCCGCACCAACTGGTTTATCGTTGATGACCTACCGGAAGAAGGTGTACTGGATGACACTTGGTGTGACCGCTACGAACTTGGCGAGGATGGACTGAGCTGGCAAAAAATTGCTGCTCCAGTCCCTGCTGAGCCAGAAGTAAGCAATGAACCGGTAGCTAACCCCCCTGTCAGCAAGAATGATGAAGAGGACTATTCGGCCAATGAAGATGCCCTGTTCAACCTGGCTGAAATGCCTTTCCGCACGCAGCTGCTTGCCCAGTACATGGCCGACGATCGCCATGTTTATCACATTAGCATTCCGCACCGTGACCGCCTTTCTGTGATGGAAATGGATACGGAGAATCACGCTGTACAGAATCTGATTCTGGCTGCTGAAAATGTTCCGGAAATTAAGAAATACGATATGCCTGGTCTGTGGAAATTCACCAGTGCCTTCAAAACCGTTTTCCCAGAAGGAAAGCGCTATGAGCTTGGTAAGCAGGTTCAGTTTACCAAATTGTGGTTTGAAACGGCACACATTGACCGTGGGGTCCTAACCAAAGAATGGGCTGCTGGTAATTACATATCATCAATAAGTCGTACACCTTCAGGCGCCAATGCTGGCGGCGGCAATAAGACCGACCGTAACCCTGAGCTTAGCCATGATTTTGATAGCCTGGACCTAGAAATTGCCTTAGCAACTCTGCCGATGGATTTTAACATCTATGATATTCCGGGCGACGTTTACCGTCGTGCGAAAGAAATCGTTCAGAAAAAAGAAAGTCCATTCAAAGAATGGTCCTCATCACTTCGTGCCACACCTGGGATCCTCGATTACTCGCGCGCAGCAATTTTCGCTCTGATCCGCGAAGCGTCTTCTGGATTAACTCCATTCCCAGATAGGCTTCGTGGTTATATCAGCGCGAGCCTTACAGAAAGCGAGCATTCAAAGCCCTCAGAAGAAACACTAAAAGCAGCACGTCATACCCCAAACAAAAGCTGGGAAAGCGAAATTAGCCGCCAGCTTGCCGCAGACCGCGGGGAGTTTGTTGAAGGGATAAGTGACCCAACAGATCCAAAGTGGGTAACAGAACATCTGACAGAAACTAAGCAACCAGGAGTTGCCAACCTCGGCGGCGGCGTGTTCTCCATTGATGGCCTCATGTCATCAGAAACCACAGCCCAGGAAAAAGAGACCACCAGCGATGTGCAGATGGAAGAGAATTTCGGGAATGAAACCGAAACTGATAATGAAATTTCTGAGAGCGAAACAGCAACTGAGACAGGTGCAGGTAATGCTGACATTGGTAGCGAAACAACTACCGTAAATATTGAATCCGGACATCATAATGATGTTGAAGATTTACCAGCAGATAATATTCACGTCATGGTTGACCTTGAAACCATGGGGAATAAACAAGACGCTCCTATCGTCGCTATCGGCGCAGTTGTGTTTGATCCGGCAACAGGCTCAATCGGAGAAAGTTTCTACAAAGTCGTAAGCCTGGAATCTTCAGTGAATTGGGGCGCCAAAATGGATCCATCAACCATCATCTGGTGGCTTAAGCAGTCCTCTGAAGCGCGCTCGGCAATCGTGAATGATGATGCTATCCCGCTACATGATGCCCTGCTCCAGTTCGGTGAATTCATTTTTGAAAATATCCCGGGCGGTCGCAAAAAAGCACAGGTCTGGGGAAATGGTGCATCTTTCGATAATTGTATTCTGCGTTCTTCATTTGATTTCATCGCTGAAGAATACCCATGGGAATACTGGAATGATCGCGATGTTCGAACAATTGTAGAGCTCGGTAAAGCAATTGGAATCGACCCGAAGAAAACCATCCCATTTGAGGGAGAACGGCACAACGCCCTTGCCGATGCTATACACCAGGCCCGGTATGTTTCTGCAATCTGGCAGCGTCTCATTGAGGGTAATAGAGTGCTGCAAAAACTGACTCAAAACTGATTTTTTATTTTCAGAATTACGCCCACCAGCCAGTTATCTTTTACTGGCTGGCTATCTGAGGTGATAGCTATGTACGAACTCACACTGTCACCAGTGGAAATTGCTGAAATTACTGGATACAGACGGTACACAGAACAGCAGCGTCAACTTCGATGTCACGGCATTCCGTTTACTACGGATCGAAGAAATCGCCCAATTGTCCTGCGTAGAAGTCTGGCACCTAATATTACTGAATTGCCAAAGGTTGACGAGTATGTTGCAACAGAACCCAACTTTGACGCCATCTATGGGAAGACCACGTAAAGATCCGAAGGATATACAACTTCCGCCTCGGGTCACAAAAAATAAATATAGCTATGTCTGGAAACCAAAAGGTACAAAGAAAAGTATTAGTTTGGGGAAGATACGCGAAACAAGTATGTCAAAACTCTGGGCCAATTACGAAAAAGCAAAAGCTGAGCGCCATGACGTAATGACATTTGCCAAGCTATGGGGAATGTTCCTCGACAGCCCGACATTCACTGAGCTGGCGACTCGTACCCAGAGTGATTATCGCCAACACCAGAAGAAGCTACTGGCGGTATTCGGCAAGATGAAAGCAGACGACATTAAAATTGAGCAGGTTCGTATTTATATGGATAAGCGCGGCGTTTCCAGTAAGAATCAGGCAAATCAGGAAGTATCCAGCATGTCGCGGGTTTTCGGATGGGGCTTCGAACGTGGCTATGTGAAGGGAAATCCATGTCGTGGGATCCGTAAGTTCACTCTCGCAGATCGTGACGTTTATATTCCAGATGAAGATTATCTGGCTGTCTACGAATGCGCACGAATAGAAGTAAAGGTTGCGATGGAAATATCTTATCTCTGCGCAGCCCGCGAAGGCGACGTTTTTGATTTGATAATTTCCGAGCTAATGGAAGATGGGATTTTTATTGAGCAAAACAAGACGGGTAAAAAACAGATCAAGAAATGGACACCCCGTCTACGGGCAGCGATTGATTTGGCTAAAAAACATCTTATCGGAAAATCAGCAGCCGGTTATGTAGTCCCTTCACCATCAGGTGGACGGATGAATAAAAAAACATTCAATACATGGTGGAATAACGCGAAAAAGCAAGCCGCGGTGAAACTAGGTCGACCTGTTCCGGGTACGTTCCACGATATTAAAGCCAAGGCAATTTCAGACTATGAAGGTAGTAGCAGAGATAAGCAACTTTTTTCAGGGCATAAAACTGAAAGTCAAGTTTCAAGCTATGACCGAAAAATAAAAGTAACACCAACCCTTAACCTCGATCCCCTTCTCAACGAAAAAAAAGCCCGCTAATGCGGGCTTGATAAAGAGATTTTACGCTGCTTTTTTCTCAGAGCAGTTGCAAAGTGGAATAGGAAATGGTTTTCCTTTCTTTGCGTGACGCACTACACCATCTACACATACGGTATAGCGAAAAATAATCTCGCAAGTATTACCACATTTGCGACAGGTTCCAGTAGCCATAAGCTTCCTTCCCTGCATACCTGTAAATTCATACAGATTGCACTTTGTTGGGAGAACCACTACACTGCGCTTGTCAAAGAAGAGTGTTGCGGTTGAATTACCTCCATACTCTGCGGAATGTGTTAGAGCACTTTCCGCCCCTCTAAAGCCCTGTTAGAGCAGGGCTTTAATTTTATTCTTCCGTTGCAACAGAAGGAATGTGCCAAGGCAAATCGATACTTTGCATAGGTGTATTCTGCATCGTTGACTCAAGAGCCAACTTCATGGATATCGAATAAAAATTTTCAAAAAACCAAGCGTTTTCTTTACAAAATTCATCTGTAATAGGCTGTTTATCTTCAACATCAAAGTAAACTAAAATTTTCGAGTTTACCTCGAAGGCGAGACCGTCCTCATTTGGATTTTCAGGATCTTCTAGAGCCTGTTCGTCAAAACCTTTGATTGATGATTCGACAATGATCTGAATATTCCCCTTCCCTTCAGACTCATTATAATCGTATCCAAACTGGCATTTATCCACGGATAGCTTAAATCGGCCACCTTCGCTGTCCTTATGCTGCACAAACTGTGAAGATGAAATCTCGAATCCGCCGTATTTAATTTTTTCTAGCATCAGTGATGAATCCCTTTGCTGATGGCACCAACCCACTTAGTCTCACGAAACGAACTGGCATTGTATTCATGAGCGAATACTTCAGTTTTCTCGCGCTTTTCAATGTGGAAGTGGTATTCCGTTTTACCGACAACTTTCTCTTCGATTGCTGACTTAACATAATCATTGAGACTTTTACCATCAGCACACGCTGACAGATACGCTTTCTTATGCAAATCAGGTCCGATACGAACGTTAAACGTACCACTCATAGGCTTCTCTGGGTCTTTATTGAGAGCCATACAGGTTTCAAGATAATCATCGACAGCTTCTTCGAAGGCAGACTGTAAACCATCAAGTGTTTCCGCCTCGTACGTAACAAGATCATTTACGCATTGAATCTTCCCATAGAGAACTTTGTCCTCTAAAGAAAATTCAACACTTCCAAAATAACCTTTAAATTTCAGCATATTACTCATAATTATCTAGCTCATCTAAGAGAGCCCTAACATCCTTCAGCACGTACTCTTTTACGATATTGCCTGGGTGAGGGCAGTGATATGAGACCAAACGACCATTTTGATTAACAAACTTTCGCCTAGAACCAGTGCCATTGAGGACATTAAAGCCATATTGACCCAGCAAAGTAACGAGCTCATCCCAGGTAAAATCTTTCGGAAGCGATCCAAGTCGCTCGCGTAGTTTCTTACTTTTACTCATTCCAGTATATCCATCAAGGGCCTGATTGCAACTAAAATCCAGTTGCAGACATTGTAACGGAAAAGTCACCGAAGTCACATAAGAAGCATCATGAATATAAGTGTTTCTTACTAACCTGTGCCAGTTGAAGATAAATCAAAAAAAATAAAACTTTTAAAACAGATAGTTATGGGAATTTCAGTAAAGACATGACGGTCAATATGCAAGCAGAATGAAGGCTAGAACGCCCAAAGTGTTGCAAAACTGCTTAGTTCTTTACAAAGTAAGGTTATTGTATCAAGAAAATTCTGAAAGAGGTGAATGCGAGATGTAAAAGAAATGTATATGAAGAAAGTTAGTTAGAAAATATACCAAGCGAGTATACCAACACTATACCAACAGCCCAAAGCAACAAGGGGCTACCTTTCGGTAACCCCTTGTTTAATTTGGCGGAAGCGTAGAGATTCGAACTCTAGAACCCTTTCGGGTCGCCGGTTTTCAAGACCGGTGCCTTCAACCGCTCGGCCACGCTTCCGGTATGGGGCGCACTATAAACACCTCTGCCGATGCTGTAAAGCATCATTTTGTTCAACTGCCTTAAAAACAAACAAATCTGTGTTATTCGTCTGAATTTCAGGCAGTTTGCACAGAAATTCGGCGTCAAGAGCGCCCTTTGACTCAATGTTTTATGATGTACATATCTTTGGTGTAGTAGTAACCCAGCTTATCCGGCTCGAAGCCGCCGACCCACGGCTTCACTAAATGGGTACGCACATAGTGATAAACCGGAATCGCGGGCACATCCTCAGCCAACAGATCCTCTGCCTGCTGATAGAATTTGCCACGCGCGGCAGTATCCGCCGCCTTCGCCGCATCATGCAGCGCTTTATCATAGGCCGGGTTACTGTACTGGCTGGTGTTTTCGCTGTCGCCGGTGCGGAAGTTATTCAGGAATGACGCCGCATCGTCATAATCGGCGATCCAGGCATAACGTACGGCATCAAAATTATGCGTATGCATGGTATCCAGCATGGTCTTCCACTCCTGGTTCTGCAGCTTCGCCTCTACGCCGAGATTTTTCTTCCACATCGAACTGGCGGCGATAGCAATGCGCTGGTGCGTCTCCGAGGTGTTATACAGCAGATTAAAGACCAGCGGATGGCTTTCATTAAAGCCCGCCTCGTTAAGCAGTTTTTTTGCCTCGGCAATGCGTTTGTCGCGCGGCCAGCTGGCGTAATCCGGTTGTTTCAGCGTGACGCCGCCGATATCTGGCTGGCTAATCAGCCATGCCGGACGTTGTCCCTGCCCCATCACCTTATCGGCGATGATATCTTTATCCAGCCCCATGTTGAGCGCCCGGCGCACTCGGGGGTCATTAAAGGGCGGTTTAGTGGTATTGAGTTCGTAATAGTAGGTCGCCAGCTGTGGCGCAACGTTCAGCTGCGAGCCCATCGTTTTCTTGAGTAACGTAAACTGGTTCACCGGCACCGTATAAACAATATCTATCTCACCGGCTTTATAACGATTCACATCCGCCGCTTCGGAAGTAATCGGCAGATAGGTCACTTTATTGATTACCGTATGTTCATTATCCCAGTACTTAGGATTGCGTTGCGCCACGATGCGCTCGTTGACGACCCACTTCGACAGCGTGTAAGGGCCGCTGGTGACAATATGTTCCGGTTTAGTCCATTTATCCCCAAAACGCTCCACCAGCACCTTATCAATAGGCACCAGCGACGGGTGAGCAAGCATCGCGAGGAAGGCGGCGTTAGGCTGGTTTAACGTGACCTGCAGCGTGGTATCGTCCAGCGCTTTTACGCCGAGAGTTTCCGGCGGCTGTTTCCCCTCCGAGATATCGCGGGCGTTAACAATATGCATATTGCCCGGATAGCTGGCGTACGGCGAAGCGGTGGTCGGTGTGACCAGCCGCTGCCAGCTCCAGACGATATCCTGCGCGGTAATCGCTGAACCATCGGACCAGGTGATCCCCGGACGCAGATGGAAAGTCCAGATGAGGTTATCTTTATTCTCCCACTTCAGCGCCAGCCGCGGCTGAATCTCGCCCTGCGGCGAAACGCTTACCAGCCCTTCGAACAGATCGCTAATGATATTAAACTCGACGTCGCTTTCGACCTTATGCGGGTCGAGCGAAGCGGGTTCATTACCGTTGTTCCTGACAAGCTCCTGTTTTGCTGCAAGTTCGGTACCCTGCGGGACCTGGGCGGCTATTGCCGTGACCGCGCTGCCGAGTAAACCCAAAACCAGTAATGCGTGTGTGATGTGGTTATATTGTTGTCGTTTCATTTCCCTTGCCTTTATGCTTCGTTGATACCCCTTCCACACTTAGTCGCTGACTGGCAATAAGGCAATATTTTTCAGTGACCTATAAGATTCAGATCTGCTTTCCGCCGCTGAACGCATAAACATACTGCATTAATCTGTTTTACCAGAATAAAACGCTGCCCCACCGACACCGGGATCTGAGTAAAGATGGGTAAAAGCATTATGGCTTTCGGCTCGCTTTTCTTATGCTTCATAACTAATTACATCTGTCATAAGAGAGTGACTCATGGATCGTATAATTACCTCATCGCGTGACCGTTCATCGCTGCTCAGCACGCACAAAGTTCTGCGTAACACCTATTTTCTACTCAGCCTGACGCTGGCGTTTTCGGCGATCACCGCCACCGCCAGTACCGTGCTGATGCTGCCGTCTCCGGGCCTTATCCTCACCCTGGTGGGTATGTATGGTCTGATGTTCCTGACCTACAAACTGGCTAATAAGCCAAGCGGTATTCTGGCGGCCTTCGCCTTTACCGGCTTCCTCGGCTACATTCTGGGGCCAATGCTGAACGCTTACCTGTCCGCAGGCATGGGCGATTTGATCGGCCTGGCGTTGGGCGGCACCGCCCTGGTCTTCTTCTGCTGCTCGGCTTACGTGTTGACGACGCGCAAAGACATGTCTTTCCTCGGCGGCATGCTGATGGCGGGCGTGGTGGTCGTTCTGATTGGTATGGTGGCGAACATCTTCCTGCAGCTGCCGGCTCTACATCTGGCCATCAGCGCGGTGTTCATCCTTATCTCTTCCGGCGCGATTTTGTTTGAAACCAGCAACATCATCCGCGGCGGCGAGACCAACTACATTCGCGCCACCGTTAGCCTGTATGTTTCGCTGTACAACATCTTCGTCAGCCTGCTGAGCATCCTCGGCTTCGCCAGCAGAGACTAACCTTCTCTCCTGCAACACCTGGCCTCGCTTATGCGGGGCCTTATTTTTTGCTACACTGCGCGCAGTTTCCGCATTATGTGAAAAATCATGTTTATCTTTGAAGGCAGTGAAATAGAGACCGATAGCGAAGGCTATCTGAAAGAGACGACTCAGTGGAGTGAAGCGATGGCGGAGGTTATCGCCGCTCAGGAAGGGATCAGCCTGTCCGTCGAACACTGGGAAGTAGTGCGCTTCGTGCGCGATTTTTATCTGGAGTTCAACACTTCGCCAGCCATCCGTATGCTGGTCAAAGCCATGGCGAATAAATTCGGTGAAGAGAAAGGCAACAGCCGCTATCTGTACCGGTTATTCCCCAAAGGGCCGGCCAAGCAGGCGACGAAAATCGCCGGCCTGCCGAAGCCTGTAAAGTGCATTTAATAGAGAATAGCGAATTTTTGCCACTCTCTGGTGGGTTGATGGGGCTCGGTTAACACCCTGTCGACCCTTGCGCTACGCGGCCCGCCGGCCTTAAGCCAGGCAATCAGTTTTTCCACCTGCTCCGCTTCCCCGCAGGCCAGCACTTCTACGCTGCCATCATCCAGATTTCGCGCGTAACCGGTCAGCCCCAGCTGCAGCGCTTCACGCTGCGTTGAATAGCGGAATCCCACGCCCTGGACGACTCCGTGAACCCACGCCATCGTGCATACCTTCGCCATTATTACCCCCTCAACTGCGCTATCCTGATGCAGAGAATAGCAAATTCCCACCAGCATACTCACTTTTGCCTGACGCTAAAACATCCGCCCGGCGGCGGCAGGAATGGTGCTTGCCCCAGCCAGTTATGCTAATCTACGCGCCATTTTTCGGTGCCGACACTCCGTCGCTTAAAGGTAGCTCCATGACAGATTCCATTATCCCCCGCTTAGTATTAGCCAAAGGACGCGAGAAATCCCTGCTGCGTCGCCATCCATGGATTTTCTCCGGCGCCGTCGCCCGGATGGAAGGTAAAGCTCGCTCCGGCGAGACGATCGATATCGTTGATTCGCAGGGGAAATGGCTTGCTCGCGGCGCCTATTCGCCCTCCTCGCAGATCCGCGCCCGCGTCTGGAGTTTCGATCGTCATGAAGCTATCGATAATGCTTTTTTCGAGCGTCGCCTGCAGCAGGCGCAAACCTGGCGTCAATGGCTGGCCGAACGCGATGGTCTTGACAGCTATCGTTTAATCGCCGGGGAATCCGACGGCCTGCCAGGCGTGACAATCGATCGCTTTGGCGATTTCTTCGTCCTGCAGCTGTTGAGCGCTGGCGCGGAATATCAGCGTGCGGCCATCGTCAGCGCTCTGCAGACCCTGTTCCCGCAATGCTCGATCTACGATCGCAGCGATGTGGCGGTACGTAAAAAAGAAGGATTGGACCTGGCGCAAGGCCCGGTGGTAGGCGAACTGCCGCCAGCGCTACTGCCCATTACCGAACACGGTATGCAGCTGCTGGTAGATATTCAGGGCGGCCATAAAACCGGCTACTATCTCGATCAGCGCGATAGCCGTCTGGCGACCCGCCGCTACGTCGCCGATAAGCGCGTCCTCAACTGTTTCTCTTATACCGGCGGATTCGCGGTTTCTGCGCTGATGGGCGGCTGCCGCCAGGTCACCAGCGTTGATACCTCACAAGAGGCGCTGGATGTCGCCAGACAGAACGTTGAGCTCAATAAGCTGGATCTGTCGAAAGCCGAATTCGTACGCGACGACGTGTTCAAACTGCTGCGTAAATATCGCGATCAGGGGGAAAAATTCGATGTTATCGTCATGGATCCGCCGAAATTCGTCGAAAACAAAAGCCAACTGATGGGCGCCTGCCGCGGTTATAAAGACATTAATATGCTGGCGATCCAGCTGTTAAACCCTGGTGGCATACTGCTGACTTTCTCCTGTTCCGGCCTGATGACCACCGATTTATTTCAGAAAATCATCGCCGACGCCGCAATAGATGCCGGGCGTGATGTACAATTTATAGAGCAGTTCCGTCAGGCTGCCGATCACCCGGTGATCGCTACCTACCCGGAAGGGCTGTATCTGAAAGGGTTTGCCTGTCGCGTCATGTAACTTGA
>OIFK01000560.1_pt1 | contig 13996 bp, 14 predicted proteins | sample 1582071 | NCBI WGS metagenome assembly OIFK01 (sample SAMN07501052, study PRJEB24779) | human gut metagenome | isolation source: stool | host: human infant | place: USA: Pittsburgh, PA | reverse complement strand
ATGGCTCATGATGTCCCTCTGGGATGCGCTCCGGATGAATATGATGATCTCATATCAGGAACTTGTTCGCACCTTCCATAAGCCTCGTCACTGATAAGGTCTTTCTTCCATTTGTACAGGACCGGGACGCTGACGCCTATGCTTTGTGCAACTTTACGCGCGGTTCCACGTCGGTTACAGAGCTCCCGGACGGCCTGAGACCTCTCTTCCGGGCTGAAGCATTTGTTTCGTGGGGACTGAACCAGGCTTCGATGGCGGGCAGGAACTGCCACAGCAGCATGAGTGCGGCGATGCAGCCAGTGATGACGAGCCAGCGCCGGATGAATCGATCCGGCGCCGGGCGGCTGTAGGGGTCGGGTAGGTCACGTCATTCTCCATGTTGAAATCAGCGCCAAAGGCCGCCAGTGCGCCAGCGTGGCGGACGTGGTGATACGGTCACTTCGGGGTCGAAACGGGCCGATGGAAACGGCGGCATCGCGGGCGGCGGAGCAAGTTCCAGCAAGCGCTCAATGCGTTCAGCCGTCGCTGGATGCGTGCGCAACCAGGAGGGTTCCGGATTGCCCCATCCGGGCAGCAGCCAGGCGCGCCAGGAGCGGCTCACCCGCTCGATCTTGGCGAGCGCTGAGGCCAGCCCGTGCGGGTCGCCGGTCAATTCGGCAGCGAGCCGGTCGGCGTCGAATTCGCGCACCCTGGACAAGCCCAACTGAGCCAGCAAGGCCAGCTGTGGCGCGACCGCAAGTAGAAGCAACGCGGGCCAATTGACTTCCGTGACTCCAAGCAATAGCGTTGGCAAGCTGAGCACGATCGCAAGCTGCCCCAACAAGGCCAGAAGATGGGTGAGCCGGCTGATGGAATCGGCCAAGCCCATGACACGCAAATCCTCGTTCGCAATATGCGCGATTTCGTGGCCGAGCACGCCGGTCAACTCGCGGGGCGTGAGGCTACGCAGCAGGCCGTCGGTCAGCGCGATGGCCGCGTGATGCTTCGAACCGGTGGCGAAGGCGTTGACGACCCCGCTGGGCACGTAGTGCGGTACCGGCACGGTAGGCAGCCCGGCCCGCGCCGCCAGTTCGCGCAACACAGCCCAAAGATCGGGCGCTTCATCCGGGTGCAGGGGGCGTGCGCCATACAGCCGCAAGGTCAGCCCGGAGGCGGCGGCCGGTTCAAGCAGCAGGGTGAACCCCGCAGCCGCAAGCGCCAGCCAAAGCCCGCCGTCACCCAACAGCAGGCTGCCAGCGACGGCGGCAATTCCGAGCAGGGTCAGCACCAACAGCACGGTTTGCAGGCGATTGTGCCAGCGATGCCGCGCGCCGACATTCTGCGCGTGGCGCAGATCACGACTGATCATCTGAGCTTTCCCCGGCTGTCCGGTCATCGCGCTCGCGCAGCAGCCAGTAAGTCGCCCCGAGGGCCAGTGTCGCGCCTGCAAGCGCCGCGACCTTGGCGGGGCCGGTCTCCGGGTCGAGGATCACGAATTTACGCGCCAGGGCGATCAGCCCGATCAGGATCACCGTCTTGACCTGGATGATGCTGTCGCGCCGCAAGGCCACCCTCACGATGGAATGCTTGAACTCCATGGCAATGAGCAGCGTCATGATCATGCCGAACACGGTCTGGAAGACCTTGTGATCGAGCGGATTGAATGCATCAATGATCAGCAGGCTGAAGACGATCGAGATCAGCTGCAGCAGCGAGACCACGATGATAACGGCAATGATTGCGGACAGCGCGAGCGCGATCACCTGTTCAAAGCGCTCGTAGAACGTCATCACTGCCCATTGGGCGCGAAATGTTTTGATCGGGTCTGCTTGCTTTTCCTTCATCGCCACTCCTCTCAATTCTGAAATACTTGTGCGCCCACAACTTGGTTGCACCCTTGTCTTTTTTGCCTGGTAGAGCGCGCTGTCCGCCTGCAGCATCACCTGCTCGACAGAGTGCAAACGGGGGTCAAGGAGAGCCACCCCCATGCTGGCGCTATAGCTGATCGACACCTCTCCACACACCACCGCTGTCGCCGCAGTGTCCTGACGAAATCGCTCCGCCCATACTTGGGCGCCTTCTATCGATGCCGCTTCCAACAACACAGCGAATTCCTCCCCCCAATCCGGGCAGCCATGTCGGTTGCGCGAACATGTTCCCTCAACCGTGAAGCAAAGGGGTCGGTGATCACCATACGCAGCAACTGCTGCTCTATTTCCTTGCGAGAAGAGATGTCGAACAGAGTACCGACTATCAGTTGCCTGCCCGCGTCACCCAGCCATGGGCCTTGTTCCTCGAAAGTCGAGTTGCCAGAGGAGCAGGTGAACAGATGGGCCGCGCCGTCACGCGAACGGATGGCTAGCGAGCGGGAGGGCAGTGCCGCCGCTGATGAGCAGTCCCCACGGCGTGGCCGACTGCGGATCACGCTTGTAGACGCCCGCGTGACCTGCGGCCACGACCGCCACCGCGATCGAGGCCAGGGAGGCTGCTCATGCCAGTGCCAGGCCGATGGGGTCGGACACGGCAGCCTCGCCCGCCATCAAGATGCGTCGCTCGCCTTCGCGGCATCCGGCTGCTCCGGCTCGGCCGGGGTCTGCGGTGGCTCTTTGCGTTCGAACACCACGCGTTCGGCCTTGTCGTCCCAGCGTGCGCTGGCGTGATCGCCCTTGCCGATGCCGCCGCCGAGCATCTCGCGCGCCAGCGCAGTTTCCAGCTCGCTGCGGATCAGGCGCTTGAGTTCACGCGCACCGAACTCGGGCTTGTAGCCTTCTTCCGCGAAATGGTCGATCAGCGTCTGATCGAAAGTGAGCGTCACGCCCTGGCTGGCGGCGCTGCGCGCCACGCGATCGAGCTGCAGGCCGACGATGTGGCGGATCTCCTCCTTGCCCAGCGCATGGAAGACGATGATCTCGTCGATGCGGTTGAGGAACTCGGGCCGGAAATGGCCGCGCAGTACGTCCATGACTCCGGCCTTGGTCTTTTCGTACTCCTCGCCGGCCGCCCCGCGCGCCTTCAGCCGTCGCTGGATGATGTCCGAACCCAGGTTGGACGTAGCGATGATGGTGGTGTTGGTGAAATCCACCACCCGGCCCTTGCCGTCGGTGAGGCGACCGTCGTCGAACACTTGCAGCAGGATGTTGTATACGTCAGGGTGTGCCTTCTCGATCTCGTCGAGCAGCAGCACGCTGTAGGGCTTGCGCCGCACCTTCTCGGTGAGCTGACCGCCTTCGTCGTAACCGACATAGCCCGGAGGCGCGCCCACCAATCGCGCCACGGTATGGCGTTCGCCATATTCCGACATGTCGATGCGCAACAGGGCGTGCTCATCGCCGTAGATCGATTCGGCCAATGCCTTGGCGAGCTCGGTCTTGCCCACCCCGGTCGGGCCCAGAAACAGGAAGGTAGCCACCGGTTTGCTGCCTTCACGCAGGCCGGCGCGGGACAGCCGCACGGCATCGGCCACGGCACGGACCGCCTCGTCTTGTCCCACCAGGCGCTCGTGCAGCCGTTGTTCCAAGTGCAGCAGCTTTTCGCGCTCTTCCACCGTCAACTCGTTGACCGGGATGCCGGTCAGGCGCGAGACGATCTGCGCCACGTGTTCCGCCTTGACCTCGGCACTGCCGGAGGCCCGCTCCCGCTCCCAGTCCTCGACGAGCTTCTTGAGCTCGGCCTCCTTGGCTTCGATGCGCTTCCCGAGCTCGGCGGCCTGGTCGTACTGCTTGCGCGCGGCCACGTAATCCTGTTCACGCCGCAGCTGGTGCAGTTCGGACTCCAGCTCCTGCACGGCCACCGGCCGGGCCGTGGCCGACAGCTTCACGCGCGCGGCCGCCTGGTCGAGCAAGTCGATCGCCTTGTCCGGCAGGAAACGCGCCGTGATGTAGCGGTCGGACAACTCGGCCGCCGCGATGATCGCGTCCTCGGAGATGCTGACCTTGTGGTGCGCCTCGAAGGTGTCGCGCAGGCCGCGCAGAATCATGATGGCCTGGGCCACCGTCGGCTCGGGTACCGTCACCGGCTGGAAGCGCCGCTCCAGTGCGGCATCCTTCTCGATGTATTTCTGGTACTCGTTCAGCGTCGTGGCGCCGATCAGGTTGAGTTCACCGCGCGCCATCATCGGTTTGAACACGTTGGCCACGTCCAGCCCGCCTTCGCCACCGCCCTGGCCGGCACCGACGATGGTGTGCACCTCGTCGATGAACAAAATCAGCTCGCCCTGGTGCTCGGTCACCTCCTTCAGCACCTTCTGCACGCGCTCCTCGAACTCGCCGCGATATTTGGCGCCGGCCACCATGGCGTTGATGTTGAGTTCCACCAGGCGCTTGTCGCGCAAGGTCTCGGGCACTTCACCCGCCACCATGCGCTGCGCCAGCCCTTCGACGATGGCGGTCTTGCCCACACCCGGCTCGCCGATCAGCACCGGGTTGTTCTTCTTGCGCCGGGCCAGCACCTCGATGGTGGTTTCGATCTCCTGCGCGCGGCCGATCACCGGGTCGAGCTTGCCGTCGCGCGCCATCTTGGTCAGGTCGCGCGAGTACTTGTCGAGTTCTGGCGTGTTGGTCGGCGTCTCAGCGCGGCCATCCTCGGCGCCCTTGCCGACCACCTTGCTGACCTGTTGGCGCAGCGCCTGCGGCGTCAGGCCGTAGCGGCGCAGCAGGTTGGCGGCCAGCCCTTCGCCTTCCTCAGCCAGACCGATCAGGAAATGCTCTGGACCGACATAAGAATGGCCGAGTTCATTGGAGGCCACGAAGGCGCGGCTGAGCGCATCCTTCACGCGCGGCGACACGCCGATCTCGCCCTCGAAGGGCTTGTCCCCGCGCTTGGCCTCAGACTCGATCTGCCGCTTGAGGTCATCGACCTTGATCTTGAACTGACCCAGGATGGTCTTGACCACGTCGCTGTCGGCCAGCGCCAGCAGCAGATGTTCGGTATCCACCTCGGAGCGGCCAAATTCGGCAGCGTGTTTGGCGGCCTCCTGCAGCAAGGCTTCCGACTGTTCGCTGATGCGGCTGGCCAGCCCACTGCCGCGACGGCGCGGCGCACCCGAACCTGCGGCGGCGGGCTCGCCAAACGAGGCATCGACCACGTCATCGGTATCGGCGGCAACTGGCGTCGCGTCGTCGCCGATGCGGAAGAAGTCACTGCCGAGGAAGTCCTCGAACAGGCCGCTGCGCGAGCCGAACAAGGCTTCCAGCGGCGAAACGGTGCGCTTTTGCTGGCGCACTAATTGCCGGTAATGGTCGTCGCACAACAGCATGGTGCTGTGACGACCGTTGAGATTGGCTTCCACCCGCACGGTGGCGGGTTGGCCGCAGACCTGGCATTGTTTTCTGGCCATGCTGATGCTCCTGAGAAGGTTGACAAGGTTGAGGCGACGAGGCATCGCGAACCGCGACTCCTCGTCTCGTGCCGGGTTTTTCTTGTGACGAACGAGCCGGCGACGTCAGCCGTTGATCGGGATCGAGCGTCCCTGCTTCGGCGCGCTGACCTCGCGCTTGTCGATCGTGACCGTGAGCACCCCGTTCTTGAACGATGCTTTGATCGAATCCTGGTTGGCGTCGTCAGGCAGGTTCAAGGCACGCTGAAAGCTGCCGTAGGAGCGCTCCACACGGTGGAAGCCACCTTCCTTCTTCTCCTGTTCCTGGCGCTTCTCGCCACGCACCATCAGCACGTCGTTGTCGAGAGTGATCTGGATGTCCTTCTCCTCGACACCGGGCACTTCCAGGGCAATCTTGTACTGCTTGTCGGTTTCCTGGATGTCCAGGGCCGGCTTCAGCATGCCCGACCAATCGGATGGCCACTGCGGCATGTTCAACGCCGGAAAACCGAAGCCCCGGAATGCGTCATCGAACAGCCGGTCGATTTCCCGATGCAGTTGCAGGATCGGGCTGACTGGCCCGCTCGCCGCTGGCAGGTCATTGCGCTGCACCGGCAGGGAAGAGACGGTCTGCTGCTCTTGCTGCTCGTTCTTGAACCAGTTCCAGGGAGCCAACTTCTTGAAATCGATGTCCATGTCATACCTCCAGAAAAATTGGAAAACGAGTTACTCAAGCCCTTTGCCTGCTGTGACGGGCAGTGCGCCCAGGCGACACGGGCTGCTCGGATGACTTCTGCTGTTCACGCTTGCGCATCACCTCCTTCTTTGCTCCGGCTCGGGTCTGATCATTGATCCACTGATCGATTTCACTTTGAGGAAACCGCCACGTCCCGCCCACCTTGAAAGCCGGAATTTCCCCGTGCGCGGCGAGCCGATAAAGCGTCCGCTTGCCGACTTTCAAGTACGCAGCCAATTCATCGAGCGTGAAAATCACCTGTAGGTGCGCTTTCATCCCTGTAGGTGCGCTTTCATCTCACCCTCTCCAATCGCGTCGCTTTGCGGTTCCGGCCAAGGAAATCCTTGTAATACTTTGTAAGATATTACGCTTACCATGACAGCCTTCAAGAGTCAATGTACAGCGTTCTCCCGCCCCATTGATGCAGGTCAACTGCTCAGGCAAGGCGCAGCGGGGCGGTCTGATCAGGCAATGGACAGCGCCTGGCTCGTCAGCCTGCGTGTACCACTGGCGCCTCGATCAAACACCGATCCTCACGTTGTAGCCGAGTGCCCGCAGCCCCTTGCTCGTCTGCATGTTCCTTGGCGGAAACTCGTCTGGGCGCGCCCAGACGACGATTTCCCCGAGGCTGCTCAGGCTAACGTGCGGAATTGCCCAGTCGTCGCTGCGGATCGCGTTCCAGAGCCGGGCCGAAACACTTCCGTTGCCCCAGACAACGTAGTTCAACAGTATCCGTCCGGCCAGCACACCTTCCCGACACCGCCGCCGAAGGCCATGGCCCATCAAGCGGATTTTCCATGCGCCCTCAGCGCCGTACCTACAGCAAATCTTTCAAGGCTCAGGTCATTCAGGAGTGTTCTGAACCCGGTGCCTCCATCGCAAACATCGCCTTGGGCTACAGCCTCAATGCCAACCTCGACCACAAATGGATTCGGCTGCCTACCCAGAAAACCACGGCTATCCAGCCAGCGTTCATCCCGTTGCCTTCTCAAATGCTCGGCGTGGGTTCGCATACTCAAGCGCGCTACTGCGATCATGAGTTTGATCCAGTCGGCCCGTAATAATGGGTACGATCCGTATGCCTATCTCAAGGATGTGCTGACACGGTTGCCGTCCCTGTAACAGCCTGAAGTTGACCTGGGTAATCAAATACCGGTGTAGTGATTAGGAAACAGGGCTCGGATAACATCATGGCGCAGGTCACCCTGATCTTGACCCTCCATCTCCGAACAGCTTTTGTATCTTAAGTTAACGATGTCCGCTGCCGCCGGTATTCCCTCGGGGAGTGATATCCCAGCGCGCTGTGCGGGTGGCTTCCATTTCCATCAGATGTCCTTCCTGCTCCGCTACTGAAGGCGTGGTGCGTAACGGCAAAAGCACTGCCGGACATCAGCGCTATCTCTGCTCTCACTGCCGTAAAACATGGCAGCTACAGTTCACTTACACCGCCTCTCAGCCCGGTACGCACCAGAAAATCATTGATATGGCCATGAATGGCGTCGGATGTCGCGCCAGTGCACGCATTATGGGCGTTGGCCTCAACACGATTTTACGTCACTTAAAAAACTCAGGCCGCAGTCGGTAAACTCACGCATACAACCGGGCAGTGACGTCATTGTTTGCGCGGAAATGGACGAACAGTGGGGTTACGTCGGCGCTAAATCACGCCAGCGCTGGTTGTTTTACGCGTATGACAGGATACGGAGGACGGTTGTGGCGCACGTATTCGGTGAACCACTTCAGACCGCGTTTCTGACAGGAACCGGGTGAAACAAGCAACAAACCCCCAACAAACCTACCAGAAACGCAGGAGATGAATTTTACCTCGCTGCATATAAATACACAAAAGTGCTTAGGTTCTAATTTCAATACATTTGCCTCCCCTCCCCCCTGTTTCTGCAACTTTTCTCATTAAGTCATAACATGCCCCCGGCATTTTCACCGGGTAGAACTCAATTAAAAGCACCTTTAAGAATGCTTTTAAACGCGCTACAATGAACACTTAAACCCAGGAGGTAACATTATGGCATTTCAGGTTCTGACCACTACAGCAGCTAGCATTACTGAACTTAAACGTGACCCTATGGGTACTTTCCACGCCGGGGATGGCGCTCCGGTAGCCATTCTTAATCGTAATGAGCCTGCATTCTACTGTGTGCCACCGGCACTCTATGCCCAGTTGATGGAGCTTCTGGAAGATGAAGAGCTGGGACGGATGGCTGATGAGCGAAGCGGAGAAAAGGTTATAGAGGTCAATATTGATGACCTATAAGCTGGCTTTCAACGAATCCGCTCTGAAAGAATGGAAGAAGCTGGGTCATACACTACAGGTACAGTTCAAAAAGAAACTCAAAGAGCGCCTGGAGAACCCCAGAGTTCCGGCATCACAGCTACATGGACGTAAGGACCAGTATAAAATTAAGCTACGTGGTGCCGGATATCGCCTTGTCTATCGTGTAGAGGACGACATTGTCACAGTCACTGTTATCGGCGTAGGCAAACGCGAAAACGACGACATTTATAATGCAACCCTTAATCGCAATTGACGAATGCTGTAAGCACTATTTTGGGGTCGTATCCGGGCCTACTTTCTTTCTGGGTAACGTTGGCGGCTTCACATCATCTTTACTCTGCGTTCTCCGTGTCATCCAGGGATGGTCAGCAGCAGGTTTTACGTAATATTTTGATCGCAAACCAAACCTTGCATTATCCACACGCTCATGTACGCTCTTTTCATCATCAAGCGGTATTGGTTCAGGCCCATCGACATATTTCTCGTAACCCAACGACCGACTTTCATGAAGCACCGTTATTTCACCGTTAAAGTTCTCGCAAACCGTGACAATCGCATGCCTGAGACGGTATACCTGCCCTTCTGAACGGATCTGATATGCACTCGTTTTATACTGAAAGGTCAGATTCTTGGAAAGCACACGAGGGGACTGATAACTGAGTATGTAGTTAAGTTCTTCCGGAGAATGAAGAATCTCCCTGTGGGCGTTACCATTTTCACGGGGGATCGAAGCGAAGCGAGAGTTGTAATCTTTCACAAACTCAGACAACCACAGGTTAGCTGTTTCGATATCACTGATATTGCGAAGACGTAATTCTTTAACCAGTCTGTCCTGTAACGTCTGATTGGCACGCTCAACCCGGCCTTTAGCCTGAGGGCTGTTAGCGTGAATTGGCTCGATCCCAAGAGTTTTAATTGCACGGGTAAATTGCGTCAGCTCGCCTTCACGTTCCGGATTATTCACGCGGAAAATACTGTGTCTGTCAGAATACAGGGCAAGGGGACGCCCATATTTGTCGAGATAATCACGTAACGTTTCCATGTAAGCGCGGGTCGTTTCTGAAGGAGCGAAGCGGAGCGCCATAAGTGCACTGGTGGCGTCATCAATAAAGACAATTAATGTACAGCGAGGCCCTCGCTCTTCAAACCAGTCATGCGGAGAACCATCAATCTGGATAAGTTCGCCATAGCATGGGCGCCGTTGCCGACGCTGATAAATGCGGGCAGTTTTTCGGCGGCGCTCACGCCATAAACCTTCCTCAACCATCCACTTGCGCAAAGTTTCGGCCGACAAAGCCAGCTCATGGAGCTCCCGTAATTTCTCACAGGCAAAAGTGGGGCCGAAATCCGGATATTTATCTCTGACAAGTGAGATGACGAGAGTCCGAAATTCCGACGTAAAAGCATTAGGGGCCACCAGACGTTTCAGACGCTGATTTTCTTCCTCAAGCTGGCGCAGGCGGCGCAGCTCTGTCACGCCCATGCCGCCAAACTTTTTCTTCCAGTTGTAAAATGTGGCTTCAGAGATGCCCATCTTTCTGCAGACTTTCTCCACCCGATTGCCGGTTTCGGCCTGTTTCAGCGCAAATGCTATCTGTTCTTCGGTATAGCGGGTCTTTTTCATGGCGATGTGCCTCTCTGTGAGATGGAAGAAAGACCGGAGACTTCAGTTTAGCCTGGTACTGTTTTCAGGGAGGAGATCAAAACCATTGATCATGCTGAAACTGCCGAGGAAAATATCGATGCCGTTACACCCGACGCTGGCTTTCGGGAAACTGACATTGACGAGGTTGGTATTCACCTGAGGCTGGCGGTATGAGTAACTCCCCCCAACAGCTCCGACACGTGATGCCGTTCTTACGGAAGCGGGAGCTGTTGAAGCCACCATGCCTTTAAATATGCCCTCCATGACGTTGGCAGCATGGACCTGCAGCATGGAGAACACACCAAAGAACATTGCCGATAAAAGTAACTTTTTCATGAAAGTTACTTTTGGAAAATGCATCAGGAGTGCCAACTGATGCGAAAGATTACATTTTCTGGCAGAGAGTATTTTCTCAACTCTCGCCTTACGGTCAGGGTTTTTTATCATCCGGAGAAAACGGGATGGGCCCGATAGATATTCGGCCAGACGAATGCTGACAGCATCTGGACTGGCTGAAAACATGGCATCCAGCTCTTTATCAAACCTGATTTCTCCGGATGGACAGGTAGTCCTTTTTAACGGTGCAAGTTCCTGAACAAGTTGCAGGATATAAGCAGGAAAAGTTTTTTAAGGTCGCCAGTTTTTAACACTGTATGAATGACAGGCAGGAATAAATAAGAGTCACAATGGACATGAAGGTCAGGAGAAATCGCACGCAGGCGATTATGGATGCTGTCTGAAAGATGAAAAAAACCTTCTCATCTGACGGTATCGTTATTCCCGTCGATGCAAACGCGATATGGCAGATGGTGCTTGCCGTGTGTAAAAGCTGATTTTCCATGTAATTTTAATTACTTTTATTCAAAGGGAACTACGGACTGATAATAACGCATAATAGCAACTTTGCATTTTTTGCGCTACATGTCGGGCAGGAATCATACCTGTCCGGCGCATGTATGAAGGGCTTTTTACATACCAGGCAATAAGTCTTTATAGTCAGCTTCCGACATCCCGTTGAGAACTTCGACAATCCTGTTGACCTTGAGCGGGTAGTATTCCGGCGTATAGCCCGTGTTAATTAACAAATCAACAAGTGCATTAAAATCCATTTCTCTGGTTGATTCTGTAGGATTTTGAGGGTCATATCCGAAAATATGAATAGCATTGTTTACAACGACATTTGACAGCAACATGGCGGATTTTTCACCGAGCCATTTACCTACCCCTTTTCTTGTATTTATCCCTTTGGAGTACTCCAGGCTGTCGGCAACTTTACGACCATACAAATGTGTTATGGTATATTTATTGGCATCAAATTCTATTAACTTTATGGCACTTGCCAGACTATTTAGCTGGCTTACCTCGCTCTTTTTAAAGCCCATTATCCGCATTCTCCTTAACGTATACCTGGTCCGGTTCTGTCGACCGGCAGGAAAAACCACTTCATGTTTTCAGAAAAGTTTCTTTTCAGCGAAGCACGCTCGAATCCTGTTATTCACCAACATGAATGAACCGTAATCAGGTTACCATATCAATGAGTGAAGCCAGTTAAATCATATAGCATCCAGAAACCGCTAAAATAACTTTATCTTCTCATATTAATCTTTAAGAGAAAACTCAACTCGTAAGTTTTCCATATTTTCCCTTGGGATGAAACCTTCCAGAATATCAGCCATAATCTCGTACCCCCATGCATATACTTTGTGATCGCGTCGTCCGGTATCATAGGTTATAAACCGGGTAAAAAGAACCCACCTTTTTCACCTCCACAAAGGCGGACATCTCTGTATCGAGGAGCATCTGAAAAGCGTCATTAGACAGAGCCAAATAAGCCCTGACATAAGCCGGTTTAAATCTGTCCATATTCTATAGATTGACCAGGAAATTCATCTGTATAGAGACGATGTTTTTCCTGAATAACTCAAGGTCAACGGGTTTATAAACATACTGCTTCCCGCTCAATAATTCGCATGGCTCATTTGGTTTCATCTCGGTACTGTCAAAAGGTCTGCCGTACGTTTCAAACGTCAGTAACTGAGAGTCATCCAGGATTAATTTTATTAACTCACCCCATAAAACAGGCTTCCCGTTGACACGGGGAACTAGCAGGCTACGTGGCCCTGGCTTCTGACAGGGAAATTCTATTTAGACGCGCATCAGTGGCGGGATGGAAAAACGCTTCAGCAGGTTCTCCGGTAATAGCGGTAGTCCGACGCGAGATCACGAGGCAACACACTGAGGAGTTTTTTCTGACTACGTATCAACTGCAACTCCGAGCGGAGAAAAGCCTTAATGACCGTGTCAGTGTGTACGTTGGGTTGTACGTCCATACGCTCTCTAGGATACTTTTAAATCGCGCTACTTCGGTTACTGAAAGAGGTTTTATTATATCATAGCAATCCGAGGGAGTGTAGAAAAGGGTTAATCACAAATAGTATAAGGCCCTATCTTCGTTTTAGTTCCTTGTGCAAGAACATCCGAATTTTCACCAATATCATTAGGCACTTTTTTGAAAAAACCCTCGATAAGCGACATCTTTCATTGGTATCTTTTTTGAAAAAAGTTACCAATGGGGAAAAATCTTCATTTGTAACTTTTCCCGGAATAGTGACCAATGGACAACAGATTTTCATCCTCCATCATTTGTAACTATTACGCAAAAAGTTACTTATGTATAAGGGTAACTATTTCTGGTTCGCAAAAAAGTTACTTTTCCATCTCCACGGTTGCGAGAAGTGGTTTTACGGGAGATGGAACGCACACTGTGCGGGCCTCAGGCAGAGGTTGCTGGTCGTGCTCACAAGAAAGTTACTTTTTTGCCGACGACATGAGCACAAAAAAATTTTTAAAAAAATGCAAACACCCTTGTTAGTTCTGAAAATTCTTTATGGATTCCTGTAGTCTGTGAGAATGGAGGAGTTGATATGAACCCGATAATTACGACACATCAGGAAATCGTTATCGAAAACTCGGTTCGCTATATCGAGTTACTGAAATCAGAAGCGACAAAAATTCTGGATGAATACTGGGTGACCTGGAAGGCACGAAATCAGTTGATATCCCAAACCACGTATGCAAACGGGGGGAAATTCATGCCCGGTCGATTCGCACCGGTGTTTAAAAAGGTCGGCTCATCGCAAAAGCTGACAATTGTATGGAAAGATTTTTCGCCCAGGTTCAAAAACAAAATTGAACATCATGGCGTGGTTGTTAAACCTAAACTCGGAGGATACAGCGTTAGTTGTTTTAAAAATGCCCTAGACTGGGAACTGGAGATGATCCTGAAAACAGAAAACAAAATTAAACCGATCCGTGAACTACTCGCGGAATACCATCAACGAAAACTGGCCGATATCAAAAGACTGGAAAAACTGAAGAGGTTAATATAATGGCTGACAACGCATCCCCAAAAACTGAACCGCGCAATCAACGTAACGCTGGCAATAACCGCCCGTTAGGGATGGTCATTTCAAAATCAAAGCCACTTTCAAGTGAGTTCTATACGCACTTTCATGAAAAAAACAGAGCCTTCCTGCGCCAGTTTAACGCCATTTCCAATGCAATTTATAATATTTTCCGGCTGGTAGAAGGTGACCAGGCGACAAGCACTAAAGTTCAGAAATGGCTCTCCGGTGTTTACGATGAACTGTCGGGTAATGTAAATACTTTCAAAGAGCAGATTGACAAAAATGTCGCCAGACTGCCTCTGGATGATTCATCATTCGAAGGGTTTGACTATGGTGAATTTGAAATTCGCTGGAACCACCCAATGACCTATAAATTGCTGGATATTATCCAGACCATCAACGTCCTGACTCGTCAGGCACATCAGTTGTGGTTATATGGTCAGATATCACAACAGGTTCATGACCGAATTATCCTGCAACTCCTGAGCTCACTGCGGGTTGCGATGGACAACATCACTAAAATACTGAACGCTGAAAACCGCGTGGGCAGCTACAGTTCACTTACACCGCTTCTCAACCCGGTACGCATCAGAAAATCATTGATATGGCCATGAATGGCGTC
>OIFK01000555.1_pt1 | contig 14173 bp, 9 predicted proteins | sample 1582071 | NCBI WGS metagenome assembly OIFK01 (sample SAMN07501052, study PRJEB24779) | human gut metagenome | isolation source: stool | host: human infant | place: USA: Pittsburgh, PA | reverse complement strand
GTTATTTTGATCAAGATAGATTTCAAGATTTATTTTAGGAAATAAAAGATAATTTATATTCTAGAATTTAACAAAGTACAGTGACAAAAGAAGAATATTTTGGTTTAAACTAACTTAAGTCATATATAAGAAAATGAAATTATTAAAACATTTCGGAACACACTTCATTATAAAGTGAAGGTGTTCTTAATCTATGTTTGCTCATCTTTCACACTGTAAACTAAAACCTACTTATAACTCACATGTGTCTCAAATTAAAATATAAGAAATTACCTAATTCATGTGTTTGGCTATATAGTATAAAGGTTGCACGGTGAAGTGTGAGATAATAAAGGTGAGAGTGAGGGTTGTCTGACGTAAGACATACAGCACTCTAAAAAGAATAGCTCCCCAATTTCTACCAGTAATACAACAATATGCAAATGGTATGTCTGAAACTTATCACTGGCATATCTACGTCTTTGTATTAAAAAACCAACAAACACGTATGTTTAAATAGCGCATTCTTCAAAATGTTACTTTAAAGATGTGTGTTCTGAACCGCGTGATTGTAGGCTTTTTTATTTTATATATTCATTAATTTCTCTTCTTGACGGATACGTACAATTAAAAAATAAGCATATGGAACTAATAAGAGTGTTGTGTATGTAGCATGTGTTAGTAGCAATACACCAATTAATTCGGGAATGATATTTAAAAAATAGTTTGGATGTTTCGTTACTTTATATAACCCTGACTTAATAATAGGGTGATTGGGCAGTATAAATAATTTCAATGTCCAAATACGACCTAATGTCTTAATAACTATAAATAGCATGATATAAGCGATGATCAATATGATTAAGCCAATGCCGTTAAGTAGACTAAATGTATCCTTACGAATGAATGCTTCTATAGCTGCACTCATGTAAATCAACACGTGAGTAATGGCTAGAAATTTTGAATTTTTAATACCATATTCTACAGCGCCATCTACCTTTAGCTGTTTTGCATGTTGCATTGATATCTTTAAGCTGATGAGTCGAATACAGAAAAAGATAAATAAGATAGTTAAAATCATGATGTCCTCCATTGTTTGTTATATAAATGTTCTTTTGCTCGTACAATACAAAGTATTTTATATAGAAAATGTTTCAAATGCCATTAACTATTTATTAACTTTAGTATCAACTCATAACTCTTCTAACACCCCACATATTAAGTTCAGTTTTTTGGATAAGTTAATAATTTTAGGCCAAATCAAATAGAAAGTCTTAGTTTTATTGTTTAACAAAGTCTTAATATCATCAAAAGTTCTGTAAGGTTGATAACATGTCATTCTCTACAAGTATAGACATTTTGTGTTAGTGAATATGATGGTTCGAAACAAAAATATATTTTAAAAACCATGCATTTATAATGCGGAGGTTTGATATAATATAATTATTATTTATAAATGCTAATGTATGCCTTGAAATAATATAGATAAAAAATTAAATGCATGGAAATATAGATAGTTTATAGCATTGTCATAATGTTGAGCATTGTAACTAGAATCAATAATTCATCTGACTAATAGTTATACATGTTTCAAATATAGACGAAGTGTACTGAAGCAATACAAAATACGAAAGGTATTGAGTTAAACATGAGGAATAAAAAAATATGGATATTTAATGCTACTAATGACTTTGTAGGTAATCCTAAATGGTTGTTCATATATGTGAATAAATATAGAAAAGATATCGATGCATATTGGATGTGTGATAATGTTCATGTGGTAAATTACGTTAAAAGTTTAGGATTCAATGCTGAATTATTTCATTCCAAAAAAGCAGAAAAGATTAAAAGCGTGGCAGGTGTATTTGTCGTACATCAAGTGAAAGAACATATCCCTGTAAAATTTGAAAATGAAGTCGTTATACTAAATCTATGGCATGGGGTCGGTATCAAACCTATAGAGCGATTTGTTGACTCGCCAGGAATTAGATATCGTACATATAAAAAATATATCAAGTATAATGAGATGTACCATAATAACCAATTATTTTTGGTCACTTCACCGCTTATGGAACAACATTTTACTAAAATGCTTAATTTAGATGAAGATCAAATCATCCGAGCAGGTTATCCAGCAAATATGTTTAATAAAGCTGAATTTAGATCTTTTGATCATTCTATTAAGCGGCATAAAGGTTTAAATGATGAAACTAAAGTAGTCTTATATGCTCCTACTTTCAGAGATTATAAGATGAATAATTTTTTTGCTGAAGCTATACCTGATATGGCAAAGCTTCTTAAAATTTTAAAGAAAAATAATATTTTGCTAATTATAAAATTACATTACTTAGTTAAAAATGATGTGAATTTCACAACTGCCAAAAAAATGTATGAGAACCATCCAAATATTTTGTTTTGGGATAATAAGAAAGACATTTATGAAATATTCGACCAAATAGATTTAGGAATCTTAGATTACTCATCTATTTATTACGATATGTTAACTTCAGGAGTTAAAAAGTTTATTAGATATATTTATGATTATGATAAATATATGGAAAACAGAACTTTAGTATATGATTACAAAGAAAAAACTTCAGGTGTGATTGTTTCAAGTTTTGATGAATTATTAAAAGCTCTAGATCAAATTGACGCTATAGAAATTAATGAAAAGAAAAGTAAGGAAATTATAAATGAATTTTGGCAATATGATCAGGACGATAAAAATGGTTTTGAGAAAATTATAGATACAACTTTAAAATTTAGTATTAAAAAGAAACAATTACCTAAGTTATATAGCTTTGATATATTTGATACGTTGATACAAAGAAAAACATTAAGACCAGATGGTATTTTCTATTATGTTAAAGATAAGTTATTAAGAATGAGTACTGATATACCGATATATGTAATACAAAATTATCCACGTATTAGAATCCAAGCAGAAAACTATGTTAGAGATTATTATAAAAAGTCTGAATTTATTCGTGATGAAAAAAGAATCGAAATAAGATTTATAGATATCATTAACAGAATTAAAAATATTCACGAGCTCACAGATGATCAGGCGCAACTTCTATATAATTTAGAAATTGAAGCAGAAATAGCAAATGTAGAAGAAAAAAAGGATAAAATTAAAGTGCTTCATAACTTATTAGACAGTTATCAAGACGTCATTCTAATAAGTGATATGTATTTGCCTAAAGAAGTTATCTTAGAAATGTTATATCAAGTAGACCCTAGATTAACTGAATTACCTCTTTATCTATCAAGTGATATAGGTAATCAAAAATCAACCAGTACACTATATTTAGATGTGTTTGAAGATTTAAAGTACAATTATTCAGAATGGATTCATTATGGGGATAATAAGTATGCAGATTTTAATGTTCCTAAAAAGTTAAATATCAAACCTATTCATCATACAATAACTAAATTTAATGGATATGAAAATAAAATTTTAAATAGGAATAAGAACTATGATACATTCTTACTTACAACACAAATAGCAAGATTTCGTGAAAATGATAAAAGTAGATTAAATTACTATGTATACAGTTATATAAGTAGTTATTTCATACCATACGTGAGTTGGTCTATTAAAAAAGCAATTAAAGAAAATATTAAGACGCTTTATTTTATATCAAGAGACGGTGAGTTACTTAAAAAAATTGCTGATGAAATAATATCAGTGAAAGGATACAATATCAAAACTAAGTATATATATGGATCTCGAAAAGCCTGGAGGATTCCTTCGTTTATTAATGAAGTGGACAAAGAGTTCTTTTCGCCTTTTGGTAACTTTACAGGGTTAACGAACTTTGATAGTACCTTACGTGCGTTGTATATCAGTGAACAAGAATTTGACGATATATTTCCACAGTTAAAACATATTAAAGGATGTTCTGAATTCACAAAAAGTACAAAAGAATTAATTAGAGTTTCTGCTCAAAATAATAATAAATACAAAAAGTTATTACTAAAAAAAGCCCATGAAGAACGTAAAATTGTGAATGATTATTTAATTCAAGAAATTGATTTCAATGAAAAATTTGCTTTCGTTGAATATTGGGGAAGAGGTTACACACAAGATTGCTTAGATCGACTCTTAAATAACATTAGCAATCAAACGATTAATACGATATTCTTCTATGCAAGAAGTATTTATCCAACAGTAGGAACATCAATCAGATATAACTATACTAGTAAAATGACATCATTAATATTTATTGAATCTATATTTGCCAATATGCCGTATCAAAGCATTCCAGGATATCGTAGAAATAACAACGTAGTTGAACCAGTGATAAATTTTAAAAATTATAATAAACAATTATATGACGCAATGGACAAGATATTGCCACTATTCATACAAGAATTTTTTAATAACAAATATATAGATGAAGTTGAACGTAATTTCTATGATTTTGGTGTTGAGTATTTTAAAAATAATCCTGAAGATGATTTTATCGTTGAATTCTTTGCACCACTCAAAGATTCAGTCATATTGTACGAACCAGAGATAGAATATGCACCTGCCATTAGCTATAAAATGGCTTCTCAAAAGTTATTAGGAAAAAAAGTCCCGTTAAAAACTAAAAATAAAAGAATGTCATTAAAAAGATCGCCATTAGGAGTTCAAAAAGCATATCAATTTCATATTAAGTATTTAAAAAACAGAAAATCAAAAATTATACGACAACTTCTGAATAATAGAGTGATTAAGGTTATTATGAAGTTAAAAACTATTTTAAAACAATGAATTATTTTTAATAGATTCTTTGGATAGTAATAATTGCAGACTTTTAAGTCTGCTTTTTAAATATATACGACGTATTAATAGCGTGAACATCATAACAATGAGTTTTATTGTTGTGTTAACGAGACTATAGATATTTTGTCAATTTTGTCATTTCCTGATGGATATAATTTAAGAGGTAGTTCTAATCATCCTTATGCCCAACAAGAAGTGGCAGGTGCAGAATCATTATATGGTAATCCAAGAGATTTTATTCTTAAGCATAATAAGTAATACCACTCAAGATATTGCTCACGCATTTGGTTATTAATATTGATACGCATATGAATGATTTTATTTATAATCATCTGGGACATCAATGATAGTCTCAGGTGTATTTTTTTGCAATAATCGCCATTGCTAAAATGAATCTTCTAATTGTCCTCTTATACAAATTATTTCTATCCTTATTTTGTAATAATGAATTCAAAAATTTTGTTTATCTTCACATCTAAAATATGCAGCACGTATCATTTCTCGAAATTCTTTTACTTTCCTCATTTAATCACACACTTTACCTACTTATTGTTATCACTTGCAACCTTCATATTCTAAATGTAAACTTTAAAATGTAATTAGTTTACATTTTAAAAGTGGGTGACGTGACTAACATGAATATATTTGTAACTGGAACGAATACTGACATCGGTAAAACGTATGTCACTAAATATCTCTATAAGGCATTAAGAACGAGGGGATATCGGGTATGTATTTTCAAACCTTTTCAAACTGAAGAAATTGGTGGAGGTAGATACCCAGATTTAGAAATTTATAAAAACGAATGCGATTTAGACTATGACGTTACGTCTCTTTACACATTCAAAGATCCAGTTTCACCACATTTAGCATTCAAAATTGAAAGGCATCAGCAATTGAACCATCAAACAGTGATAGACAAACTCGAATCACTAGAAGCACAATTCGATATGATTCTCATTGAAGGTGCGGGTGGTATTGCAGTGCCTATCTATGAATACAGTGACCATTTTTATATGACAACAGATTTAATTAAAGACACATCGGATTTCATTGTGAGTGTCTTACCTTCAAAGATAGGTGCGATTAATGATGCCATCGTTCACCAGAAGTATATTGATCATCAAGAACTTCCCCCGAATGTGTTAATCATGAATAACTATACTGATAGTGCTATTGAACAGGATAATTTACATACCATTGAAAAATTAACACATAAGTCTGTTTATACGTTGGGTCATCAAGCGACTCAAGAAAGCTTTTCCGAAGCATTTATACAACGAATTATAGGAGGATCCAATGGCTAATACACGAGAGTTAAATCATAAAGATGCACAGTATGTATGGCACCCATTTACACAAATGGGCGTCTATACTAAAAATGACAATATTATTATTGAAAAAGGTCGTGGAAGTTATTTATACGATACTGAAGGTAATAAATATTTAGATGGTTATGCGTCATTATGGGTCAATGTGCATGGGCATCAGCATAAAAAGTTAAATAAAGCTATTCATAAACAACTTGATAAGATTGCCCATTCTACGCTATTAGGTTCGTCTAATATTCCATCGATTGAGCTAGCCGAACAGTTAGTCAAATTAACACCAGATAGATTACAAAAAGTGTTTTACTCTGATACAGGGAGTGCGTCGGTAGAGATTGCTATTAAGATGGCTTATCAATATTGGAAGAATATCGATGCTGAACGATATGCGAAGAAGAATAAATTTCTTACATTACATCATGGATATCATGGAGATACAATAGGTTCTGTTAGCGTTGGTGGTATCGATAGTTTCCACAAGATTTTTAAAGACCTTATTTTTGAAAATATACAAATAGAAACACCGTGTTTATATAAAAGTAAGTATCGCAATGAAGCGGAAATGCTTAATTCAATACTGAATCAAATTGAAAATATATTATCCGAGAGAAATGATGAAATAGTAGGATTTATTCTAGAGCCACTTATACAAGGTGCAACAGGTTTATTCGTTCATCCGCATGGTTTTTTGAAAGCTGTAGAACAGTTATGTAGAACATATGATGTGTTACTAATTTGTGATGAAGTAGCTGTTGGTTTCGGGCGTACGGGAGAAATGTTTGCTTGTAACCATGAAGATGTACAACCAGATATTATGTGTCTGGGTAAGGCGATTACAGGTGGTTATTTACCGTTAGCGGCAACTTTAACATCTCAAAAGATATATGATGCTTTTTTAAGTCAGAGTCACGGTAAGAATACGTTTTTCCACGGTCATACATATACAGGTAATCAGTTAGTTTGTTCCGTAGCACTTGAGAATATTAATCTTTTTAAAAAGAAGCATCTGATTGGGCACATTCAAAAGACATCTCAAACATTAAAGCAACGCTTAGAGGCACTTCAACCTCATAAAAATATTGGAGATATTAGAGGGCGGGGATTAATGTATGGTGTGGAATTAGTTGAAAACAAATCAACGCAGACACCACTCGATATTCCAACTGTAGAACTGATTATACGTCGATGTAAAGAGAATGGATTGATGATTCGTAATTTGGAAAATGTCATCACTTTCGTACCTATTTTAAGTATGTCTAATAAAGAAATTAAAAAAATGGTTAAAATTTTCAACAAAGCCTTACATCAAACATTGGGTAAGAAGTAAGAGGGGATTTATGGACATTAAAGCACAGTTAAAACAGATTCAAGATAAAGGTTTATATAGAGAGCTTCAGCCGATTCAGTCCGTAGAAAAACAATATATTTATATCAATGACCAATCTTATATTAATTTTACTTCGAACGATTATCTCGGTATAGGACAACTTGAATATCAACCTCAAAATTTCTTAGATTTTATAAAGACATATAGTATCCATCTATCAAGTTCTAGATTAGTGAGTGGCAACTCAGTCGTTTATCAGCAATTAGAACAGGCAATTAGCGAGCATTTTAATTTTGAAGACGCCTTAATTTTTAATAGTGGTTACGATGCGAATTTGGCGGTATTTAATATTTTTAAAAATAATAATGTTGTTATTTTTTCGGATCAACAGAATCATGCCAGTATAATAGACGGTATTAAATTAAGTGGTTTATCAAAAGTGATTTATCAACATTTAAACTATGATGACCTGGAAAGTCATTTAGCACGGCACACCAATCCAGATGTTCAAAAAGTAATTGTCTCTGATAGTGTGTTTTCTACTAATGGCACTAAAGCAGATATTAATAGGCTAGTACATCTCAAGCAACGTTACAATGCGATTTTAATTATTGACGCATCTCATAGTTTAGGATTAAATCTCTTTGAGTATCATGCAGACATTGACATAGTTACTTCAAGTTTATCTAAAGCGTGGGGAGCCCATGGTGGCGTCATATTCAGTTCAAAAGATATAAAAGATTTAATCATTAATAAAGGTCGTTCGCTTATCTACTCGAGTAGTTTACCTAGCTATCATTTGTATTTTATTCAAGTGAGCTTACAACATGTGATTGAAGATACATACAGACGAGAGAAGTTGAATGTACTTAGTGAATATTTTAATCACCAATTCATGGAATTATTTTCCGATCAACCATTATCTAATACACCTATCAAAAATATCGTTTGTGATAGTTTGGCTTCAGCACAAGCACAATACGACATGTTATTTGAACATGGTATATTTGTCAGTTATTTAAGGTATCCAACAGTGTCACAGCCAACATTAAGAATTTCATTATCCTATTTTCATGACACAGATGATATTGATCGACTTTTCAATGTAATGAAACAATACGATGAAGGTGATAGCTATGTATAGTATAAAAATGCGTGCAAGCCACGAAGATATTCATATTAGTGGTGCTGAAACAATGTGTGAATTTGAGGATTTAGAAAATTATTTAAAAAAATATTTTAATAAAGCATTTAATCATGAAAATGGAAATATAGATTTCTTAAATTTGAAAATTGAAAAGGTTAAGGCACCGATTCAAACGTTAGTAGCATTACCAGTGGTTGAAAATCTAAACGATACTTTAACACAATTAGCAAAACAAACAGGTGTTTCTGAATATGCGCTAAACAAAGGGTTAGAATTTATAAAAAATGATATTACTTATACTGGAGCCATTATTCTATCTGCACAAACCGGACAACGACTTGATAGCACTGAACAACGAGGTATCAGGGTAACACAATTAGCATTTAAAACATGCAAATGTAATGGAGAAATATCAGAAAGAGTAAAAGATGCACGTGCACTTGCAACTTGTATCAATGCATTTGAAGGTGTAAAAGCAGAACTATGTGTATCAGACGATTTGCATTACACGACTGGATATTTTGCGTCGCCTAAGTTAGGATATCGTAGAATCTTTAATATTAAAGAAAAAGGTACGCGTCACGGAGGAAGAATTATCTTCGTAGACGAAGGAATAAATTTAAATGAATATGTTTCCTTTTTAGAAACAGTACCTAAAGAAATTATAGAAAAATAAGTAATAATAAACACTCCCAGTAAAGAAATCATTTAAAATGTGACCTTTACTGGGAGCTTTTTAGTTATATCATATTGTTTTTTTAATGAAAGAGTTACAGGGTATAAATTATTTTGTAAATGTGATTTTAGGCGAGGTACCTAAGCCTTCTTTACTTATAGCATTAAAAACCAATTTTTTTGAATTAATAAGAATCATTTCAATAATGATATTCGGATTGTCTACATTACTTAAAATTATTTTTCTGGAATCTTCATTTATTAACGTACAAACGTAATTAGGTGTTATATCTTTATTAAATGTAATATTTAATGGTGAAGTTTCTACTTCTACAGGGTGCCAAATACCTTCTAATGTATGGAACCAACAAATTTCTTGATATTTTGAATCGTCACTTACGATGTTTATGTTGTTGTAATTATGCATAAGCACACCTTTCTATATTAATAACCATAAATTGATGCATACCATTCATAGTGATCGCCATTTGATACTGGAATGATATTACTATGTGCATCTTGAGTCATGAGACCATTGTCCCATGGGTTCCAAATTAAAATGACTTTTTGTCCGTTGTTAACTTTAGCATTACCAGCCACAGCCATGGCATGTCCAGCGTGAATACCATCGCTTGATTCAACACGCTTACCTAATACAGCTATACCTTGATTATTAGTTGTTAATTGGTCTACTTCATTATATGAAGTCATTCTATTAAGATATTGAGTATTTCTGCCTTGTGATCTACCAAAACGAAGCATCTCGTTAGATGTTAGTCCTGTAAATTGGAAGTCGTGACCTCTTAAATTAGGATGTAAATATCTCATTACTGATTCTGCATTATATCGATTTGTATTATATGTGGCATTGAGTAGTGCTGACATGGTATAGCCGGCACACCAACTATTATACCCTTGTGTTTCTCGTATTCTGAAATTCTTTAATTGATTTACATATTCTGCGTACATTTCATTTCGTGGACTTTGATATTCTAAAGTTGGTTTTGTTACTGATGCAGTTTGTTTAAAATCATTTAAATCTTTAGGTTTAGTGGATTCAGTGGCATTTTCATATGTTTTTTCATTATTACGTGGCGTTTTAAGCACAAGTGTCACTTTACCATCTTCAGTAAGTGCAAAATATCCTTTTGTATTAGTCAAAATTGTTATCTTTTGATTTTTATATTGGTTTAATATTTTAGAAAGAAATGGAGAAACATTAATGGAATAATTGTTTTGCTGTTTTGAAGCTTTAGAATTTGAAGGATTAGGAGAAATTGTTACTACATAAACGACATCTCCTTTTTTATTGAGCACTGGATAATAATAATTGCCGTCGCTTTCCTTATTAAATTTATAAATTTTAAAAGGTTCACCAAGTGTATACGATGTTGCTTTGTGGTTGGAAGCTTTATCTAATAAAGCTACACGAGATAAATATTGTTCTTCAGCAAGTTTGCGAACTGCATCTGGAACGTCTTTATTACTGACAGTGACTTTAGTTGTTTTTTGGTTTGCACCATTCTTTTGTGGTAACGAGTCGGCGTGAGCACTATTGAAAAATAGGCCAAGTGCTAAACTTAGCGTAAAAGCAAGCATAATGGTAATCATATAACTTAATTTTTTCTTCATAAAAAGTACTCCTTTACTAAAGTTTTTTGCAACTCTTTCAAACTGAATATAACATTTATTTTAAAATATAATTCATTTATTTCCTAAACGTTAAGTTATAATACTTATACGTTAAATATATAAATTGAACAAAATTAAATTGATATAAATTATAATAAAATAATGGATGGATTTAGTGACATGATGTCTATACTTTTAACACGACTATGAAGCAAATGTTTATAATTATCACTTCTAATTATTATCAAGTGTTCATGCTTCTTCATCATGTGTAATGAAAGACATTTTCAATATATGTTATCAAGCAATTTTAATGTTGTGTATACACATAATAATTATATGTAAGTATTGATTGTTTTTAATAATTTAAAATTTAAAGTTTACAAAGTTTTAATAAATAACCTAAAGTAATTTATATTTTTATGTTAATATATAAATAACAGTTATATTTTCATATTTTATAGGGGGAAAAACTTATAGAGGTGATTTTTTTGAAAAATAATAATGAAACAAGAAGATTTAGCATTAGGAAGTACACGGTGGGAGTCGTGTCAATCATTACTGGGATTACAATATTTATCAGTGGTCAGCATGCTCAAGCTGCTGAAATGACACAATCATCATCAGATTCTAACGAACAGTCACAACAAACAGAACAAGTTGAACAAAAAGAAGATACAACTCATTTATCTTACGAATTGAATCAAGAGGGTGAGACAGCGAGCCAATCAAAGACTAGTCAAGAGAATCAATCTGATGGCAATGTACAAAAAAAGAGTAATCAAATACAACAAGATTCAACACAAACGTCACCATTAAATGACCAAAAACAAACTTCAATGGAACAACAATCAAAAGACAATCATGTTACTCCAAATTCACGTCAGGATACATATCCAAAAGGCCAAAATCAAGATGATAAAGGCAAACAACAGTTTAAAGATAATCAACACTCACAAACAGAACATCAACCTAATACTCAAAACCAAAATAATGATCAAGATTCATCAGATAAAAAGCAACACCCATCTGATCAAACTCAAGACTCATCTTCAAAAGGAACACAACCTAAACAATCACAGTCTATAGAAGATAGAGATAAAACAGTAAAACAACCATCTTCTAAAGTACACAAAATAGGTAACACAAAAACTGATAAAACAGTTAAAACAAATCAAAAAAAGCAAACATCATTAACTTCACCACGCGTTGTGAAATCAAAACAAACTAAACATATCAATCAACTTACTGCGCAAGCTCAATATAAAAATCAATATCCAGTCGTGTTTGTACATGGATTTGTAGGTTTAGTCGGTGAAGATGCATTCAGCATGTACCCAAATTATTGGGGTGGTACTAAATATAACGTGAAACAAGAACTTACAAAATTAGGTTACCGAGTTCACGAAGCCAATGTAGGGGCATTTAGCAGCAATTATGACCGTGCTGTTGAATTGTATTATTATATTAAAGGTGGACGAGTAGATTATGGTGCTGCACATGCTGCAAAATATGGTCACAAGCGTTATGGCAGAACATATGAAGGCATCATGCCTGATTGGGAACCAGGTAAAAAGATTCATCTTGTTGGACATAGTATGGGTGGCCAAACGATACGCTTGATGGAACATTTTTTAAGAAATGGAAATCAAGAAGAAATAGACTATCAACGTCAATATGGTGGTACGGTATCCGATTTGTTTAAAGGTGGACAAGATAATATGGTGTCTACGATTACTACATTAGGAACGCCTCATAATGGCACACCTGCTGCAGATAAACTAGGGTCGACTAAATTTATTAAAGATACAATTAATAGAATTGGAAAAATTGGTGGAACTAAAGCGCTCGATTTAGAACTAGGTTTTTCTCAATGGGGCTTCAAACAGAAACCTAATGAATCATATGCTGAATATGCAAAACGTATAGCGAATAGTAAAGTTTGGGAGACTGAAGATCAGGCTGTAAATGATTTAACAACTGCTGGAGCAGAAAAGTTAAACCAAATGACGACATTGAATCCTAATATCGTCTATACATCATATACAGGTGCTGCAACACATACTGGACCATTAGGCAATGAAGTGCCGAATATTAGACAATTCCCACTATTCGATTTAACAAGTCGTGTGATAGGTGGAGATGATAATAAAAATGTCAGAGTAAATGATGGCATAGTACCTGTGTCTTCTTCACTACATCCAAGTGATGAAGCATTTAAGAAGGTAGGTATGATGAACCTAGCAACTGACAAGGGTATTTGGCAAGTGAGACCCGTACAATATGATTGGGATCATCTAGATTTAGTCGGCTTAGATACTACTGATTATAAGCGAACTGGAGAAGAATTAGGTCAATTCTATATGAGTATGATAAATAATATGTTGAAAGTCGAAGAGTTAGATGGTATTACACGTAAGTAGCGATTAAAAGAACGATAATAGCCTCATTAGATGTATGATTGCGGTACATTTAATGAGGTTTTTTGATTGTTTCGTCGAAAAAAATATATAAATAAAATGTATATTTAATAAATGTATATAATAATAGAGAGATGTTAAAAGATGAAATATTATGGGAAGTGCATTTCTTACATAAGCATTTTAATATTAACGTTTTTTATTGGCGGATGTGGATTTATGAATAAAGAAAATAATAAAGAAGCAGAGATTAAAGAAAGTTTCCACAAAACATTAAGTATGTATCCAATTAAAAATTTAGAAGATTTATACGATAAAGAAGGCTATCGTGATGAAGAGTTTGAAAAGAGGGACAAAGGGACATGGATTATTAATTCAGAAATGAATATTCAGAAAAAAGGTCAAGCGATGAAATCTAGAGGTATGGTTTTGTATATGAATAGAAATACTAGAAAGACGACTGGTCATTTTTATACAAATATAATTACAGAAGATAAAAAAGGGAGAGTGCACAGTAAAGATAAAGAATATCCGGTTCGCCTTAAAAACAATAAAATTGAACCGACTAAACCTATCGCCGATGAAAAATTAAAAAATGAAATTAAAAACTTTCAGTTTTTCTCTCAATATGGGAATTTTAAAAATTTAAAAGACTACAAGAATGGAAATGTGTCTTATAACCCAAACGTACCAAGCTATTCGGCAGAGTACCAATTAAGTAATGAAGATGACAATGTGAAGCAACTCAGAAAGAGGTATGATATTCCGATTAAGAGAGCTCCTAAATTAATATTAAAAGGTGATGGAGATCTTAAAGGTTCATCTATAGGACATAAACATGTTGAGTTATCTTTTGTCAGAAACAAAGAAGAAAGCATCTACTTTTCAGAT
>OIFK01000514.1_pt1 | contig 15635 bp, 16 predicted proteins | sample 1582071 | NCBI WGS metagenome assembly OIFK01 (sample SAMN07501052, study PRJEB24779) | human gut metagenome | isolation source: stool | host: human infant | place: USA: Pittsburgh, PA | reverse complement strand
CAATCCGTCCTGGGAAAGCACAAGCCAGAAACCTATAACCTCGCTATTCGAAAACGCATTCTTGAAACGCGCGGGGTGAAATCCATCACCGACTTTAATACTACCGTTGACAGCCGCACACGGCGCGTAACGTTCACAGCAACGGTGGAAACTATCTACGGGACAACGACAGTAACCTCGGAGGCCTAATGGCTCTGGACCTTGAATCACTCGGCTTATCGGCAACGGTAACCGCTGAGGGGATAAGTGCGCCTGACTATCAAACCATCCTGTCTACTGTGACGGGAAAGGGCCACTTGTTGCCATTCCTGCTGGATATGTTCCTTCCCGGTATGACTTAAATCCGATTGACCAGGTTAACGCAGAGTTATGGTGGGCGATACAGAATGGATACCTTACAGTTAAGGCAGCAGGAGTTAAGGTTAGAGAAATGCAAATGCCATCCAACGGTGGTAACACCTTTTTTGGTTTTGATGTCGACAATGAATATATATCTGGTTTTGACAATGGCTCATGGGGAGTGAATTTAAATGGTTAATCAGTTTAAACCGTTTGCAATTGGTGAAAACGCAAATGTAACTTCCCAGAGTGATTGGGAGGCGCTGGATGCTTTATCAAAAGGATTTCAGTCTGGGAAAGCAAGTAGTGCACAGGTAAATAAGGCATTGCGACAAGCAACGTTTATTGCTTCAGCTTTGGCACAATACACAGCAAATAAATCCGGTCAGGATGTTCTGGACGATGGAAACCTGGATAACTTTGTTACGCTTTTCATGCAAGCACTCGCTGTACAGTGCCTCAGCCGGAATAATCCTTTCGGGGATATAGCATCTGATGGAAGTGATGCGGTTGAAACTGCATTAAATAATCTGGGTATTAAATCTTCGGCAAAGAGAGATGTTGGATCTGGAACCAACCAAATACCTGATATGTCATTTTTTGCATCTTCATTTAGTACTTCTGGTGGTGGTGCTTATTTCTATCAACCTAATGGAACGCTTGTCCAGTACTCATATGCTGAAATTACAGGTCCTGGTCCATGGACTCTTTCCTTTCCGGTTGCATTTCCTAATGAATGTAGAAGTATTGTCATGACTGATGCAGGGGCGGGGGCTTTCTCGCCGGGTGCTCAAATTCTTTCTAAAACACAATTTAATGCATATTCAAAAGCGCCGGAAGGTCAGAAAGTAGGTTTCTATTTTATTTGCATCGGGAGATAACAATGTATTTCAGTCCACGTGAAAATGCTTTTTATCCGGAAGAGTTTCTTGAAAGTTACGAACAAGCTAATTCACTACCAGATGATTTAATTTTTGTGGGTGGAGAAATATTCAGCATGTTCACTGCTGTACCACCTGAAGGTAAAATCCGGGGTGTAGTTGATGGGATGCCATGCTGGGTTGACATGCCGAGCCCGTCTCCTGAGCAGCAAAAAATATCCGCCGAACAAAAAAAAGATGCGTTAATCGATGAAGCCAGGGCTGTGATTAGTATCTGGCAGACTGAATTGCTACTTGGGACAATAAGCGATGATGATAAATCCAGCTTAATTAAATGGATTGCTTACATAAAAGCATTACAAGAAGTCGATATATCACATGCACCAGATGTGAATTGGCCTGAAGTCCCTTAATATAAAAATGGTGATAAATATGTCTCAATACAATACGGGTAACCCTGTCCCGTCTTCAGACATGCGTGATTCCTGGGATAACAACGCCACACTTGATAGTTTTCTGAATAATAATGAATTAACCGTTACAACCCGCACAGGCATTGAACGTGACTCACTGGCTGGAATTCAAAAGAAAGCAGAAGACCAGCGGGAACAAATAGCTTTAGAAGGTGCGGCAGTCGTAGAGGATACGCGCCAGAATCTGATCCCTCTGAGCCGACAGTACATGACACTGGCAGATGCACAGGCTGATATCGCTAATATTCCTGATGGCAGTGCAACTTATGTGAGAAGTGGTAGTGACAGCTCACTTGCTGATGAATACATGAATAATGGTGGCGTGCTTTCTGCTACTGGTAAAAGCATGCCTTCAAAGTTTCTGGCAGATCTTATCGAACGTCAGGTTCTGGATGTTTTGTATCGCGTGTCTGGAATATTTCAGGGTGTCGATTTTCCTTTTGAAGTGACATCAGAAGACGGACAGCAGGCAATTGCAGTAGATCAGTATGCGCGTCTTTTAGCGAATAACGGGGTTAACATTCCTCAAGGTGGAGTAACAATTGGCGGCTTTACGGTAATCAACTTACCGGAAGATAGCGAATATGCATGCGCTCTTGGTGATGGCGCGGGGCGCGTTGCTATTGGTATTGGTAAAGACGCGTTTGTTGAAATTCTGGGTATGCGATTTTACTTAACTGAAGGTGATAATTTGATAGAAATCACCGATAGCCAGTTAAGGGTATCATCTGGAATTGATAAGAACGGACGAACTTTCAGCAATGATCCTTTGGGCGGCAGTGGTACACCAGATAGCCTCTATATTGAATTTGCAGAACGATTGCATGTGTTGATCTACGGACAGTCTCTTTCTTTGGGGCAATACGGTACGCCAGCTCTTGGAACTCCAGCTGCAGAGGGGCTTATGTATGACACTGGGGTTCGTAGCTATAACGTTACGCCATCATCAATTGTTGGCCTTAATGAAACGGTAAATGGGACATATGGGGAGACTATTGCTTCTTCTCTGGTTCACGGTTTCGCGTCTAACTCGGGCGGTATGTACGGGCGAAAAATAATCCTCAATTCTGCGGGTATTGGTGGGGTTGCTATTGAAACCTTATCAAAGGGGCAACCAGCATATACTCAGTTAGTTAATAATGTCGCCTGGACTGCTGGAAAAATGGAAAGTGAAGGACGTGAATATAGTGTGGACTTCATTTGCTGGATGCAGGGCGAAGCGAATATGGCAAACGGTACTTCCTATGTTTCCTACCAGACATCACTCGCTCAATTGCAGTCTGATTTGAATGCCGATACTGCAAGTCAGCGCTCTTCCGGGGCAAATCTTATCATGCTGACTTACCAGACTTCCTCACATGGGTTTTATGTTGGGACAGTGACAAATCCCCCGGAAATGATTGCGCAGGCTCAGCTCGATTTAGCCCTCACCAACGAGTTTATTGATATGTGGGGGCCTACGTACATGGGTATGCCAGCAGATCATATTATCGGGCAGGGTAATGTTCACCACAATAATCATGGCTATCGCCTCCAGGGGCTTTACGCGCAAAAAGCATTGAGGCACCGACTTCAGACGCGAACGGCTGAAAAACCGGATGGTGAAAAATATCTCCCGGTACACGCTAAATCGGCCAAAAAAATCAACTCCCGGACCGTCCTGGTTGATATGCATACCTATCATCCTCCACTTGTCATTGATGCTTCGTATGTATCGGAACTTAGTGACGGACAACATGGAGTTGAACTGCATGATTCCACAGGAAGGTTAAGTGTTGTCAATGTGGAAATCGTCGGCGGGACGAAGATAAGGATCACCGCGGCAACCGATATTGCTTCGGATTCCTGGGTCGCATTTGCCTGGACGCCGGAGAACCGAGGGGAAATTACTAATAACCGATATCAGCAATGGTTTTTTGGTCGTGAAACAGGGGTTAGGACGACCATCCATGACTCTGATCCAGAAGTTACAGACTTAACTGATGAAACAGGGAAACCCTATCCGCTTTATAACTATCCAGCTATTCAAAAAATAGCCATTTCTCAGTAAGGACTCAATATGTCAACACTTCAGCTGCGCGTTGTATCCAGTTTTAACAACCCAAACCTTCCTGTTAGCACCATTGGATCAAAGTTGTATCGTAGTTCGGCGTTGGGTATTTGGGAAATGCTGGATGGTTCTGATCGTAGTGGTAAAGGAAACTCTCTTTTACAGATGGGGTTGGGCTTTGATGCGACCGGGCTTTATTGCGATGGAGTCGCAAATCACTATGTCGATACGGGGGTTGTTGAACCAGATGCCTATACCATTATTACGGCGGTGCAGGCAGATATTCCAGCGCAGACATCGCAAATTTGGTCTTGCTTACCCGAAGGAACAGCGCCATACACTGGCGCAAGAGGTGCGGTAACCAGTACCGGTGCATACGTTGCCACGATTGCTAGTGGTGCTGCAGGTGGTATCACTAATCTGACAACTGGTGTCATTGCTCCGGCTTGGGACATTTTTGTCTACACCGTCAGAAACGAACAGTTAAGAATTACTCGCGGTAGCAGTATGGGTACTCTTACGGCTGATATTACAGGTCGCAAAAAATCAGCAAAAACCATCAGAATTGGCGGAGGTTATACATCGCCTCACAATATCGGGATTAAGGGACATATCGGGACCTTTGCTCTTTATAATGGAGTGTTAGCAGATAGCGATATCAGCTCGCTCATTTCTGCAACCAGGCAAATCATGGCAGGGCGAGGCATATCTGCGTAGCTCCTGAGAATCCACCCGGTAACCGTATGCAAAAGTTACCGGGTGGGTATTGTACTGGGGTGTATTCTAGGCTGGTGTTTTGGGGCAGATTTTGGGGCAAAACGGTCTTTGGGGCATGATTTGGGGCAATCAAATGTTCGCATTTGTCCGCATTTGTCTTTAGCTAGAAGGGCGTATCTTGTTGAAATGTGGTTAGATCATTGATTTTTGAAAGGTAAATTTTTTCTTGCCATAATAAAGTTAATATTAAGGCAATCACGATCAAAAAAATTGCCTTGTTTTCAGCAGGCAGCGTCGTTATTGCGTAAACTTTAAAAACTTTACCAACTCGCTGTTTCTTTAAGGTCATTTGTACGCTTTACTCACCGCCTTGTGCTGTGCGGCAAGAGTGTTGCGGCATATTTTGTTTGGAAAGGATACTTGGGTGGCTCTTATGACGCATGATGCTTTTTCCCTTCGCGGCCTCGCGGCAGGCTGCGCGCTTTTACTTCTCGTGGCCCCTGCAGTGCAGGCGGCGGATCAACTTCCTGATGCGCCATCGATTGATGCGCGAGCCTGGATCCTGATGGACTATGCCAGCGGCAAAGTGCTGAGTGAAGGCAATGCCGACGAGAAACTCGACCCGGCCAGCCTGACCAAAATCATGACCAGTTACGTGGTAGGCCAGGCGCTGAAAGCAGGCAAAATTAAACTGACCGATACGGTTACCGTTGGCCGCGATGCGTGGGCCACGGGCAACCCGGCGCTGCGTGGCTCCTCGGTGATGTTCCTGAAGCCAGGCATGCAGGTATCGGTTGAAGACCTCAATAAGGGCGTGATAATTCAGTCCGGCAACGATGCCAGCATCGCTATCGCCGACTATGTCGCCGGCAGCCAGGATTCGTTTGTCAATCTGATGAACGGCTACGCGCAGAAAATCGGCCTGACCAACACCACCTTTAAAACCGTCCACGGCCTGGACGCGCCGGGGCAGTTCAGTACCGCGCGCGATATGGCGCTGCTGACCAAAGCGATGATCCATGATGTGCCGGAAGAGTACGCGGTACACAAAGAAAAAGAGTTCACCTTCAATAAAATCCGTCAGCCAAACCGCAACCGTCTGCTGTGGAGCACCAACCTCAATGCCGATGGCGTGAAAACCGGCACCACCGCCGGCGCGGGCTACAACCTGGTCTCTTCCGCGACCCAGGGCGATATGCGCCTTATCGCGGTAGTGCTGGGCACTAAAACCGACCGTATCCGCTTTAACGAGTCCGAGAAACTGCTGACCTGGGGCTTCCGTTTTTATGAAACCGTCACGCCAATCAAACCGGATGCCACCTTTATTTCCCAGCGCGTGTGGTTCGGCGACAGTAATGAAGTCAAACTGGGTGCCGGCGAAGCCGGTTCGGTGACCATTCCACGCGGGCAGTTGAAAAACCTGAAAGCCAGCTACAACCTGACTGAGCCGCAGCTCACTGCACCGTTGGCGAAAGGGCAGGTGGTGGGCACCATCGACTTTAAACTCAATGACAAAACTATCGAACAGCGACCGCTGATCGTCATGGAAGACGTGAAAGAGGGCGGCTTCTTCAGCCGCATGGTCGACTTCGTGCTGATGAAACTGCACGGCTGGTTCGGCAGCTGGTTCTCTTAAGCGACAGGCCGCGCCCTACGGGGCGCGGTTAGTACAGCAGTGATATTTGCTTTTCTTTCGCCAGCGCCAACAGATCGTCATCCGGGCGAACGTCGCTGGCGATGACGTCAAAACGCGATAATTCCCCCATCCGCGCCGGCCGCACTTTGCCAAACTTACTGTGATCGACCACCAGCACATGGTAGCGAGCGTTGTTCATGGCCCAGTGTTTCACCGGCAGCTCTTCCAGGTTATAGCAGGTCGCGCCTTGCTCGCAGTCGATACCGGCGGCGGAGTAGTAGGCGATATCCGGGCTGAGATGACTCAGGGTATCCTGCAGGCTGAGCGGTAGAAAGATGGCGTTGCTGGCGTGGAATTCGCCGCCGCACAGAATAGCGCGACACAGCGGTTTTTCCTGCAGGGCGAGAAAGGTATTTAACGAGTAACACACGCCGGTAAACGGCAGCTCGTTATCGATGGCGTCGATGATCCATGGCGTCGTGGTGCCGCAGTCAAAAAAGGCCATCTGATGCGCTTCAAGCAGCCCGGCTGCATGCCGCGCGGCACGGCGTTTTTCATCTACCAGACGGGTTTTCTGATCGCTCAGCAGGTAGTGCGTGGCGCTACGCGGTTCCAGCACGATGTAACCGCCCAACAGCACCACCGGGCCGCTGTGGCCGTTCAAATCGCGACGAATGGTCATTTCTGATACGCCAAGCAGCGAAGCTGCTTCTTTCAGGTGAAGTTTATCGCTGCGCTTGAGTGCCTGAATGAGCTGGTTAATGCGTTCGTCACGACGAGTTTCCATATACCCTCTGAGCTAAAATCGCCCTGCAAGGGCAGGGCGTCAGCTTGATTTTACCCGGCGGCGAGGGGTTCGTCACCTGTCAGACGTTAGCCGCGTACCCAGCCTTTACGAATCGGTAGCGAGAAGCAGAGACGATACAGGCGCTGCAGCCATTGGTAGAGGCCATGACCGCCGCTCTGCCACAGCAGTTGCGCCCCAAGGCAGCCGCACATGCCGGCCAGCAGCCCGCCCAACATATCCAGCGGCCAGTGTACTCCCAGATAGACGCGCGACCATGCAATCGCCGAGGCGATGACCAGCAGCAGCGTGCCGGACCACACCCGGTGCCAGAATAAAAACGCCAGCGCGAAGGTAAAGATGACGGTGCCGTGATCGCTTGGGAACGAGTCATCCGCCGCATGATGCAGGAAGTTATAGCCGACGCCGTCAACAAACGGCCGGTCGTGTGGAAACAGATGACCGATAACCCACGAAATAGACAGGCTCAGGGCCAGGGCCAGCATGACCTTAAATACCAGCTGACGTTGGTTTGGCCCCCACAGCCACAGCGCCACCACCAGCAGCGGCACAATGATAATTAAGTCTTTGGCAATAAACGTGGCGACCTCAATCGCCCACCACGAGGAGGCCGGGGTGGCGTTAATCAGGGCAAACAGCGCGTAGTTGATATTTTCCAGCATGCTTCCAGTCTCTGCTTACGATGGCAATAAGCCGCTCACCATATTGAAAGGTAACGATAAGGTAAAGCAGCATTGTCTTAATTATCAGTTTGTTACGAAATATACCCGTGAGATGCCCTTGCCGGTATTTCGCCATAGCAAGTATATCGGCTGTAATCTCATTGAAACATAAACGAAATATAAATATTCGTTTCATGCCGGACCGCGGGCTGGCGATATTTTTCATTGTCACTCACAATTCACTATCTCCCCGGGTCGACTTTCATTAAACTTTGCGCGATTTTTTTTTAATTAAGAGATTGCATGCAGAATTATTCGTTATCAGGTAAGCGCCTCGGTCGTCAGGCGTTGCTGTTCCCGCTGTGCCTTGTGTTATATGAATTCTCCACCTATATCGGCAACGATATGATCCAACCGGGTATGCTCGCGGTGGTGCAGGAGTTTCAGGTCGGCAATGAGTGGGTCCCCACCTCTATGACCGCCTATCTGGCGGGGGGGATGTTTTTGCAGTGGCTGTTGGGGCCGCTGTCGGATCGTATTGGCCGCCGTCCGGTGATGCTGACCGGGGTGGTGTGGTTTATCGTCACCTGTCTGGCGACGCTGCTGGCGCAAACCATTGAGCAATTTACCCTGCTGCGTTTCCTGCAGGGCATCAGCCTGTGCTTTATCGGCGCGGTGGGCTATGCGGCTATCCAGGAGTCGTTTGAGGAGGCGGTGTGTATCAAAATTACCGCCCTGATGGCTAACGTCGCGCTGATTGCGCCACTGCTCGGGCCGCTGGTCGGCGCTGCCTGGGTGCATATGCTGCCGTGGGAGATGATGTTTGTGCTGTTCGCCGTGCTGGCGGCCATCTCCTTTGTGGGGCTGCAGCGGGCGATGCCGGAAACGGCGACGCGGATGGGGGAAAAACTGTCGGTAAAAGAGCTGGGCCGCGACTATCGTCTGGTGTTGAAAAACCTGCGCTTTGTCGCCGGGGCGCTGGCGACCGGTTTTGTTAGCCTGCCGCTGCTGGCGTGGATTGCGCAATCGCCGGTGATTATCATCAGCGGCGAGCAGGCCACCAGCTATGAGTACGGCATGCTGCAGGTGCCGATTTTCGGCGCGCTGATCGCCGGCAACCTGGTGCTGGCGCGTCTGACCTCGCGCCGCTCGGTACGTTCGCTGATTATTATGGGCGGCTGGCCGATTATGTTTGGCCTGCTCCTGTCGGCGGCGGCCACGGTGGTCTCGTCCCATGCTTATCTGTGGATGACCGCTGGTTTAAGCTTCTACGCTTTCGGGATTGGCCTGGCTAACGCCGGGCTGGTGCGCTTAACGTTGTTCGCCAGCGAAATGAGTAAAGGGACGGTTTCGGCGGCGATGGGTATGCTGCAGATGCTGATCTTTACCGTGGGCATAGAGCTTAGCAAGCATGCGTATGAGCTTGGCGGTAACGGCCTGTTCAGCCTGTTTAACCTGCTGGGCGGGGTGCTATGGCTGGGGCTGATTATTTACTTCCTGAAAGATAAAAGCGTCGGCAGTTCGCAGCAGGCGTGATACGTAGTAAACCCGGATGCCCAAAGGCATCCGGGTTCTCATCAGGCGAACGGCGCTTCGCGATTCAATACCTTATCAATAATATGCAATACGCCTTCTTCGTTATTATGCGGAGCATGATGACTGGCGACGGCTTTGACCTCCGCTTTGGCATTCGCCATGGCGAAACCAAAACCGGCATGCTGCAGCATTTCAATATCATTGCCGCTATCGCCGAATGCCACCACCTCATGGTTATCGATGCCCCAGCGCTCCTGCAAAATGCGCAGGCCGTTGGCTTTATGCACGCCAGGGATGATTAAATCGATACTGCCGTAGCCGGTGGCGACGGCGGTAACCATATCGCCCAGCGCCGCGTGTAGCTTCGGCTGAATTTCCGGGATCAGATGATCCGGCACGTTCAGGCCGAATTTGAGGATCGCGTCATCGAGATGGTTAAAATCATCCACCAGTTCGAGACGGTGATAGTACTTTGCCGCCACCGCTTTTAGCTCGTCGTTATAGCTATTGAGCGTATAGGCGCTACGTTTGCCGCAAGCGATAATTTCGATATGCGGCAGCGTTTGCAGATGGTCGACAACGGCGTTGAAATGCGTCGTCGGCAGCTGGCAGTTAAAGATATCCTCTTTACCGCTCACCACCCAACCGCCGTTTTCGGCGACGAAGGCGATTTCATCGACCAGCTCGGGGAAGAACGATATCAGCTGGTAATACTGGTTGCCGCTGGCGACCACGAAGCGAATGCCCTGTTCGCGCATGCGCTGATACTGCGCCAGAAAACGTGGCCGATTATAGGTCTTGGCATCGCTTAAAAAGGTGCCGTCCATGTCTACCGCAATCAGTTTGATGCTCATTAGCTATTCTCCATCACAGGTTCAGGCTGCGGTTTGGCTACCGCGCGGGCTACCAGCGCCGCCACCATGACCAGACCCAGTACTACCATCATGGCGCTACGCAGGCCAAAATGTTCGCCAAGGAAGCCCAGCAGCGGCGGCCCGACGAGGAAAGCCAGATAGCCGGTAATCGCCACGACGCTCACGCGTTTCGGCGCATCCGGGCCGGTATCGCTGGCGGCGGAAATGGTAAGCGGGAAACCGAGCGACGCGCCGAGTCCCCACAGCAGTACAGATACCCCGGCAACCCAGGTGCTGTCGACAAAAATAATCAGCCCGATACCCAGTGCGCCCATTACCGCGCTGGCGCGTACGACGGTGACGCGACTGTAGCGGTCGATAAACCAGCCGCCGGTGAAGCGGCCGAGGGTCATGCCGAGGGTGAAACCGGCGTAAATCAGCGAACCGGAAGTGGGGCTAAAGCCGTGGCCGTCGACCATCAGCAGCGGCAGCCAGTCGTTGGCGGAACCTTCGGCGAAGGCCATTGCCAGCACGATCACGCCGATCAGCAATAGCTGCACGTCGCGCCAGACCGGTAGGCCTTTGGCCTCGCTATGGGCGGATTCGGCGGCGTTTTTGCCGGTACCATCAGGGATGGCGCGAATGGCGATAAGGATAGGGGCAATCGCCACCAGCGCAGCGATCAGAATATGCGGCGCGGCGGGCAGGCCAAAACCGGTCACCGCCATACCGATGCCGGCGCCCACGAGGGTGCCGAAACTGTAAAAACCGTGCATCATCGGCAGCACGGTTTTATTCATTTCCCGTTCAACGGCGGCGCCTTCGACGTTAATCGCCACTTCCGCCGAGCCGAAGCTGGCGCCAAAGATAGCCAGCCCAAAGGCGAACAGCGGCGCGGAGGCGAGCCACAGCGCCAGGCTTAACACCAGCATGCCCGCCACGGCGCACAACATAGTTGTGCGGATGACTTTACGGGTACCGAAGCGCTTCACCAGCCATGCTGAACAGAGAATACCGCTCATCGAACCAATCGACAGGCCAAATAGCACCATCCCCATCTCAGCAGTGGAAAGGGTCAGTAAATCGCGAATCGCGGGCGTACGGGTGGCCCAGGAGGCCATCAATAAGCCGGGAATAAAGAAGAACATAAATAGCGCCCACAGCCGAAGCTGGAGGGCTTTGCGAGAAGTTTGCGCCGTCATCCATAAACGCCCGAGAAAGAAGAGTTGCAGACAACAGTAACAAGGTTGTGTACATTTGTACACATTCCGCTATCGCTTGATTTGCATAGCGCACAGAGGGGAAAAACATACCGATGACCCGCAGACCAAACGATCCGCAGCGCCGCGAGCGCATCCTGCAGGCGACGCTGGATACCATCGCCACGCACGGTATTCACGCGGTAACGCACCGTAAAATCGCCAGCTGCGCCGGGGTACCGTTGGGCTCGTTGACCTATTATTTTAGCGGTCTTGAGGCGCTGATTGAGGAGGCGTTTCGTAACTTCACCGTCGAAATGTCGGCGCAGTATCAGCAATTTTTTGACGGCGTCGGCAGCCGCCAGCAGGCCTGCGACGCTATCGCCGAGCTTATCTTCAGCGCCCAGGTGACCACCGCGCGCAATATGGAGTTAATGTACCAGCTGTACGCGTTTTGCAGCAGCCGACCAGCGCTGAAAACGGTCATGCAGAGCTGGATGCTGCGCAGTCAGCAGACGCTGGAGCAGTGGTTCGAACCGGCGACGGCGCGCGGGCTGGATGCGTTTATCGAGGGGATGACGCTGCACTTCGTGACCGATAGCGCGCCGCTGTCGAAAGCGGCGATTCGCTTAATGGTCGGGCGGCTGGCGGGGGAGAATAGCGCTAGCTGAGCGTCGCCCCCGCGGTGACGTTAACCACCGTGGCGGTCATCGCCGCCGCCGATGGTGAGGCGAGAAAGGTGATGACCCCGGCTATCTGCGCGAGCGTTGGTAACCGCTGCAGCATCGTGCCGTGTGCCGCGCCGCCCAGCCACTGTTCGACGCTCAAGCCCAACGCCTGTGCTTTAGGCGCAAACACCTCGTCAGTATAAGAACCCGCCAGCGCCGCATCCGCTATTGCGTGTGACCGTACGCCGAGCACGCGGATATTTTTCGCGCCGAGTTCGCTGGCCAATGCTTTGATAAAGGCTTCCATTGCGGCGCAGCCGACGATATGGCCGAGGTGTCCAGGGATGGCCATCGTCGCGGAAGGAGGGATAGTGGTAATAATGACGCCCTCGCGTTCGCCACCCATCCACGGCGCCACAGCCTGGGCAATAGTAAATTGGGCATCAAGAAAGGGGACAAAACCCTGGTGATACTCGGCAAGGGATAATTGTGCCAGCGTTTTCCCCTGATTGTGGAGAAAGCCGGTGGCATTAACCACGATGTCAATCCCGCCGGTTCGCCCGGCCAGGTTGGCCACCTGCGCGGTGGTTTGTCCGCCATCCAGCACATCCAGTTGCAGGGTCTCGACGCTCCCGCCTGCGGCGCGAATCTCAGCCGCCGCCGTTTCCAGCTTATCCGCCTGCCGGGCAGCCAGAAAGATCCGCGCGCCTTCTTTCGCCATGGCGAGCGCCGCCGCGCGGCCAATCGCGCCGCTGCCGCCGAAAATTACCACGGTCTTATCTTTAAGCAACATGAAGAGCGCCTTATGTGGGAGTGGGTCAGCAAAGTATGGGTGAAAAAATAGACCGCGCAAGTAGGGGGTAGTATTAAAATCAGTGCAGTAATTTTTGAGTTCTGGCCGTAAAATAAACCTGTTACTTAATCATTTAACATATTGTTTTAATTGAAAAAATAAATATTTTTTTCTGGTTCTTGAGCGTAAAAGTGATTAGCCTTTTATCATCTTATGGTTATTGAGATGGGTTTCATGGATGCAAAGCTAATTGCCAGGGGAATTGTTGATGGTTTAACTTCCCTTTCCGAAGGATTTTATTTATCAGCAATAAGAACGGTAGAAGGTTCAGGAGTCTTGGGGCGTGATCTTAAAAGGCGTAATGAATATGAAACGGAGCGTTTTATTAGGGCGTTCAGAGCATTGATATCGAACGATCAACCAATCAGGCAGCTAATCACCATTGTGAGCACGGATTTTTATGCAAAACTCGATGACAAAGGGAAGAAAGCGATTAATGACAGGATTGGTTATTCTGACGCAAAACTGGGAACACGTACGGGGGCTCAGTTTTGCCTGTCCCTGACTTTATCCGAAAAAATAATTGCGCAATTGAAAACAACCAGAATTGGAAACTACGTTCTGCGGGGCTCGGCATCGTTTGCTTTAAGTGCCGTTATTATGCAGGGGATAATCGAAGAGGCAGCGAGAGCTTCTCGTAGGATGAAGGACAGGTATTCATCAACCTATATGAAAGTTTCACCAATGAATCTTGATATGGTCTACTTTCTGGTTGAAGAACCACTAGAACCGTATCTCAAGTACATAGAGAGCCATCCAATGCAATGTAAAGGAATAGAAAATGAAATCTGTAAAATTCTCGGCCAGCCATTCTTATAAAAGAATTGGCGTGCATTGCATCAATATGATTGATGCAATGGGGAGGGGGATTTGCTCAATTATGGCTTTTGTTAGTCTTATTGCGCTGGATGGCTGGCTATTCAAGCTGGGTGGCTTTGCGATTTGTTTTGTTCTGATTTGCCTAATTATTTTTCTGGCCGACTGGTTAAAGGCAAAAATTCAGTAAGTGATGACGGTCAGTACGCAACTGTTCTTTTCAGAGCGGTTTTGGTTTCAGGCTAGCTCGAAAAGTGCCAATTTCAGGCAACAAAAAACCCATCAACCTTGAACCTAAACGGCGGGGTTGATGGGCTCCACAAAATGGGGACATCAAAGAAAAGCAGTGGCACTAGTTATGACTGACGTCCTGGGAAAAAGTTCTGTTCATCACCGATTTTTTTGCGAAAAAGTTAAAAATTTTCGGCCGGGACTAGCCAAGGCCCGGCCAGATGATGACGATTAGCGTACCGGCAAGGGTGAGCAGCACGTTGGCAATAGCGTAAGTGCCAGCATAGCCGAGTGCGGGAATGTTGCTGCGCGCGGTATCGCTGATAATTTCCATCGCCGGGGCGCAGGTGCGCGCGCCCATCATCGCGCCGAACAGCATCGCGCGGTTCATGCGTAGCACATAGGCGCCGAACAGGAAGCAGATCACCACCGGCACCAGGCTGACGATAAGACCGGCGGCCAGCATTTGCCCGCCAATGGCACCCAGACCGTTATTAATACCCGCGCCGGCGCTCAGGCCGACCCCGGCCATAAACACCATCAGGCCGAACTCCTTGACCATGTTCAATGCGCCCTGCGGGATATAGCCGAAGGTCGGATGGTTGGCACGCAGGAAGCCAAGCATAATGCCGGCGAACAGCAGGCCGGCGGCGTTACCGATGCCGAAGCTGAACGAGCTGAACTGGAAGGTGATCATGCCGATCATCAGGCCGACGATAAAGAAGGCGCAGAAGGCCAGCAGATCGGTCACCTGGCTATGAATCGAAATAAAGCCGATGCGGTCAGCGACGGTTTTTACGCGGCGGGCGTCGCCGCTGACCTGCAGCACGTCGCCTTTATTGAGCACCACGTTATCGTCGATTGGCATCTCAATCTGGCTGCGGATCACCCGGTTTAAGAAACAGCCGTGATCGGTCAGCTTCAGCTGCGCCAGGCGGCGGCCGACGGCGTTATGATTCTTAACCACAATCTCTTCGGTGACGATACGCATATCGAGCAGGTCGCGGTCAAACACCTCTTTACCGTTACGGAAGCTTGGGTCGAGGCGGGCATGGGCGTCCGGGTAGCCAACCAGCGCGATATCGTCGCCCATCTGCAGTACCGCGTCGCCATCCGGGTTCGCCAGGATACCGTTACGACGAATACGCTCGATATAGCAGCCGGTCTGGCGGTAAATCCCCAGCTCACGAAGATTTTTGCCGTCCGCCCACGCGACCAATTCCGGGCCGACGCGGTAGGCGCGGATAACCGGCAGATAGACTTTACGCTTGGAGTCGGTATCCAGACCGCGCTCGCGGGCGATTTGCTGGGCGCTGGTCTGCAGATCCTGATGCTGTAGCTTCGGCATATAGCGCGCGCCGACGATCAGGCTCACCAGGCCAACCAGGTAGGTCAGGGCGTAACCGAGGCTCAGGTGGTCAAGCGACTGCGCCAGCTGATCGCTGGGCAGGCCAAAGTGGCGTAGGGTATCGCCAGCGCCCACCAGCACCGGGGTGGAGGTCATAGCGCCCGCCAGCATCCCGGCGGTCAGGCCGATGTCCCAGCCAAACAATTTGCCCAGCCCCATAGCGATTAACATCGCGCTGGCCACCATCACCAGCGCCAGCATCAGATAGTTTTTGCCGTCGCGGAAAAAAATCGAAAAAAAGTTGGGGCCCGCTTCGACGCCGACGCAGAAAATAAACAGCATAAAGCCAAGATTTAGCGCATCTGTGTTAATGGCGAAGTGCTGCTGACCTAATAATAAAGAAACCACTAAAACGCCAATGGAATTACCAAGTTGTACTGACCCGAGGCGAAGTTTCCCCAGGCAAAGACCCAGTGCGAGTACAACAAACAATAACAGGATGTAATTCCCGTTTAACAAATCTGCGACGTTTATATTCACGAAAGCCAACTTCTCATTTACTAGTAA
>OIFK01000511.1_pt1 | contig 15891 bp, 15 predicted proteins | sample 1582071 | NCBI WGS metagenome assembly OIFK01 (sample SAMN07501052, study PRJEB24779) | human gut metagenome | isolation source: stool | host: human infant | place: USA: Pittsburgh, PA | reverse complement strand
ATGCGCCTGATGGGCGAGCAGTTCGTCACCGGGGAAACCATCGCCGAAGCGCTGGCCAACGCCCGCAAGCTGGAAGATAAAGGCTTCCGCTACTCCTACGACATGCTGGGTGAAGCGGCGCTGACCGCCGCCGACGCGCAGGCCTACATGGTATCTTACCAGCAGGCGATCCACGCCATCGGTAAAGCGTCCAACGGTCGCGGTATTTATGAAGGCCCGGGCATCTCCATTAAGCTCTCCGCCCTGCACCCGCGCTACAGCCGCGCGCAGTACGACCGGGTGATGGAAGAACTCTACCCGCGCCTGAAGTCCCTGACCCTGCTGGCGCGCCAGTATGATATCGGCATTAACATCGACGCCGAAGAGGCAGACCGTCTGGAGATCTCCCTCGATCTGCTGGAAAAACTGTGCTTCGAGCCGGAGCTGGCGGGCTGGAACGGGATTGGTTTCGTTATCCAGGCCTACCAGAAACGCTGCCCGTTCGTCATTGACTACCTGATTGACCTGGCCAGCCGCAGCCGTCGCCGCCTGATGATCCGTCTGGTGAAAGGCGCCTACTGGGACAGCGAAATCAAACGCGCCCAGATGGAAGGTCTGGAAGGCTATCCGGTCTATACCCGCAAGGTCTACACCGACGTCTCCTACCTCGCCTGCGCGAAAAAACTGCTCGGCGTGCCGAACCTGATTTATCCGCAGTTCGCCACCCACAACGCCCACACCCTGGCGGCGATCTACAGCCTGGCGGGTCAGAACTACTATCCGGGCCAGTACGAGTTCCAGTGTCTGCACGGCATGGGCGAACCGCTGTACGAGCAGGTGACCGGTAAAGTGGCCGACGGCAAGCTGAACCGTCCGTGCCGTATTTATGCCCCGGTAGGTACTCACGAAACTCTGCTGGCCTACCTGGTGCGTCGTCTGCTGGAGAACGGGGCGAACACCTCCTTCGTTAACCGCATCGCCGATACCACCCTGCCGCTGGACGAACTGGTGGCCGACCCGGTACAGGCCGTTGAGAAGATGGCGGCGCAGGAAGGCCAGATTGGTCTGCCGCATCCGAAGATTGCCCTGCCGCGCGAGCTGTATGGTGCAGGTCGCGTCAACTCGGCGGGTCTGGATCTCGCCAACGAACACCGTCTGGCGTCGCTCTCTTCTGCCCTGCTTAACAGCGCATTGCAGAAGTGGCAGGCCAGGCCGATCCTTGAGCAGTCCGTTGAGGACGGTGAAATGCAGCCGGTGATCAACCCGGCAGAGCCGAAGGATATCGTCGGCTACGTGCGCGAAGCCACGGAAGCGGAAGTGGAGCAGGCCCTGGAGAGCGCGGTGAATAACGCGCCAATCTGGTTCGCCACGCCGCCACAGGAGCGCGCCGCCATTCTGGAACGCGCGGCGGTGCTGATGGAAGATCAGATGCAGCAGCTTATCGGCATTCTGGTGCGTGAAGCGGGTAAAACCTTCAGCAACGCCATCGCCGAAGTGCGCGAGGCGGTCGACTTCCTGCACTACTACGCCGGTCAGGTGCGCGATGATTTCGACAACGAAACCCACCGTCCGCTCGGCCCGGTGGTGTGTATCAGCCCGTGGAACTTCCCGCTGGCGATCTTCACCGGCCAGATTGCCGCGGCGCTGGCCGCAGGCAACAGCGTGCTGGCGAAACCGGCAGAGCAGACCCCGCTGATTGCCGCCCAGGGCATTAACATTCTGCTGGAAGCGGGCGTACCGGCGGGCGTGGTGCAGCTGCTGCCAGGGCGCGGTGAAACGGTCGGGGCCAAACTGACCTCCGATAACCGCGTACGCGGCGTGATGTTTACCGGTTCTACCGAAGTGGCCTCCCTGCTACAACGCAACATCGCCACCCGTCTGGATGCGCAGGGCCGTCCTACCCCGCTGATCGCTGAAACCGGCGGCATGAACGCCATGATCGTGGACTCCTCCGCACTCACCGAGCAGGTCGTCGTTGACGTGCTGGCCTCTGCCTTCGACAGCGCGGGCCAACGCTGTTCCGCCCTGCGCGTACTGTGCTTACAGGATGACGTGGCTGACCACACGCTGAAGATGCTGCGCGGTGCGATGGCGGAATGCCGCATGGGCAACCCGGGCCGTCTCACTACCGACATCGGGCCGGTGATCGACGCGGAAGCCAAAGCCAACATTGAAAACCACATTCAGACCATGCGTGCCAAAGGCCGTCCGGTGTTCCAGGCGGTGCGCGAGAACAGCGAAGATGCCCGCGAGTGGCAGACCGGCACCTTCGTGCCGCCAACGCTGATTGAGCTGGCAAGCTTCGACGAGCTGAAAAAAGAGGTCTTCGGCCCGGTACTGCACGTGGTGCGCTACAACCGTAACAACCTCAACGAGCTGATCGATCAGATCAACGCCTCGGGTTACGGCCTGACGCTTGGCGTGCATACCCGTATCGACGAAACCATTGCCCAGGTGACCGGCAATGCTAAAGTTGGCAACCTGTACGTCAACCGCAACATGGTTGGCGCGGTCGTGGGCGTGCAGCCATTCGGCGGTGAAGGTCTCTCCGGCACCGGCCCGAAAGCGGGCGGTCCGCTCTATCTGTACCGTCTGCTGGCAAACCGTCCGGAAAATGCGCTGGGCGTGACGCTGGCGCGTCAGGACGCGGAATATCCGGTGGATGCGCAGGTGAAAGCCGTGCTGACCCAGCCGCTGGACGCGCTGATTAAGTGGGCTGAAAATCGTCCCGAGCTGCATGCGATTGCACAGCAGTACGGCGAGCTGGCGCAGGCGGGAACACAGCGTCTGCTGCCGGGTCCTACCGGCGAGCGCAACACCTGGACGCTGATGCCGCGCGAGCGTGTGCTGTGCGTGGCGGATAACGAGCAGGATGCGCTGGTGCAGCTGGCAGCCGCAACGGCAACGGGCTGTGAGGTGCTGTGGCCGGAAGATGCCCTGCATCGCGACCTCGCCAAACAGTTGCCAAAAGCGGTTTCGGCCCGCATTCGCTTTGCGAAGGCCGATGCCCTGCTGACCCAGCCGTTTGACGCGGTGATCTACCACGGTGATTCCGACCAGCTGCGCGAACTGTGCGAGCAGGTTGCGGCCCGCAGCGGTGCCATCGTTTCCGTGCAGGGCTTTGCGCGCGGGGAAACCAACCTGCTGCTGGAGCGTCTGTACGTTGAGCGCTCGCTCAGCGTCAACACCGCGGCGGCGGGGGGTAACGCCAGCCTGATGACAATCGGCTAACGCTGTGCTAATAAGGCTCCGGAGACGGAGCCTTATTTTATTGGGGAGTGTATGAAACGATATCTTATCGCAGGCGCAGCACTGCTGCTCAGCGCCGGCGCGCTGGCCGACGAGTGCGACAAAGCGACCACCCAGACAGAACTCAGTGCCTGTGCGGCAGAGCAGTACCAGGCTGCGGATAAAAAGCTCAACCAGACGTACCAGGCCGCCATCAAACGCGCGGCAGCCCCTCAGCGCGACCTGCTGAAAAAGGCGCAGCAGGCGTGGATCGGCCTGCGCGACGCAGACTGTGCGTTTATCGGTTCGGGTACGGAAGGCGGGAGCGTTCAGCCAATGATTGTGAACCAGTGTCTGGCGGAGAAAACCGCAGAGCGCGAAGCGTTTCTGGCCACGCTGATGCAGTGTGAAGAGGGCGACCTAAGCTGCCCTCTCCCACCGGGCAATTAACGCACGCGGATCCCTTCGATAATCATCCGCTGTACGTTTTCGAGGGTGCTCTGGAAAAACGCCTCGTCCTGGAGCGTTTTACCTGTCACCGCCTCGACCTGGGCCGCGAAGTCAGCGTAGTGCTGGGTTGAGGCCCAAATCATGAAGATCAGATGATGCGGATCGACGGGCGCCAGTTTTCCGCTGGCGACCCATCCGGCAATAATGGCCGATTTATCGTCCACCAGCTGCTTTAGATCTCCCGTCAGCTCCGCCTGCAACAGCGGCGCGCCCTGCAACATCTCCAGACAGAACAGCCTGGATGCCTGCGGGTAATCACGCGATACCTCCAGCTTCAGCCTTATGTACTCCTCTATCGCCACCAGCGGGGCCAGCTCTTCGCGAAACGCCTTGAGAGGTGCCAGCCAGATATCGAGGATTTGCTGCATCACCGCCACATACAGCGCCTCTTTCGACGGGTAGTAGTAGAGCAGATTGGTCTTGGACACCCCGGCCTGCTCCGCCACCTGCTCAAGGCGCGTACCGTGAATACCAAACTGCGAAAATGTCTCCAGCGCAGCGCTGAGGATCGCCTGTTTCTTGGCGCTCACCGCCTGCGAACGTTTTCCGGGTGTTTTCACTGCGCCTTGTGTCATTTTCGCTCTCCATTTTCTGTCCTGCGCTCAGCATAGCAAAACCCCCGTCTCGCCACGACCTTCTGCACCCTCAGCGCGCATGAGTGCCTGTTTTCTGTGCAATGATTTTGACCATCTAGTCCACATTTTCGCTGTTAATTTCAACAACCATCATTTAACACCCTAATAACAAAGTGATTTTCAAAACTGGCACTGCCTTTGCAAAAACATCGTGACACCTGCGACGTAATGAAGAGAGGTTCGTGATGAAAATTGGCGTATTTGTACCGATCGGCAACAACGGCTGGCTTATCTCGACCACTGCCCCGCAATACATGCCGACCTTTGAGCTGAATAAAGCCATCGTGCAGAAAGCGGAGCATTACCATTTCGACTTTGCGCTCTCGATGATCAAGCTGCGCGGTTTCGGCGGTAAGACCGAATTCTGGGACCACAACCTGGAGTCCTTTACCCTGATGGCGGGCCTGGCGGCGGTCACCTCGCGGATCCAGATCTACGCCACCGCCGCCACCCTTACCCTGCCCCCGGCGATCGTGGCGCGGATGGCCTCCACCATCGACTCCATCTCCGGCGGGCGCTTTGGCGTTAACCTGGTCACCGGCTGGCAAAAGCCGGAGTACGAGCAGATGGGGATCTGGCCGGGGGACGATTACTTCTCCCGTCGCTACGACTACCTGACTGAATATGTGCAGGTGCTGCGCGATCTGTGGGGCACCGGCAAAAGCGATTTCAAAGGCGATTTCTTCACCATGAACGACTGCCGCGTCAGCCCGCAGCCGTCGGTGCCGATGAAGGTTATCTGCGCCGGGCAGAGCGACGCCGGGATGGAATTCTCCGCGAAATACGCCGACTTCAACTTCTGCTTCGGCAAAGGCGTTAACACCCCTGCCGCCTTCGCGCCCACTGCGGCACGCATGAAAGCGGCCGCCGATAAAACCGGGCGCGACGTGGGCTCCTACGTGCTGTTTATGGTGATTGCCGACGAAACCGATGACGCCGCGCGCGCCAAATGGGAACGATACAAGGACGGCGCGGATGACGAAGCGCTGAGCTGGCTGACCGAGCAGAGCCAGAAGGATACCCGCTCCGGCGCGGACACCAACGTTCGCCAGATGGCCGACCCGACGTCTGCCGTCAATATCAACATGGGCACCCTGGTTGGCTCGTATGCCAGCGTCGCCAGAATGCTCGACGAAGTGGCTGCCGTGCCCGGCGCCGAAGGCGTGCTGCTGACCTTCGATGATTTTCTCACCGGCGTGGAAACCTTCGGCGAGCGCATTCAGCCGCTGATGCAGTGCCGCGCCCACATCCCTGCCGTGACGAAGGAGGTGGCGTAATGACGACCCTCAACGCTCGCCCGGAAGCCATTACCTTTGACGCGCAGCGCAGCGCGCTGATCGTGGTGGATATGCAAAACGCCTATGCCAGTAAAGGCGGGTATCTGGATCTGGCCGGGTTTGACGTCTCCACCACGCAGCCGGTGATCGAGAACATTAAAACCGCCGTGCACGCTGCGCGCGCTGCGGGCATGCTCATCGTCTGGTTCCAGAACGGCTGGGACGACCAGTACGTCGAAGCTGGTGGTCCCGGCTCCCCCAACTTTCACAAATCCAACGCCCTGAAAACCATGCGCCAACGGCCAGAACTCCAGGGCACGCTGCTGGCGAAAGGCGGCTGGGATTATCAACTGGTGGATGAGCTGGTACCGGAAGCCAGCGATATCGTACTGCCGAAACCGCGCTACAGCGGCTTTTTCAATACCCCGCTCGACAGCCTGCTGCGCAGCCGGGGCATTCGTCATCTGGTCTTTACGGGCATTGCCACCAACGTCTGCGTGGAGTCGACCCTGCGCGACGGCTTTTTCCTCGAGTATTTTGGCGTGGTGCTGGAAGACGCTACCCATCAGGCCGGGCCGGATTTTGCCCAGAAAGCCGCCCTGTTCAATATCGAAACCTTTTTTGGCTGGGTCAGTAACGTCAATGATTTCTGCGACGCGCTGGATCCCCCGCTCGCCCGTATCGCCTGAGGAGAACCGCTATGCCGAAATCCGTGATTATTCCGCCGGGCACCAGCACTCCGATTGCCCCCTTCGTTCCCGGCACCCTCGCCGACGGCGTGGTGTATGTCTCGGGCACGCTGCCGTTTGATAAAGACAACAACGTGGTGTTTATCAATGACCCAAAGGCGCAAACCCGCCACGTGCTGGAGACGATCAAAACCGTGATCGAAACGGCGGGTGGCACGATGGAGGACGTGACCTTCAACAGCATCTTTATCACCGACTGGAAAAACTACGCCGCGATTAACGAAATCTACGCGGAGTTTTTCCCGGGCGATAAACCGGCGCGGTTTTGCATCCAGTGCGGGCTGGTAAAGCCGGACGCGCTGGTTGAAATTGCCACCGTTGCGCACATCGCGAAGTGAGGCCGCCATGAAACTGTCCATTTCCCCGCCCCCCTTTGCGGGCGCGCCCGTGGTGGTACTGATTGCCGGGCTCGGCGGCAGCGGGAGCTACTGGCTGCCTCAGCTCGCCGTGCTGGGGCAGGAGTATCAGGTGGTGTGCTACGACCAGCGGGGCACGGGGAATAACCCGGATACCCTGCCGGAAGACTACACCCTCGCACACATGGCCGACGAGCTCGCACTGGCGTTAGCCGGGGCCGGGATCGCCCGTTACTGCGTGGTCGGCCACGCGCTGGGGGCGCTGGTGGGCCTGCGGCTGGCCATCGATAAGCCCGACGCCCTTACCGCGCTGGTCTGCGTCAACGGCTGGCTGACGCTCAATGCCCATACCCGACGCTGTTTTGACGTTCGCGAACGTCTGCTGCATGCGGGCGGCGCGCAGGCGTGGGTAGAGGCACAGCCCTTGTTCCTCTACCCGGCAGACTGGATGGCCGCCCGCGTCCCGCGGCTGGAGGCCGAGGACGCGCTGGCGCTGGCCCATTTTCAGGGCAAAGCCAATCTGCTGCGCAGGCTGCATGCCCTGAAACAGGCCGATTTCAGCCGCCACGCTGCACGCGTTCGCTGCCCCGTGCAGATTATCTGTTCCACCGACGATCTGCTGGTGCCGTCCGTCTGTTCTGATGAACTGCACGCCGCACTCCCGCACGCCCGCAAAACGGTCATGCGCCAGGGCGGGCATGCCTGCAACGTGACCGCGCCGGACATCTTTAACACTCTGCTGCTGAACGGGCTTGCCAGCCTGCTGCACAGCCCAGAATCCGCTTTGTAAGGAGTTTGAATGAGCGAAGCCATCACGCCCGCCGCGCTGGAAACGCTGATTACCGGCGCACGTACCCATAACGGCTGGCTGGATATACCGGTCAGTGACGAGACGCTGCGCGAGATTTATGACCTGATGAAATGGGGGCCGACGTCCGCCAACTGCTCCCCGGCGCGCATTGTGTTTGTGCGAAGCCCGGAAGGAAAAGAAAAGCTGCGCCCGGCGCTCTCCAGCGGCAACCTTGAGAAAACGCTCACTGCCCCGGTCACGGCGATTGTCGCCTGGGACAGCGAGTTTTATGAGCGCCTGCCTGAACTGTTCCCGCACGGCGATGCCAGAAGCTGGTTTACCGCAAGCCCCGCGCTGGCGGAAGAAACCGCCTTTCGCAACAGCTCAATGCAGGCCGCGTTCCTGATTTTCGCCTGCCGCGCGCTCGGGCTCGACACCGGGCCGATGTCCGGTTTTGACCGGGAAAAAGTGGACGCGGCCTTTTTCACGGGCACGCTGCTTAAAAGCAATCTGCTGATCAACATCGGCTACGGCGATACGACCAAACTGTACGGACGCCTGCCGCGTCTGGCCTTTGACGATGCCTGCGGGCTGGCGTAAGGAGCCATCATGACGACACCCGATCAACAAACGTTCCGTGATGCCATGGCCTGCGTCGGTGCGGCGGTCAATATCATCACCACCGACGGCCCGGCGGGAATGGCGGGCTTTACCGCAAGCGCGGTATGCAGCGTAACCGATACCCCGCCCACTCTGCTGGTGTGCCTCAACCGCGGCGCGTCGGTCTGGCCGATTTTCAGCGAGAACCGCACCCTGTGCGTTAACACGCTGAGTGCCGGACAGGAGCCTTTATCCAACCTGTTTGGCGGGAAAACGCCGATGGCGGACCGCTTTGCCGCTGCCCGCTGGCAGACAGGCGACACGGGCTGCCCGCGTCTGGAAAATGCGCTGGCCTCGTTCGACTGCCGCATCAGCCAGGTGGTGAGCGTTGGCACTCACGACATTCTGTTTTGCGACATCGTATCCATCGTACGCCACCCGGCGCCGCAAGGGCTGGTGTGGTTCGACCGCGGCTATCACGCACTTATGCGACCCGCCTGTTAATCCGCATTCAGGAGACAGATCATGTTCGGACTTCCCCACTGGCAGTTGAAATCGACCTCCACAGAAGCAGGCGTGGTCGCGCCGGATGAAAGGCTCCCGCTCGGGCAGACAATGGTGATGGGCGTGCAGCATGCGGTCGCGATGTTTGGTGCGACGGTGCTGATGCCCATGCTGATGGGGCTGGATCCTAACCTCGCCATTTTGATGTCGGGTATGGGTACCCTGCTGTTCTTTTTTGTCACCGGCGGGCGTGTGCCCAGCTATCTGGGCTCCAGCGCCGCCTTCGTTGGAGTGGTCATTGCAGCGACCGGGTTTAACGGTCAGGGTATTAATCCCAACCTGAGCGTGGCCCTCGGAGGCATTATCGCCTGTGGGCTGGTCTACACCCTGACCGGTCTGGTGGTGATGAAAGTCGGCACGCGCTGGATCGAGCGAATGATGCCCCCCGTCGTCACCGGGGCGGTGGTGATGGCGATAGGCCTGAACCTCGCGCCGATTGCGGTGAAGAGCGTATCCGGCTCGCCGTTTGAAAGCTGGATGGCGGTGATAACGGTGCTGTGCATCGGCGTGGTGGCGGTCTTTACGCGCGGCATGATCCAGCGGCTGCTGATCCTGGTCGGGCTGATTGCGGCCTGTCTGGTCTACGCGCTGCTGGCGAACGTGTTCGGCCTCGGCAAACCGGTTGATTTCACACTGATTCATCAGGCCGCCTGGTTCGGCATGCCGCACATAACCTCGCCCACCTTTAACGCTCAGGCGATGATGCTCATCGCGCCTGTCGCGGTGATTCTGGTGGCTGAAAACCTGGGCCATTTGAAAGCCGTAGCGGGAATGACCGGCCGCAATATGGACCCGTATATGGGACGGGCGTTTGTGGGAGACGGTCTGGCGACCATGCTCTCCGGCTCGGTCGGCGGCAGCGGCGTGACGACCTACGCGGAAAACATCGGCGTGATGGCAGTGACCAAAGTCTACTCGACGCTGGTCTTCGTGGCGGCGGCGGTGATGGCGATGCTGCTCGGCTTTTCCCCAAAATTCGGCGCATTGATCCACACCATCCCGGCACCCGTGATTGGCGGCGCCTCGATTGTGGTATTTGGTCTTATTGCCGTCGCGGGGGCACGTATCTGGGTGCAGAATCATGTTGATCTGAGCCAGAATGGTAACCTGATCATGGTGGCGGTGACACTGGTGCTGGGGGCGGGTGATTTCGCCCTGACGCTGGGCGGGTTTACGGTGGGCGGGATTGGCACGGCGACCTTCGGCGCGATCCTGCTCAACGCCCTGCTGAGCCGCCGGAAAAGGGATGTACCGCAAGGAAAAGCCATCACCCCTTCCACCTGAAATACGTGCCGCATTCTTGCCGGGTGACGCTACGCTTACCCGGCCTACAATTGGCAAGTAGGCCCGAGCAAGCGAAGCGCCGCCGGGCTAAACGGACAGGGTGCGCGTTGTTAGCTATCTGCCCCTTGTTCAGCGCTCAATCCGGCAGTCGCCTTACGTCGTTTTTTTAACTTCAACTCGCTCACCAGCACCCCGGCGATAATAAATGCCGCGCCCACCAGCGCCAGCAGCGGCAGACGCTCCCCGGCGAGTCGCCCGAAAATACCCGCCCACACCGGTTCACCGGTGTAAATGACCGTCGCCCGTGTCGGGGATACGTTGCGCTGCGCCCAGTTCATGGTGACCTGGATAATGGCGCTGAAAATGCCCAGCCCCAGCGCCACGACGATAAGCCCGGTAGACATCGGCGGGACGGACTCCCCTGCCGGCACCATCGTCGCGAACGCCACCAGCGACGCGGTGGCAAGCTGCACCACCGTCACCCGCTTGACGTCCACTTTTCCTGCCCAGGCGCTAATCAGAATAATTTCTGCCGCAATGGCGACGGCCCCCACCAGAGTGATGATCTCCCCCGGCCCCAGCGCCAGCAGATTATTTTCCGGCCCGGCTAATAAAATAAGGCCGATGAACGCCAGCACGATGCCAATGCACGACATCAGGCCCGGCATTCTGCCGAGGCACAGCCACTGCAACAGCGGCACCAGCGGTACGTACATGGCGGTGATGAAGGCGGATTTACTGCTGGAGATAGACTGGAGCCCCCACGTTTGCAGGCTGTAACCCATGGCAATCGCCACGCCAATGGCGACACCCGCTTTAAGCTCTCTCAGGGTCAATCCGCGCAGGGTTTTCAGTGAAATAAGCGCCACGGCAACCGCCGCGGTTGCAAAACGCAGCCCTACAAAGAAAAACGGATCGCTCATCGTGACCGCGTACTGAACGGCAAGAAAGGTTCCGCCCCAGAACATGGTGATCAAAATCAGGATGGCTTCCTGAGGCTTAATGGAGAAGGTAAAACGGGAAACGGACATGGGACACCAGCACGAAGAATTAATCCTGTAGTGTGCGATGCCTTTGATGACAGTTCAATGTAGCAGACATAAAAAAACCGCCGGGCAACCCGGCGGCAGAGAGTTAACCCGGCGTACTACTTGTTGCTGCCGTGGCTATTTTTACCCCCTTTTTTACCAGCCTCTGATGCGCGCTGAGGGTCGTTTTTAAAGTTGCCCCCGCTAGACTGGCCACCTTTACGACCTGCTTCTGATGCTCTTTCACGGTCTTCAGCGAAATTACCTGAACCACCACGATGGTTTGCCATCTCTAACCTCCAGAGTGTGAAACATTAGACATCATATTGCATTCAGTAAAAGAGGATTCTTTCACCTCGCGGCTCAAGGACAGTGCCTTTATCTGTGCCGCGTGAAACTAAGCTTAGTGTAATGCGGCTATCCGGCAAGCGAGAGGTAATATTCTGCAACATGATCTCAGCCTTTCGTATGAAATATTGAGGAAGTCATTCATAAGCCATTCTTATATTTTGAAAAATCCGCGCCGCGAAAGTTGTTTCATTTTGCTACAAGGCGCGTAACCAAAAGATATTGTTATATATCAAAGAAATGCCGTTCATTTTTGCAGTCTGGCCGTGATGTCATATCTTTAAAGGAACGCAGCGATCCGCTGTAAGAAAAACCAACGAGGAGTGATGCAAAATGGCAAAAGTTCTGGTGCTCTATTATTCCATGTATGGACACATTGAAACCATGGCTCACGCAGTAGCAGAAGGCGCAAACAGAGTAGACGGCGTTGAGGTCGTGGTTAAACGCGTACCGGAAACCATGCAGGCGGAAGCCTTCGCCAAAGCCGGGGGGAAAACACAAAACGCCCCGGTCGCCACCCCGCAGGAGCTCGCGGACTATGATGCCATTATCTTCGGCACCCCGACCCGCTTCGGCAATATGTCCGGCCAGATGCGCACCTTCCTCGACCAGACGGGCGGGCTTTGGGCCTCCGGCGCGTTATACGGCAAGCTGGCCAGCGTGTTCAGCTCTACCGGCACGGGCGGCGGCCAGGAGCAGACGATCACTTCCACCTGGACAACGCTTGCGCATCATGGGATGGTCATTGTGCCGATTGGCTACGGCGCGCAGGAACTGTTTGATGTCTCCCAGGTCCGTGGTGGTACGCCCTATGGCGCAACAACGATTGCCGGTGGGGATGGTTCACGTCAGCCAAGCAATGAAGAACTTTCAATCGCCCGCTATCAGGGTGAATACGTCGCGGGTCTTGCCAAAAAACTGAACGGCTAACCCAACAGGAGGACAAGTATGCCAACTCAAGAATCCAAAGCTCACCACGTGGGCGAATGGGCAAGTTTACGCAATACCTCTCCGGAGATTGCCGAAGCCATCTTTGAAGTCGCCAATTATGACGAAAAGCTGGCTGAGCAGATTTGGGAAGAAGGCAACGATGAAGTGCTGGTTCGCGCCTTCGAAAAAACCGACAAAGACTCGCTGTTCTGGGGCGAGCAAACCATCGAACGTAAAAACGTCTGAACGTTCCCCCCGCCCACGCGGGGGGTTATTTTCTATTTCGCCGCGTTATCCATCACCGCATTGAATTTATCGACAGGACAGAAGCCGTTGCCATCCACCGGACAGCCCTTCAGCTCCAGCGTCACGCGCTGCGCAGGGGATTGCAGCGACAGTACGCTGGCGTTACGCAGCTGATCTGAACTCTGGTAAACATACTCAATTTTCATCAGCTCCTGGTTAGTGTTTTTATCATGCCAGCGCTGGAAGACAATTTTACCGCCAATCGGGGTTCTTTCCTGCTGGTCGTGCAGCTGATAAGGCCTGAAGTCCAGCGCGGTCAGCAGCGAGGCGATGTTAGAGTCGTGCCCTACCAGCAGGGTGATTTTTGGCGCTTTTGCCTGGTCGGTCACCAGCGCTTTATCAATGTACTTCACCAGCGGTTTAGCCACGTTCTGCGCTACCTCCTTCGACGTAAACAGCGAGTCCTGATAGCCGTTTTTCAGCTTCGACAGCACGCGCCACTGCTGATCGGTTTTGATTTCCCCCCAGGCCACCTGGTCTGTCGGGAAGCCTTCGTAATACTGTAGCGTGAACGCATCCACCAGCGAGTTACCCACCTTCAGCGGCCCGGAGACGCCCGGCTCTTTTTCATAATCGGCGCTGAAGGTATCTTTCGCCTCCGTCAGGGAGCAGACTTTTTTCTCCTTGCAGGACGGCGATTCGCTGTAGTTTGTCAGCTGTTCCAGCAGTTTGTAGCTTTCATCCAGATGCATTTTCTGCCGTTCCGTCTCCATCGCTTTCAGCGCTTTCTCGCGAAACTCAGGGGAGTTATCGGTAATGACCGGATTGAAGGTGGGGTCCATGGTGCCCATTTTTTCCTGATGATGCACAGGAACATCGCACCCGGGGAACGCGCCGGTGATAAAGAACTGCGCGGTCGCCACGGTGCGCTGGAGGCTGTTGGCGTAGGCATAGACGGTATCCGCTGGCGGGCATTCACCCGTCTTCACCATCCCCTGCTCTGCCAGCCACTCGCGCATATAGTGACCCATATACACTTCCAGTACGCCACCTTTGGTGGTGAGCTGTCCACCCGGGACGTCCCACTCCGGCCACTGCTTCGGCGTGGACTGCTCCAGCACGCTGCCGTTATTGGCAAGCGGCGCGCGCAGGTTGTGGCGGCTCATGATGAGCACCTGTTCCAGCTGATAGCCATCCGGCGTGTCCTGTGCCTGCGCCCCAAACGTCACTGAAAGCGTTCCTGCCACGGCGACAGCGAGTAGTGCTTTTCTCATCCCTTTTTCCTCATGCGTTTTTATCGTTACGCTGAGTGTGACAGACTGGTGACCGTTTTTTCGGGAAGCATTTCTCAAACTGATGAATACGTTCAGATGCTGATGCCGGTGACGATGCCGACATACAGCGCCGCCCATGCGCAGGCTGACAGCAGGCTAACGACGTAAACCTTCATCGCGCTCATCCTGAGCATGCCGGCCGCCAGCGGCACGATATAACGCAGCACCGCCAGGAAACGCGACGTGAACAGCGCGACTACGCCGTTCTTTTGCAGCTGATGCTGTACCCGCAGAATCTTATCGGCATGTTTTGCGGTGAGGCGTGACACCAGCCGGGTATGCCCCATCAGCTGGCCGATATGGTAATTCAGCACCGAACCTGCCGTAGCGCCCATCACCACCGCCAGCCACGTCATTCCGGGATGCAGACTCGACTGGCTGACGGCGATCCCCGCCATCAGCATGACCGATGCGGGCGGCAGCACCGAGGAGACCAGCACCGTCGATTTACTCAACGCCATAACAACGAGCAGCGCGAACAGATGCGTCGGATAATGCGCAAAATGATCCAGCAGCGTGTCCAGCCATGCCATTTTACTCTCTCCGGTAACAAATGAATTCTCCATTTAAAAAGAAAACAGTTAAATAAAACCTCAACATGCGTTTAATACTATTCATTTAAACCGTTCTTCAACATTATTAAAATTCCTCAGCAGCAGTTTTAAATAAGCGTATTATCCCTCTCGTTTTACAACGATCTCGTTATGGCGAGGCTCCTGTACAAATAAACGTTATCGCTCTGGTGGGTTCGAGAGAACCGGCACAGGGTAAAACAGGCACTGTCGAATCAAGGCTTTGTCAGTATAACTTCCCTTGCGGGATACGGTGTACAGTGCTGAACCCAGGACGTGGGGATCTCCTTTCCGACATGCCCTGTCTTGCTCGCCCCTGAGAGATTTTATTATTCAAAGGGAATTTACTATGTCTTACGCTATTCACAACCAAAACCTGGCTTTCAATGACAGCGCCATCGCGCAATATATGAATACCGATTTTATCGTTATTGATATTTCATTATGCGTGGCTCTGGCACGCGAGCAGTTCTTTGAAAAATTAAAAGATGATGATATTCCGTCGCATATTTTTATCGAAGATAACGGTCGCCTCGCGGGTTTGATCGCCGTACGCAAATTGTTGCAGGCCACCGACACCGTGCAGCCCGTTAAGGGGTTGATGATATCGGATTTTATTCAGCTCAAACCGGAAGATGAGCGGGCGGATGTCGCCGGGCTGCTGGCGCATGCGGGTGCGGATGTAGTGCCGGTGGTGACCCACGGCAAGCTGGTGGGCTGCCTTACCGAGCGTGAAATCGCCCATCTGCTGGAAGATGACGTTACTGAAGATGCCCAGCTTCAGGGGGCGACGCTGCCGCTGGAGAAGCCCTATCTGGAAACCAGCGCCTTCAGCCTGTGGAAGAAACGCTCCGTCTGGCTGCTGCTGCTGTTTGTCGCGGAAGCGTATACCAGCTCGGTGATCCAGCATTTTGAAGAGGCGCTGGAATCCGCCATTGCGCTGGCGTTCTTTATTCCGCTGCTGATTGGCACCGGCGGAAACAGCGGGACGCAGATCACCTCGACGCTGGTGCGCGCCATGGCGCTGGGTGAAGTCCACCTTCGCGATGTGGGTCGCGTGCTGCGCAAAGAGATGAGCACCTCGTTAATGATTGCCGCCACGCTGGGTCTGGCGGGTTGCGTTCGCGCCTGGATGATGGGCATTGGGATGGAAATCACGCTCATCGTCAGCCTGACGCTGGTCTGCATTACGCTGTGGAGCGCCATCGTCTCGTCGGTGATCCCGATGGTACTGAAACGCTGCAAAATCGACCCAGCGGTGGTCTCCGCACCGTTTATCGCCACGCTAATCGACGGCACCGGGCTGATTATCTACTTCAAAATTGCGCAGTATACGCTGGGGCTGGAATAACGAAAAAACCCTGCGATATTGCTATCGCAGGGTTTTCGAATTTGGCGGAAGCGTAGAGATTCGAACTCTAGAACCCTTTCGGGTCGCCGGTTTTCAAGACCGGTGCCTTC
>OIFK01000501.1_pt1 | contig 16212 bp, 20 predicted proteins | sample 1582071 | NCBI WGS metagenome assembly OIFK01 (sample SAMN07501052, study PRJEB24779) | human gut metagenome | isolation source: stool | host: human infant | place: USA: Pittsburgh, PA | reverse complement strand
CACACCTACATCAGAAGTAAATTTAATCTCATCAATAATCTTTATATAATCTTTTTCTTTCCACCATATCCTCATGGAATCTTCACCAAACTCATTACAATTAGGCTTCGTTTTATGCCTCTGAACCGTCTCTTCAAAAGGGATATCATAATAATAGGCATGAATATTTGAACCATATTCTAAAATTGCAGTTTCAAACAGTGGTTTATACCATTCTGAATTCAGAATCCCCTCTAAAATGGTAACTTCACAATTTCGTCTTCCATACTTTAATAACTCAATCAAAAGTGGTAATGCTTTTGTATCAAAACCATCCTTTTCCATAAGCATATCTCTTCGAATAACATCTTGAGAAATCACCATAGTATTTCTTCCAAATTTTCTTTGTAACTTCCTTGCAAGAGTAGTCTTTCCACTACCAGAATTTCCTCTAATAATAATCAGTTCTGCCACATTAACCACCTCCACAAATTCCCATTTACCTTTTCTTTATAAATTATAACATTTATTAGTACAATATTATTCAATTTTTAAATAACATTTCTGTCGAAATTTTTACATAGCTTGTACTTCATTAGAATTGTGCACTAAAAAAATGCCGCATATTCTTTTTGAATAATACGGTATCTTACTAATTTAATATTTAATTTTATCTTCGTAATAATTTAAAATTGCAAATCAACACCTTTTATTATTCCTCTTTCCATGGCATTAAAAATGCAATCACTGTATATATTAATATATCAGCAGTAACAACAATTATGCCTCTTATAATATAGTTTGTTATTGTAGTAGGATAATAGGTATTTAAATAACTAAAAGTAATACAACTTAAGGCTATAATAATTATCGCAGTAAGTAGATACCATTTTACTTTAAATTTAGCATGACAGGTATCGCATTCTAGTATTCCTTCCCTTTTAAAGCTTGATTTTAATATAGATACAATGCCAATTTTAGCATTACATTTACTACAAACTCTCATAACTTCACCTTTTTCAGAATCATATTTGGAATTTTAGTTTATTCGTATTATAGCTACTAGCCTTGTTATTTACAATCAAATGATAATCTGATTTTATACAATATCCAACCCCTGTATGTTAATAGTCAAGAATCCGTAACACAGTGTTTTGGCTATCACAAAGAATTTCTATAAGTGATTCTTCACTTCTCTTAAAAGTAAAGTAATCTCTAGCCAAAGCAAATACTCCTTCAAAATCATTTTCTTTCATAACGTTTATCGCCTGATTATAGATATTCTGATCATAACGAAATATTCTATTCCCTTGAACTTCAACTTCTAGTAATTTTACTTGTTCCTTAGTAAAATCACCACAATTGATACAATCATCAAGTGCATACTGAATAGCCTCTTGTTTTGAATCACAATAATAAACACAGTTTAATCTGCTACACGAATATTCAGCAAACTCTGTTTGTCGTACATATTCAAATATCGCTTCAACAGCATCTTTTCTAAAATTCTCATGTTTTCTCAATTTCAAATCACAAAGTTCACGAGAAAAGTACATAGAAGCATAATAAGTTGCTTTAAATACTGAAATATTTTCTTTTAATGCCAATATGAAAGGTTCTGCAAACTTATAATGTCCTGCGAAATCATTTTTTAAACTTTTATCGCCATAATACGAATCTACTGAATAATGATATAATTTCATAAAATTCCCCCTGAATAAAATTAGCACATATATAAATCCAAGTTTGTCACCTTGTCGTAAAAATCCCCATTTATCAAGTAGTTTAAAAAATAAAACAACTCGTCTTATACTACTATTATTATTTTATTGTAACATATATTTCCAAAACTATACTATTCAATTTTCAAAATCATATTTGCTTAATTACTTCGCACTTTCTACATATTAGGACATAAAAAATATTGCAAATTCATTTCTGAATAATGCGATATTGAAATATAACATTTATTTTTCACTTCATAATTTAATTATCTATAAACTAAATTTTATTGATTCCTATTCAAAATAAAAAACTTCTTCAAACTTTTTATCTAATGCAATACATAATATTAATGCTAACTTTGCTGTTGGATTGAATTGCTCAGTCTCAATAGAACTTATTGTATTCCTAGAAACTCCAACACGATTTGCTAAATCAGTCTGTGTCATACCTTTTTCAGCTCTTATAGATTTTAAATTGTTGTTAAGTTCTAAGTTATGATTACGTTCCATTGCTAAGAGCATCTCCTACAAAAACTATAATCATAATAATTCTTTCTAGAATTACTAAAATCATAGCTACTTTTTCAAAAGATGATTGTTTTCTATCACTTTTTATAAAGCTGTATAAACATTTACCTATTACCATACTTATTAAAACTACTTTTGCAGAAGATGTATCATATGATTTAAGAAAGGAAAGACACATAACAAATATAAATCCTATTGTTCCAGTTATATATCCTCATTCAATAGCTAGTCTATCTGTATTTTTTTGACGCTCATCTCCTAGAAAATTTTCTTTTCTACTCTTTTCTAAAATTTGATTTTTATCTATAATCATCCTCCTTTACAAGTGCACTTTATATTTATAACATATCATACCAAGTATACTTGTTAACGACTATTATTAGTTTCTATAATTCATAGTATATTAGCGCCACTTACAAACTTCTCGTTTATCTTTTTTTATATTTATAAAATCATATAAACTTTGGACTTATAATAAGATAGATTTTATCCTAGAATCATTTTTTACAAAATCAAGAGTCTTATCTTTCTTAATTGCCTCTTTCACCATTTTCTCGTATTTATCTTTACTAATGCTTGAATTTACATTAAACTTCATATGTCTATATAATTTTGACTTCATAGAATTATTCATACTATTTGCTTCACTGACTATTTTTATAATCATTTCTATAGTTTTATCTTTATCACGTTTTTCTTTTGCTAAGGATAAGTCTAATTGATATTTATAGTATTCACCAAACTCAAATACTTCAATAATCTTTTTACAAAACTCAACATACTCTTCTGCTTCGTTAAATTTATTTTCTTTATATAATAGGTTTATTATAAAAGATAAAATTCCAAATACTTCATGAGAATCTTTCCATAACTTACTTTCATAAATGCTATAGGCTTTCTCATATTCTCCACTACTTTCAAATAATAATGCCTGCTGAATTTTTTTATCTATATCTATCTCTGGAATCTTATCTAATATTTCTTGAGCCTTCTTATATTCTTTTTTCTCTCTATATATTGCCGATAGGTCTAGTTTAGCCATAGAAGCTATTTTTTCTTTATTGCTTGATGCTACAAGTTCAAGCCACTCAATAATTTTAGTTTCATATTTATATTTATCCTCAATACTAGGTTCTAATAAACATATTCTTAACACTGTTGATATTGCAATTGTTAGCTCATCACAATTGGGATATTGTTTAATTAAAGCACAGCTTCTTTCAAATCCTTTTTTAAACCCTTTCTTGGATATTATTTCACCTATCTCTTTTGTAATTTTTTTCACTTCTGTGTCTGTTAACTCCTTATTAAATTCTAATAAAGTATTAACATCAATTTTTAATACGCGTGCAAGAGAAGGTAGTAAAGTTATATCTGGATATGATATTCCATTCTCCCATTTATTAACTGCTGGTGCACTTATATTTAGATAATTAGCAACTTGCTCTTGAGTAAGATTTTCCTTTTTCCTATAATATCTAATTACTTCATTTATTTTCATAATAGCCCCCTATTTATATCATTCATTAAGTTTGAATTTGTTAATTAAATAATATCAAAGCTATCTATTTTAAACAATTGAAGTGTTTTCATATTCTTTTCAAAAAAAATAACTGTTAGTTATTTTAATATTCCAACAAAGATACTACACTCTTGCTTATTATATATTTTTTTCACTTACAAAAATCACCTCACTTATTTATGGTATGGTTCTCCGTATCAGTAATAAGTGAGGTTTCTTTATATTCATCTATTAATTAAACTGGAATTTGTCAATCCGTTCCTTTAGTTTTTTTATCAACATCATTTATTCCAAATAAAGCTAATATCAAAGATACAATAATAATAGAAATATCTGTTGCCGAAACAGACTGCATAAAATAATCGACAACACGCAGACCATAAAATGTAGCAAACGTATCTAAGATAATATAAAACAGTATAGCCATTTGTTTTGGCAATTTCCCAAAAGATAGAACTACTTTAGGCAATACCTCAGCTATCAGACTAAAAGGATAAGAAATAATTGTTGCAATTACAAAAAACAGAATAATACTCCCTATTGACTCATATTCAAACCCAAATATTTTCATTATCGCTCCACCTAATAAGGCAATAATAGATAATACGCCAACAAACAATAATCCACATAAGAGAAAAGTTATTAACTTTTCTTTATGTCTGTTCCAAATCTCTTTCAATTATTTCACTCCCCAAATTCTAATTTACCTAATAAATATAAATATTTCTACATGATAAAATTATACTATTTATCTATACCAACCTCAATATTTTATATTTTCATTGCTATTATTCTCTATATAGCAATATCTAAATTCAATGTACTTACCCCAACATTTCTTAGCATAAAAGAAGAAGGAGTATCCTTTATAGACACTCCTTCTTCTTTACTTATATAGTCAACCAAGCTATCATTTATTTTTAGTTTTATTGAATCTATTTCTCTTGTTTCATTTATAGTTATTTCTGATATTATCATATGAAGTAACTTCTTCTGTTGTTCTCTTGTTGCACTTTCTGTTAGAACTTTACTGAAATTCTCTAATATACTCTTTATGAATTCATACGGTATTTCTTCACTTATGTCATCTGAAAGTGTAACTAGCAATGGTTCTTTTTCCTCTTGAAGACTTTTAGCTCTTTTATTTAGCTCATCTTTTCTCTCCTTGAACTCTTCCTTAGATATTAGTTCTTCTTCATATGCTTCGAAAAGCTTAATTTTCTTCCTATCTATCTTTTCAAGTTCCTTATCTATTCTTTCTAACTCCTTCTTAGCTGGATTTATCTTATTATGTCTTTCTTTATTAACATTCCTTACTATAGTTTCAACCATTTTCTCATTAGAAAGTAATTCTGATAACTTATTAAACACATACTCATTAGCTTTATCAACTCTTATTGTATTAGAATTACATACGCTTGTACCTTTATTCTTCCATGCTCCACAACAGTAGTAAGCTATTCTCTTCTTAGTTCCATCAGCTAACTTATTAGTAGTTCTTGAAATCACCATACCAGCCCCACACTTAGGACACTTTAGTATTCCTGTTAGTGGATACTCACCATCATATATTCTTGAAGGTTTACCTTTCTTACTTTCCATTATTGCTTGTACCTTATCCCATAACCCTTCCTCTATTATAGGTTCATGTATTCCATCTGTTATTATTGGATTAGCATTTATATTTCTTCTTCTTTTCTCTGACCAATTTTGTCTTACATTATATCTAACCTTTCCTATGTATACTGGATTAGTTAGAATTTCTCGTATTGAACCTACTGAAAAATCATTTCCTTTCTTAGTCTTATAACTTAGCTTATTTAGTTGATTAGTAATAGCTTTATATCCCTTCCCATTAACATATTCATTGAAAATAAACCTAACTGCTTCTGCTTCTTTCTCATTTATTGTTAGTCTATTTTTTTTTCTTTTAGCTCCTTCTTGATTCTCAACAGGAACTAGGTCATACCCTAAAACTCTACCTCCACACCATTCTCCTGATTTTGCTTTTGCACACATCCCCATCTTTACATTTTGAGCTATTGTTCCTCTCTCAAACTCTCCTATCAATGCCATCATCTGGAATTGCATTTTTCCTGCTGGTGTACTATTGTCGAATTGCTCTGAATAAGAATTGAAAGCTATATTATTCTGCTCTAGTATATCTACTATCCTTAGAACATCTGAAAGCTTTCTACTTATCCTATTAATCTTCCAAGAAATCACCATCTGAAACTTTCTTTCCTCTGCATCCTTTAGAAGTTCCTTTAGTGCTGGTCTATTTTTTACCTCTTTACCACTTATTCCTCTATCTGAATATACCTTATAAACTGAGTAATTCATTCTATTACACCAATCTCTTAGAAGTCTTTCTTGTTCATCTATACTATATCCTTCTTCTGCTTGTTCTATTGTACTTACTCTACAGTATATAGCAACCTGTTCTATCTTATTTACTTTATCTATATTCATTTTTATTCTCCTATAATCATTAACTTATTTCTACTGAAAATATCGACACTATCGGTACTACGGTTATGACGATATTTTCTATTACAATTATTCTTTGATAGTAAGGGGTAAAGGTAGATAAGTAGATAAAAAGTTTTATTTATAAAAAATAAATTTTTATTTTTTAATTTTATTTAGCCCTACTACTTTGCCCCCTTTCCCCCAATCATTTATTACGCTCTTATTATTGGATTCATCTTGCTTCCCCGTTTTTCCCGTAATCCCGTAAGATTTTATTATTGTTATAAAAACTTATTTATTTTTAGTTCTCTTTTCTATTTATTATAGACCTATTATTTTTTTATGGGTTTGCGGGATTTACGGGAATTATACATCTTGGTGTTGATTCTGGTTCTATTTAGGACTTATTACCTTTTTCTTCAATTATTGATTTCATTGCTCTTGGACGTATGGTCGCATAGAGCTTTCACTCTTTTCTTACTTACATTCTCTTTTTATGTAACTCTTTTTACCTCTATTTAGAAATTTAATATGTCCTTACGTCCAACTTATTGATTTTCTTTACTGCTATTCAACCTAAATTAGACCTACTTACAACCTCTATCAATCCAATACTACTTTAACTAAATTCAATCTTATTTAACATCTTCCTCAACCAATTAGTTGTGTAATCTAGCTTCTTAGATAATTCTTTCAAGTTCTTACCATTGTAATTTTTTATAAGATATTCTTCTATGTACTCTTTATAATATAATCTCATTGGAAAGTTCACTTGTTGCCCTCTGAAATGTTTATGTATTTTTAATGTATTTTCTAATCCTAGTAATTCGACTAACTCTTCGTATACTCCATTATAATCCGACTTATTCATATCTACTCCTCCTAAAATATAAAAAGAGTTAATGCTTCTTTTATTAGAAACATTAACTCTTTATCAGATTTATAATATATATTTGACTACATCAGTTAAAACGGTTGATTTACTATTTCTTTGTTGTTTTTATTTTGAGTGTTATTATTTATTCTCATTTTCTGAAATCTCTGTTTTCTAGTATGTTATTGTTGCTTTTTAATGTATTTCTCTTTTATTGCTACATTACATTTTTATCTATTCTTATTATTATATATACTTCTTTTATTGGTATATCTATTTCTTTATTATTATTTTATTATCTATTGTAATTGGTTAGACATTCTTAATTTTATTTATATGAATTGATATAGTTATTATATCTTCTTAATTAATTACTTTTGTTGTTATATTATCTTAATTATATCATTATATATTGATTAGATTTTCTTTATCTTATTGTATCTATTTCTTATAACTTTATATCTTCTTTATTATCAGTAACTTTAATTGTTATAGTCATTAATTATTACTTGATATTATTGAAATTTCTTCATTAATTATTTTATCTTGTATCATTCTTAATTATCTTATTATTGTAATTTTATTATTATATACTTCTTCCTATCATTTTTATTTATTATTGAAATAGATTTTTATTAATCTATTTCAATTCTTATTTTTATTATAAGGCTTTAGCCCCCCCTATCCCCCCGTTACTCTTTCCAAGTCCCAAGTCCTTAGTTCCTATTCCCTAGTTCCAAGTTCCATTATTTTTATGTTTTATCATTTCAATTCTTTTTATTTTTGAGTGAATTTAGACTTTTCCTGTACATATTATATGTTATGACTTATCCTTGATTTCAAGTGGAATTATTGAGCCTAGGATTTCCTATGACTTCAACATTTTATAGTCTTTCATGCCTTGTTATCCTAGCTTGTATAGTTATGAAGCTATTATTTACTGATTTTTCTTTATTGTTTACCATCTTATTTAGAAAACATTCAATTTATCCTCTCTTCGCAGTTTTTTTATTCCTATGGCTACATTTCTTCACATTTTCTAAAATCTCTGCTTTCTGCTGTGCTATCGTTGCTTTTTAGATATACTTAGATTGATTGTAGTTACAGTTTTTCTATTTACCCTACGTTCAAGATAAATTATATCTCTACTTAGACTTCTTCTATTCTTTCTCCTCAATCTTATTCTCACTGAAAATATCATCACTATCGTTACATCGACACTACTATTACAACGATATTTTCTAGTAGTTTATTATTGTTATAAAAAAAATTAGCTTATTGTTATAATATCATCACAATTAATTTATTATTCTTATTAATTGTGATGATACCTTATTTCATACTACTTCTTAGTTGTTGCTTCTATTGAAGTTGCCACAACTGTTAATACTGTTCCAAGCACCTTTATTACTGTTACTATATCCATGACTTTCTCCTCATTATCATTAATATTCCCAAGGAAATAATATAATACTTCCTTCAACTCCGTTATCTATTACATATAACTTAATCTCATCATCTATCTGAATATCTTCTAGCTCTATTTCATATGTGCATGAATATTCAGGAACTTCTTGACTTTGATTTATTACAATCTTATTACCATCTTTTCTTATCTTGAAAATTTGTAAGTAATCCAGTTCAACATTTCCTTCATCTTTTAGCTTATCAAGCATAGACCATATCATTAGTTGCAACCTTATATCTACTTCTTCATTTACCTCTCTTGTTACATACCTATTGTCTTTCTTGAACATCTCTCTTTATCTCCTTATTATTAGTTTCTCACTCTTTATCTAAAAAGTAAAAAGGCTATACCTTATTAACTAAGATATAACCTCTTAACAATCTATTTCAGAATATAAATATTTATTATATTCATCTTCATATATGGTTTCTGGAGCAAGTCCTAATAGTTCTTCAATATTATTTCCTCTAATTAAGTCATCTATTACCTCTTCTTTACTTGTTTGCTCTATCCAATATTCAACTAGTGAGTCCTTATCTATTAGGGCATTAACATGAATTGCATCATCAAGCATATCATCTAATAATTCTATTGCAATATCTTTTAGATTAGCTGAACTTTTATAAATTATGCTATAATCATCAATCATTACATAACCTTGTTCATCTAACTCATTACACCAATTGATAACATGCCCTATTGATAATTCTTCTAATCCATTACCTTTTAGATTTTGGTACATAGAAATTATCCTGTCATCAACTTCATTTTCTCCAATTTCTTTTGCTAACTTTACTGACATGCTCCAATCATTTAGGAATTCCTCCTTTAACTCTTCATTGCTTATACTGTTTATTAATTTTTCTACATTTCTTATTTCTTCTGTTGTTATGCTCTTATATTTATCTAATACCTTCTTAATTTCTCTTATTATATATTGCTGAATTATTGAAGAAACTTCTTCATTAACTGCAATGAATACATTATCTTTGTTAGACATTTATACTACCTCTTTCTATACTTTTATTTAAATGCAAAAAGTCTTAATCACTATACTTGTAGTAATTAAGACTTTTAGATTTTATTTATTTCTTGTTTTAACATTTCAATGAATCCTTCTGAAAATACTTTTCTACTTATTGACTCTTTTATTAACTCTATTAGTTCTAGCTCTGTTACATCAAGACTTCTTGGAATGTATGTCTCATCACCTCTTCTAGTTGCCTTGTAGACACAGAATCTTACTTCATCTCTCTTTAGTTCTTTGATGTAGATTTTCTCTATTGAGTATGTGTATTCTCCTTCTCCAACTTTTCCTTGGCTTTTTATCTTGCAGTACTTAGTTTCCTTGATTATCTTTTCTTCACTCTTCTTACTCACATTAATTCTACCTCCTTATCTTATTCCAGTAGGAACTTAGAAAGTTCTTCAGTACATACTACTACAATTGAAAAATCGCTAGAAAGTAAGTATAAGCTTGAAGTATAATTTTCTCCATTTATAACTTCTATTACATCAGTATATTCTGGCACTAAACATTGTAACTTATCTTGTTTCAATATTTCGATATCTACTATATTTTCTGCTATTAATACATATCCACCTAAGTCAGATTCTACATTCCTATCCTCTCCATATGCTTCATTTAATATAACTATTATTTCTCTTACGAATTCAATAACCTCTACTGGTATGCTATTTAATTTAACTAATTGACTTTCATTATAAACTTTTTTCATTATACTTTCTCCCTTCTACATATAAAAAACTCTTACTTGCATATCTAAATACAAGTAAGAGCTTTACTAAAGTAAACTTTTATAAAACTCTATTGTTGGCTTATCATTATTTATTAACAGATTTAATTTTTCATATGTTGAATCATAGAAGTTATTATCTTTAGCATATTTAATTACTTCCTCATAAGATAATTCAAAAATATTATCTGTTATGTTATAGTAGAAATCATCATTCATCACACCAAAGAAATATTTTACTGAATCATCATATGTCATTCTTGGTACTTCTTCTAAATCACAATTTTCATCTGTATAACAACCATTTCTATCATTCCATTACGGAAACTCTGTCATTTTTCTACGTATAATCTCATTATTCATAGATACAACCTCCTTATATACTACATAATCATAATATATATTTATATATTACTTAAAATACGTAATGCATCTAATGCCATTACTTTAACATGAGGTTTTATAGTATCATTACTTTCAATTTCTTCTTTAGTAAACCAATATAATTCTTTGCTTTCTCCCTTTTGTGGTCTAACTTCATTAGAAAATGCTCTTTCAAAATATATAAAATCTATATTCTCAACTTCATGACCTACATTTTCAAGAAGAGTATGCATTGGACTATGTAATTGAATCTCCGTATCGGTGTTAAGTTAGGTTGTAAACTTGCTCATTACTTTTCTCCTTTTCTAATATACTTTTAAAATTATAATTTAATTATGATCTACATCCCCATATTATTCTATATAGTAATGTTCAAATTCAACATAGTTGCTCCAAAACTTATTAACCTAAAAGAAGAAGGAGCACCCTTAACTGATACTCCTTCTCAAAACTTACTTTATATCCAATTGCTTGTTATCCCTTACCATCTTGCCCATTACCCTAACATCATAATAACTTTCTCAAGTGAATATCAAGAGTTTTCTAAATTAATCCTTAACAGCTAGTTAATCTTTTAAATATTCTATTAATTCTTCTAATTCATTATCATCTTCATTTAATTTATTAAAGTCTTCTAAATCAGTTTTTATATCTTTTTCTACTTCCCTTTTAACATTTAATTCATTGATAATATATCCCATAGAAAATGTTGCTATTGAATAAAATGCATACGGTAATGATGAATTAATGTAATATGTTATTACCACTAATATACTTTTACTTACCACAATCTTACCTGATGCTACAAGTGATAATATATATACATGTGAATTATATATAGTTAATAATGTATATGCTAATATAATTATTGAAATAACATATAGTACTTTACTTATTAAATTTACATCTTTAAAATGTTTTACTTTCATACTTAATTATTCCTTCTAAAAACTTATTGTTAATAATATAATTTTTATTAATTAATCTGTGTTAGTTTTTTATTTTTTAGAACAAGTACAACATCTACTTTTTTAGCTAATTCCTTACTATGAGTAACCACTATTACACACTTTCCATGTTTATGTGCACTTGTTTTTAATATTTCTATAATTTCATCAGCTGTATCACTATCTAAATTCCCCGTTGGCTCATCTGCTAATATTACTGGTGAATCTGTAACAAGTGTTCTTGCAATGGCAACACGCTGTTGCTGTCCCCCTGATAGTTGTAATACGTTTCTATTAATTTCATCATCAGCTAACCCTAAATTGTTTAATATTTTCTTATTCACCTTGGGATTAACTATTTTTAAATTTTCTAAAGGTGTCATATAATCAATTAAATTATAATTTTGAAATATTAATGAAATATTGCTTTTTCTATGATTCTCATATCCCTTTACTTTTATATTTTGATTATTATATAATATTTCGCCATTTCTAGGTTCATCTAATCCAGCCAATAGTGATAATAACGTTGATTTTCCTGAACCCGAAGCCCCTAAAATAGCGTAAAGTTTTCCTTCTTCAAATTCCATGCTTATATCATTTAAAACTTTTTTTCCATTTTTATATGAATAATTAACTTTATTTAATGCTAAAATTGACATTTATTTTCCTCCTAGCTCATTTTGGATAATATTTCTTTTGGTTTTAATCTAATTATTGATGCTGATGATGCCATTACTGAAAGTATGATAATAACTGTTCCTATAACATATACATAAATTAATTCTTCAACCTCTACTTTTACATCTATTTCATCTACTGTACGAGTTGCTAAAGAACTATTAACATCATTTCCTAATGAAAATCCTCCAAATCCACTTTGAACGTCTTGAACCGCTTGCTTACCTGCTTGTGCAACTATTGTATTTCCTATATTTTGTGAAATTACCTTACTTGAGAAATATGATCCTCCAAAAGCTAATATACTTATAAGTAATAATTCAATTATATATTGAGAAATAATATTAAACTTTGAAACTCCTATTGAAAGTAATATACCGGTTTCATGAACTCTTCCTTGAATCCAAAATGCTAACACTAATGAAAGTATTATTACTCCAGCTATTATTGCTCCAATTAAAACCATATTTATAATCTTATCTAAAGAATCAAAAGACTTAGATAAAGCTAAAAATGTATCTTCACTTTTTACTATTGTATACTTATTCCAATCAGTAGAAATATCTTTAAATTTTGATGTTACTTTATCTACATCAGTATCTGTATTGAAAGTAGCATTTGTATATTTTACATTTCCATCTGAATATCCATATAAAGTTTTAATAGTATCTACATCAGTAATTAAAAGATTTTCTGGCATTTCTAATTTATGTCCAGCTCTTTCAGTATTTTCACTTTCAAAAATACCTACAATTTCAAGGTCATAATCACTTTTAGATAAAGTTGATGCATTAAAATCTCCAGCACTCTTTGTTGCTTTTATAGTATCTCCAACTTTTAAATTATTTGCTTCTGCTAAATCCTTATGAATTAATACCTTGTTTTTATCAGTAGCAACAATATGTCTACCATCAATCAGCTTTAATGATTTACTTATAAACTTAATATCATATTCTGAACTTTTATGTGCTTCTACAGAAAAAAGTTTTTCATATTTATAATCATCATTATATTGAACTACATTTTTTTCAGGTTTTATATAATTTACATTTTCTAAATCTAAACCAGCTCCTTGAATTGCTGCATCATAATTCTTAACACCTTCTACCTTTGAAACCTTATCAATTAAATTTTCTGGAATTGTTCCTTCAAAATTACCCGCAAAATTAGCTTGTAATTCAAAAGTATTTGCCATATCCTTATTTGAATCTTGTCTTGCTATATTTGCTGCCTTTTTAATTGAAATTCCACTTAAAACTGCCGTTGCTATTCCAAATAATATAAATAACATAATAATACTTTTTATTTTTTTTCTTGTTATATATAATATTGATCTCTTAAATACATTCATATTTATGTCCTCCTTGTTTATTAACTTGAGTACATTCTATCAACCTAATATGAAATATTTATGAAATTTAAAAATTAAGTTTATAAAATTCATTAAGAATCGTATTAATTAAATTATTTTTTATAAAAAAATAAGGATATTATTAATCTAATACCCGTTATTTTTCAACTATTTTATTTTTTATTAAACATGAACAAATTTCAAATATTTAATTAAAATCAACTTCAAAACTCATTCCAGTTAATATTGATTTAAAAGAATAATCTAAATTATACATTTTTAAAATTTGTTGAACTATGTATAATCCTAACCCATTCCCCCCACTACTCTTATTTCTATCAAAATCAACTCTATAAAATGCCTCAAAAATATGTGCTAAATATTCTTCTGAAATTGGCTTACAATCATTTTCTATAATAAGTTTTTTATCTTTTATATATATTCTTATTTCCTTTCCTTCATCAGTATAATTTACTGCATTAGAAATAATATTAGAAATTGCTTTAGTAAATAATTTTTCATCTACTTTAATATTAAAAGACTCTTTTAAATTCATTTTAATATTAATTTTCTTTGACTTAGCTATTAATTTATATGGTTCTATGTTCTTTTGAACTAAACTACCTAAATCTAATACACTTTCATTTTTATTATTTATTATATTAAGTTTTGAAGTATCTAAAATTTCCTGAACCATTTTACTTAATTCACTAACTATATCCTTACATTTTTCTAAATATATATAATGATTTTTATATTTTCCTATATCATATAGCATATTTTCAATCATTATATACATACTCATTAGTGGTGTCTTAAGCTCATGTGATGCGCTTCTTAAAAAATCCACCTTAATTTTTTCAGATTCACTTACATTTTTTATTTCCTCTTCCAATGATACAATTGTATTTAATAAATTTTCATATAAACTATTTACATTAGCTGCTAATATTCCTATTTCATCTTCAGTTTTTACCTCACAAAAGGCTTCTTTATTTAAATTCTCCATTTTTTTTGTAACATCACAAATTTCTTTTATTGGAGTTGTAATTTTTCTTGCATATATATATGATGCAATAAGTGCTATAAGCAAGCTTATAAAAATAGAATATGGAAGTATTTTTAATATAATATCTCTTGTTTCTGTGAATGATTCTAAATCCATTACTATTTTAGCACTTCCATTTACATCATTACTTTTTTTAAAGTCCCTACTTTTTATTATTGATAAATTATTTATATTAATATATTGACCGAATATTTCTCCATTTTCATCATCAAAACTTTCTATAATATTTTCACCACTTAAATTAGGAATTATTAAAGAGTTTTCTGTAATTTCCTCTTCATTAACATATATATCTACTTTGTGCAAACCTTGAAATACCCTTTTTTCATCTCCTATAGTAAGTAAAACTTGAATATTATATTTTTCAGCAAAATTCTTTGCTATCTTAAATGATTCCTTATTATCAGATTTATTTACTTGTTCAATTAAATCTTCAATAATTTTATCAGCTTCCTTTTGTTTATTATTCACATATACCTTGGGTAATGCTAAATAAATTAAAACATTTGAAATTAAAATTATTACACTTATTATCCCCATGGTAAATATATATGTTTTTGAAAATAGCTTTAACTTATTCATCATTGCTCCTCAAATTTATATCCAATTCCCTTAACTGTTACTATACAATCTAATAACAACTTTTTTCTTATATTTTTAATATATACATCAATAACCCTATCATTTGGTGCTTCTTCAATCCTCCATAAATTATCTAAGATTTGTGCTCTTGTTAAAACCTTTCCCTCATACTTTAATAATAACTCTATTAATTTTATTTCCTTAGGTTTTAAATCAATATTTTCGCCATTCTTTCTTGCTGAATATCCTTCAAAATCAATTTCTATATCTCCATAACACCACTTTTTATTTTCACTAACTTTTACTCCTCTTCTAAGAAGTGCTTCTATTCTTTTATGTAAAACTATTATTGAAAATGGCTTTGTAATATAATCATCTGCCTCTTCATCAAAACTCATAATTTGGGTATAATCATCACTCATTGCTGTTAACATAATTACTGGAACATTGCTTTCTTGTCTAATTTTATTTAAAACAACAAATCCGTTAGCCTTTGGAAGCATTATATCTAAAATTACTAAATCAATTTTATTATTCTTAAATAATTCTATTGCTTGCATTCCATCTTCTGCACTTATAACGCTATATCCAACCTCTGCTAGATATTCACTTACGCCTTCCCTTATTTCTTTTTCATCTTCAACAATTAATATATTAATTTTCATTTATATTTTCCTCCATTTTATATAATATATATCAAAATGAATTTATTTTATAAATACATAATAACATAAAGTTTCAATTATATTATAAATATAAAAGTGCTAATTTCATAAATTAACACTCTTAACATTAAAGTTAGTGTAAAGTTTTTTACACTACTTTTCTTTTTAAATCTTTATATATCAAGGTTTCGAAAGTTTTTTTGCATAAA
>OIFK01000492.1_pt1 | contig 16681 bp, 12 predicted proteins | sample 1582071 | NCBI WGS metagenome assembly OIFK01 (sample SAMN07501052, study PRJEB24779) | human gut metagenome | isolation source: stool | host: human infant | place: USA: Pittsburgh, PA | reverse complement strand
TCGCTTTCTTAGGGGACAGCTTCAGCCTGTAGTCTTCAGCTTGTCCTGTTCCCTCAAGAGTCTCGCCAAAATACTTTTAAAAAATAAAGCCCTTTCGTATAATTTAATAAATATCAATAAACTAAATTAACGAGGTGCCTTATGTATAAAGAATATAACTTGACTCAACATACTCTGCCAATGGAAACTTCAGTTCTTATCCCCACAAATGATATTTCACGACATGTAAATGATATTGTAGAAACAATTCCCGAGACTGAATTCGATGAATTCAGACATCATCGAGGTGCAACATCATATCATCCAAAAATGATGTTAAAAGTAGTTTTATATGCCTACACACAATCTGTGTTTTCAGGACGTAAGATAGAAAAATTACTTAATGATAATATCCGAATGATGTGGCTATCATAAAATCAAAAGCCTTCTTATAAAACGATTAATCGATTCAAAAACAAATAAAAAAATAATGAAGAATTATAGTTGGGAATATTTCAATGTCCAAATTAATCAAAAGCTTTCAGAACGAAAAGCAAAAACCATCTACAGTCAAAGAAAAATTGATGTGGAGTCTGTTTTTGGAATTATGAAGCCTATTTTGAGTTTCACTCGAAAGTCCGTTCGAGGGATAAATAAAGACAAAAGAGAACTAGGACTTGTGCTAATGACACTTAATATAAGAAAAGTACCAGCTCAACGAGCTGAAAATTATAAAAAAATCATAAAAAAGACAATTTTTATATTATTTCAATAGAAATTGTCTTTATTTACTTATCCTGGAACTTTATGTTCCGGACTCTTTTTATTTTATTGAAATTAATTGTTTATTAGCGATATAACTTGTCAATGATAGAGTCGTTATGTCATTATAAATGTAAGGGCTTACATATATGTTTTGCATCAAGATTTAGTCTGTTTCATACAATTCAATTTTTCGATTATGACGATATTGATTCATTTTATTGTTATATTAAAAAATAAGTTTGAGAGTCGATAGAAATCAGTTATGATATTGTTAATAAGTTTTTATTCGAAAACGAAGGGGAGATTTTATGACTCAATCTGAAAAAATTATTAACTTAACAAATCACTATGGGGCGCATAACTACGTTCCACTTCCAATTGTTATTTCTGAAGCAGAGGGTGTATGGGTGAAAGATCCGGAAGGTAACACGTATATGGATATGCTTTCGGCCTACTCGGCAGTGAATCAAGGTCATCGACACCCAAGAATTATTCAAGCATTGAAAGATCAAGCAGATAAAGTCACTTTAGTATCACGTGCTTTTCATAGTGATAATTTGGGTCAATGGTATGAGAAAATATGTAAACTCGCAGGTAAAGACAAAGCATTGCCTATGAATACGGGAGCAGAAGCGGTTGAAACAGCTTTAAAAGCTGCTCGTCGTTGGGCTTATGATGTTAAGGGTATTGAGCCGAACAAAGCTGAAATTATCGCTTTTAATGGTAATTTCCATGGACGTACGATGGCACCAGTATCATTGTCTTCAGAAGCTGAGTATCAACGAGGCTATGGTCCATTGTTAGATGGCTTTCGAAAAGTTGAGTTTGGTGACTTTAATCAATTAAAAGCAGCAATTAATAAAAATACAGCAGCAATTTTAGTAGAACCTATACAGGGAGAAGCAGGGATTAACGTACCACCAGAAGGATATTTGAAAACAATTAGAGAATTATGTGATGAACATCAAATTTTATTTATTGCTGATGAAATTCAAGCAGGATTAGGACGTTCAGGAAAATTATTTGCAACGGATTGGGATTATGTAAAACCGGATGTTTATATTTTAGGAAAAGCGTTAGGTGGAGGGGTATTTCCTATCTCGGTAGTTCTTGCAGATAATGAGGTATTAGATGTATTTACTCCTGGCTCACATGGTTCTACATTTGGTGGAAATCCACTAGCGTGTGCAGTTTCTATTGCAGCTATAGATGTCATTATTGACGAGGATTTACCTGGTCGTTCATTAGAATTAGGAGAATATTTTAAGTCTGAATTGAAAAAAATTGAGCATCCATCTATTAAAGAAGTTAGGGGACGAGGATTATTTATCGGTATTGAATTACATGAAAGTGCCAGACCATATTGTGAAGCTTTGAAAGAACAAGGATTATTATGTAAAGAAACTCACGACACCGTTATTAGATTTGCACCTCCATTAGTGATAACGAAAGAAGAGTTAGACATGGCTTTAGAGAAGATTAAGAGTGTATTTGCATAGGTTCAAATAGTTGTAACAATTAATTTAGAAAATCTTTAAAATGCTTTCAATTGTGTTACAATTACGAATGAAAGCGAAATCATTTAGTAAAAAGAGGCGAATAGGATCATGACTGAGAATAATAATTTAGTAACTTCCACTCAAGGGATTATTAAAGAAGCATTACACAAGTTGGGCTTTGATGATGGTATGTATGACCTTATAAAAGAACCAATTAGATTTTTACAAGTGCGCATTCCAGTACGAATGGACGATGGGACAGTTAAAACATTTACTGGATACCGTGCACAACATAATGATGCAGTTGGCCCTACTAAAGGTGGCGTTCGTTTCCATCCAGAAGTTGATGAAGAAGAAGTGAAGGCATTATCAATGTGGATGACTTTAAAATGTGGCATTGTTAATTTACCTTATGGTGGGGGTAAAGGCGGTATTGTTTGTGATCCACGTCAAATGAGTATACACGAAGTTGAGCGTCTATCTCGAGGGTATGTAAGAGCTATATCTCAATTTGTTGGGCCTAACAAAGATATTCCAGCACCAGACGTTTTTACAAACTCTCAAATTATGGCTTGGATGATGGATGAGTATAGTGCATTAGATAAATTTAATTCGCCAGGTTTTATAACAGGCAAACCTATTGTATTAGGTGGATCTCAAGGACGTGATCGCTCTACAGCTTTAGGTGTAGTCATTGCAATTGAACAAGCGGCAAAACGTCGTGGCATGGATATTAAAGATGCCAAAATTGTGATTCAAGGTTTCGGCAATGCAGGTAGTTTCTTAGCTAAATTCTTATACGATTTAGGTGCTAAAGTAGTTGGGATAAGTGATGCATATGGAGCCTTACATGACCCTAATGGACTTGATATAGATTATTTATTAGATCGACGTGATAGCTTCGGTACAGTTACAAATCTATTCGAAGATACAATTTCTAACAAAGAATTATTCGAATTGGATTGTTCCTGCTGCAATTTCCAATCAAATCACTGAAGATAATGCGCACGATATTAAAGCAAGCATTGTAGTTGAAGCTGCTAATGGCCCTACGACGCCTGAAGCAACACGTATTTTAACAGAAAGAGATATATTACTAGTGCCGGATGTACTTGCAAGTGCAGGAGGTGTGACTGTATCTTATTTCGAGTGGGTACAAAATAATCAAGGTTATTATTGGACTGAAGAAGAAGTCAATGACAAACTACGTGAGAAGTTAGTAACAGCATTTGATACGATTTATGAATTGTCACAAAATAGAAAAATTGATATGAGATTAGCAGCATATATAGTAGGTATTAAACGTACTGCTGAAGCAGCAAGATATAGAGGTTGGGCATAAGAAAAATATTATAAGTATATGATAGAAACCCTAAGACATCAGATGATAGTCTTAGGGTTTCTATCATGTTTATGCAATTGATAATTTTATTAATTGTGAGTTAATGTTAAAAGTAATACTTTCTCAAATGTTTGTAAGTAAAATGCGACGATAAAATCAATATGAAGTCAGTTCAACTCAACGCTAATATTTTATTGTTGTGTTTCTGAAACTTTTTTATATCTATCAGCAAAATTAGTGAATACACCATCAACACCATATTGATTTAAGTTTCTCATTTGATTTTCATCATCAACTGTATAAGGATGAACTAAAAATCCTAAATTTTTTAAATGTCTTGTGTTCTTAATATTTAAATCTGTGTATTCAGGACCTACTCCAATGGCATAAGATTTAATATTTTTTAAATCTTGATTAGTAGCTTTTTTAAGTTCAAATTTATTCATTAGTCTAATAAGTGGTATATTGGCGTTCATGTGATGTACCTTTTCTAAACTACGCCCTGAAAATGATTGAATCATCACATGTCCATGTTTAAGTGATTTTTGTGTTAACAAGTCATGTTTATCTAATGTATCTAATAATTGTTTTTCCATGCCAGGATAAACATCTGGCGATTTAGTTTCAATATAATAGTTTGCATTTTTGCCATAGCGATTTAAAATTTCGTCTAAAGTAGGAACTTTAGCATTTTTATATTTATTTTTGGCATATTCAGGGTGCTTTCGATTAAACCAGCTTCCTGCATCAAGTTGTTTTAACTCTTTTAAAGTAAGTTGGTCGACACGTCCATGGCCATTAGTTGTACGATTGACCTTTTCGTCATGCATAGCAACCAAGTGACCATCTTTAGTACGTTGTAAATCGATTTCTATGTAAGATGCTCCTAATTCATTATGACTTTTATCATATGCTTCAAAAGTATGTTCTGGGGCGTAACCACTTGCGCCACGATGTGCAATGGTTGTAAATTTCTCTCCAGTTAAATTTTTAGTCCAATGATTATGAGTATCGTTTGTTTTACCACTTACTGAGTCTGATTCAGCTTGTCGTTTAAATGTTTTAGCTGATGATTGATTCATATTAGATGGAATATTTGTTTGTTGTTGTATCGATTTCTCTGATTGGTTTGGTGCTGGAGAGTGGTTCGAAGTTTCAGCTATCGAAGGGGAACTTAAACTAGCTAAACCCAGTGTAACGGTAGATAAAGTTGAAATGATTATTTTCTTAGATTTAAACATAAAAACATCCTTTCAAAAATAGTATGTCTACTTAAACGTACATCAATTTGAAAGGATGAAAGGAAATTTTACATTTTTTTTATATAAACTTTGATAACTTAATACAAAATTAAATTTTTTGTAATTTTAGATGGCTATTATTTTTAATAACTATTTTGATTCGTTGTCTTTTAATAATGCTTTTGCGACTTTTAGTTGATGTTTTACTGATTCTTGACCAGTTGAACCATAGCTTTGACGACGCTTGAGACAATTTTCAGGTGTTAAATAATCATATATATCTTCCTCAATATTCTCATGATGTTCTTGATATTCGCTTAAAGGTACGTCTAATAGGTATATACCTTTATGAATACAATTTAATACGATTTTACCAACGATTTCATGAGCGGTTCTAAAAGGTACACTTTTACTGACTAAATAGTCTGCTAATTCTGTTGCATTTGAAAAGTCATTTTTTACTGTTTGATTTAAACGGTTTGAATTAACTTTCATAGATGCAACCATACCTTCGAAGATTCTAAGAGATCCTTTAAGTGTGTGTACAGCATCAAATAAACCTTCTTTATCTTCTTGCATGTCTTTATTATAAGCTAATGGTAAGCCTTTAAGTGTTACTAACATACTCATCAAGTGTCCTGTAGTACGTCCGACTTTTCCTCTTATTAGTTCAGCCATATCAGGGTTTTTCTTTTGTGGCATAATAGATGAGCCAGTAGAAAACGCATCTGATAAAGTGATAAATTTTGCCTCATCAGTCGACCAAAAAATGATTTCTTCTGCAAAACGTGATAGATGTACCATAGTGAGTGAAATATGATGCAATGTTTCAACGATATAGTCACGATCACTGACAGCATCTAAACTATTTTCATACAGATTTGCAAATCCTAGAAGTTCTTGAGTCAGATGTCTATCTATAGGGTGTGTAGTTCCACTTAAAGCTGCAGCACCTAATGGTGAGATATCTATACGTTTAAGACTATCCATGAATCTACCTTTGTCTCTTTCTAACATCCAAAAGTAAGTCATAATATGATGTGCGAACGAGATGGGTTGTGCACGTTGTAAATGCGTGTATCCAGGCATAATTGTGTCAACGTGCTGGTCTGCTAATTGAACAATTGTTTCTTGAAACGACGCTATAAGTTCAATAATGTATTGAACTTGTTCTTTAGTATACAAATGCATATCTGTGGCAACTTGATCATTACGGCTACGACCAGTATGCAGTTTTCCACCAGCTTCGCCAATACGTTGAATAAGCTCGTGCTCAATATTAAGATGAATATCTTCGAGAGAAGCTTTAAATTTAAGTTTACCTTCTTCAAAGTCACTTTGAATATTTTTAAGCTCATTAATGATGGATTGAGCTTCATCATCTGTAATAATATGTTGTTTAGCGAGCATAGTTGCATGTGCAATACTACCTTGAACATCTTGTTTAATTAAATTTTTATCAAAATCAATTGACGCATTGAAATCATCAACCCATTCTTCGGGTTGAGTTTCAAATCTGCCACCCCAAGCTTTATTGCTCATTACTATACCCCCCGTGAAGTAATGCATTAACTTGTGTAGGTAAACCATAAATATCAATGAAACCTACTGCTGATTCTTGATTGAAGGCATCTTCTTTTGTATAAGTAGCTAATTTTTCATCGTATAAAGTGTAAGGAGATTGTCTGCCATTGACAATAGCGTTCCCTTTAAATAATTTAATTCTCACATCTCCCTCAACATATTGTTGAGTACTATCGATAAAGAGTTTTAAACTATCTGTTAATGGTGAGAACCACAAACCATTGTATATTTGTTCTGAAAATTGTTTTTCAATGACAGGCTTAAAGTGCGCTACGTCTTTAGTTAATGTAATTGTTTCTAGTGCTTTGTGTGCTTTTAAAATAACTTCCGCACCAGGTGTTTCATAAATCTCTCTCGATTTTATCCCGACCATTCTGTTTTCAACATGATCGATTCTACCAATACCGTGTTTGCCAGCAAGTTGATTCAAGTAAAGAATAAGGTCATCTAATTGATAATCTTTGCCATCAACTTGTACTGGAATACCTTGTTTAAATGTAAGGATAATTTCGTCTGCATTGTCTGGAGTTTCTTCTAAAGGTGTAGTTAAATCAAATGCATCTTCCGGAGGTGCGGCATACGGATCTTCTAAAATACCACATTCATTAGCTCTCCCCCATAAGTTTTGGTCAATTGAGTATGGCGAGTCATAATTGATTGAAACAGGAATATTATGTTTGATTGCGTAATCAATTTCTTCTTCTCTGCTCCAAGCCCATTCACGAACAGGTGCAAATGCTTTTAACTTAGGATTTAAAGCTTTGATTGCCACTTCGAAACGTACTTGATCATTACCTTTACCAGTACATCCATGCGCAATACCAATAGAATTTGTTTTTTCAGCAATTTCAACCAGTTTTTTCGCGATGAGTGGACGTGATAATGCTGAAACTAGAGGATATGCATTTTCATACATTAAATTTCCTTTAATAGCATAACTTACATAATCATCACTAAATTCTTTAGTTGCATCAATAATATGACATTCGACTGCACCCATATCTAAAGCTTTTTGATATACAACGTCTAAATCTTTGCCTTCGCCTACGTCAAGACAACAAGCAACTACATCATATCCTTTATCAATAAGCCATTGAACTGCAACGCTTGTATCTAAACCACCTGAATATGCTAAAACGATTTTATCTTTCATATTTACACCTCAAATAATTTTTTATGATTATTAATATGCATCTATCATATCAGATTGATAATGAAAATAAAACCATTATTTTACATAAATATTCATTTTTAAATCTGATTATATTTAGATATTTTGTTTGAAATACTGTTATAAAGGCTTTTATATATATTTTAAAATTTCTGTAAATTGTATATCTAAAGTGGTGGTGTGACCTTTGATATTAAAAATAACTTTTTTTATGAATGAAAGGTTACATAAAAAATAATTTTCCTGTGATAAGTTAGCCTTGAGAATTGAATAGCGCATCTAAACTTAGTAGAATTAGTATAAGTACTTATAACAGGAGGCAATAAGATGACTCACATTCAATTAGACTATGGCAAAACTTTAGAATTTTTTGATAAGCATGAACTAGATCAGCAAAAGGATATTGTTAAAACTATCCATCAAACTATTCATAAAGGTACAGGAGCAGGTAATGACTTTTTAGGTTGGTTAGATTTACCTGTTGATTATGATAAAGAAGAATTTTCTAGAATCGTCGAAGCATCTAAACGTATCAAATCAAATTCCGATGTACTTGTTGTTATCGGTATTGGAGGTTCATACTTAGGTGCACGTGCTGCAATCGAGATGCTTACATCTTCATTTAGAACAAATACGGAATACCCTGAAATTGTATTTGTAGGTAATCATTTATCCTCAAGTTATACAAAAGAATTACTTGATTATTTACAAGGAAAAGATTTTTCAGTTAACGTTATTTCAAAATCAGGTACTACGACAGAACCAGCAGTTGCATTTAGATTATTTAAACAATTGGTTGAAGAAAAATATGGAAAAGATGAAGCTAAGAAACGTATTTTTGCAACGACAGATAAATCTAAAGGTGCACTTAAACAATTAGCAGACAATGAGGGTTATGAAACGTTTGTTGTACCTGATGATGTGGGAGGTCGTTATTCTGTTCTTACAGCTGTAGGATTACTACCAATTGCAACTGCAGGTATCAATATTGAATCAATCATGATTGGTGCGGCTAAGGCACGTGAAGAGTTATCTTCTGATGATTTAGATCAAAATATCGCATATCAATATGCAACTATTCGAAATATTTTATATAGCAAAGGTTATACTACTGAAATGTTAATTAATTACGAACCGTCTATGCAGTATTTCAACGAATGGTGGAAACAATTATACGGTGAATCAGAAGGGAAAGATTTCAAAGGTATTTATCCATCAAGTGCGAATTACACAACTGATTTACATTCCTTAGGACAATATGTTCAAGAGGGCCGTCGTTTCTTATTCGAGACAGTGGTTAAGGTCAACCATCCAAAACATGATATCAAAATTGAAGAGGATGCAGATGATTTAGACGGACTGAACTATCTTGCTGGCAAATCAATCGATGAAGTGAATACTAAAGCATTTGAAGGTACATTACTTGCACATACCGATGGTGGCGTTCCAAATATCGTTGTAAATATTCCTCAGTTAGATGAAGAAACATTTGGATATGTTGTTTATTTCTTTGAATTAGCTTGTGCAATGAGTGGATATCAATTAGGTGTTAATCCATTTAATCAACCTGGAGTTGAAGCCTATAAACAAAATATGTTTGCGCTATTAGGTAAACCAGGCTTTGAAGATAAGAAAAAAGAATTAGAAAATCGTTTATAATTTTAAGTTGAACTTAAAAATGAGCCTAGGATTATCTAGGCTCATTTTTATTATGTGTATTAATAAGAGTAAATGAAAATTGATTAACGTCAGATTAGTAAGAAGTCAAATTCAGATAGGAAATAATAAATATTCAATTCATTAGAGTTTCGATAAAGAATGGAATAACAAAATTGATGAATTAGATATCAATATATAGATTTATTAATTCCTACCTAAGTCTGATTTATGTTGTTGACCTAATTTTAATGTTTCAAAAAATATCATTTACAACTATAATGAATAAGTAATACAACCCTAAGAAAGGATTTGATGTATTGTCGCTTTCTCAGTTAGAAGAATGGTTTGACGCATTTCGACAATTCGGATATATTCCTGGGTTCATTATGCTTTATTTAAGAGCCATTGTACCTGTGTTGCCTCTCACTTTGTACGTCGTGCTATTAATACATGCGTATGGATTGTTTCCAGGTATAATTATCAGTTGGCTAGGTATCGTCTCAGGTACTTTTACTGTCTTTCTTATCTGTAAGAAATTTGTGAATACAATAAGAATGAAAAAATTAAAAAGTAGAAAGTCTGTTCAAAGGCTAATTAGCTTCATAGATAGACAAGGGCTTATCCCTTTATTCGTATTATTATGCTTTCCATTTACACCCAATACATTAATAAATATTATTGCGAGCTTATCTCACATCAAAATAAAATATTATTTTTTTGTATTAGTTATTTCCAAATTGATTTCAATTACTATTCTAGGAGTAATGGGAAAAGAAATTTTCACCATATTTACTAATCCATTAAGAGCGCTTATTATGATAGTGTTACTTGTAGTATTATGGTTTATTAGCAAAAAGGTAGAAAAGTATTTTATGGGTTCTACCAAGGAGTAAAACATGAAACATTTGATTAAATATTTGATTTCCTTTACTTTTGCAATTATTATTGTAATATTCATTCAATCATTTATAATCGTAGGCGCTGTGATATCAAATAATAGCATGACACCGACCTTGCAAACGGGAGATAGAGTAATAGTTAATAAAATTAAAGTCACGTTTGACCTTATTCAACGTGGTGATATAATCATGTACAGGCATAATAACAAAACCTATTTTAGCAGAATTATAGGAAAGCCTGGTGAGTCTGTGAGTATTAAATCGCAGCGTATTAATATCGATGATAGACAAGTAAATGAACCATATATGAAAGATAGGCATATTAAAGACATTACATTAAGAGAAATTAAAAATTCTGATGGTGATACGATTCCACCGGGAGCATTTTTTGTTTTAAATGATAATAATAACAAACATTCTGATTCAAGAACCTATGGTTTAATAGATAAGAAAGATATCATTGGAGATGTCAGTTTAAAATATTATCCATTTAAAGAATTTAACTATCAATTTAAATAACCAGAAGAGGTGTAGACTTTGAAAAAAGAAATTTTAGAGTGGATTGTTGCCATAGCCGTTGCCATTGCACTTATTGCCCTAATCACTAAATTTGTCGGGAAATCATATTCTATTAAAGGTGATTCAATGGATCCTACATTAAAAGATGGGGAGCGTGTAGTGGTAAATATTATTGGCTATAAATTAGGTGGCGTTGAAAAAGGAAATGTCATTGTATTTCATGCTAATAAAAAAGATGATTATGTTAAAAGAGTTATTGGAACTCCAGGAGATAGTGTTGAATATAAAAATGATACACTCTATGTTAATGGTAAAAAACAATCAGAACCATACTTGAACTATAATGAGAAACGTAAGCAAGCTGAGTATATCACAGGTAGTTTCAAAACAAAAAATTTACCAAATGCTAATCCTCAATCTAATGTTATTCCTAAAGGTAAATATTTAGTTTTGGGAGATAACCGTGAGGTAAGTAAAGATAGTCGTTCATTTGGTTTAATTGACAAAGACCAAATTGTTGGAAAGGTATCGCTTAGATATTGGCCTTTCAGTGAATTTAAATCTAACTTTAATCCAAATAACACTAAAAATTAAATATCAATCAACTTTGGAGATTTCTATTCATGCGTTTTAAAAAATAGAAATCTCCTTTTTGTTTTTCTTAGAAAATACACCTGTGTGATATGATTAATAATAAAGGAGTGAGGGAATGTTATGGAATTTAATACATATATTGGTCGAGCAGGTACAGGAAAGTCAACAGCCATGCTTAATCAAATAAAAAATAAAATGAAGCAAGACCCGCTGGGTGATCCTATAGTATTAATTGCACCTACTCAGAGTACTTTTCAATTAGAGCAAGCATTTGTAAATGATTCCGAACTTCATGGTAGTTTGAGAACTGAAGTACTTCACTTTGAAAGATTGAGTCATCGTGTTTTTCAAGAAGTTGGTGGTTTGACAGAGCAACGATTATCTAAGGCCGCTTTAGAAATGATGATTTTCCATATTGTTCAACAACATGAGTCTGATTTGAAATTGTATGGTTCACAAGCTCAATACTATGGTTTAAGCGAAAAGTTAGCTGAGCAAATTCAAGATTTTAAAAAATATAATGTCACTCCTGAACACTTAGATCAATTGATAGAAAATCATTCAATACAAACGAGAACAAAACATAAATTAGAAGATATTTCTCTTATTTATAAACAATTAGAATCACGAATGAATGGTGAATTTATAACAACAGAGGATAGTTTGCAACAATTCATTGAAATACTATCTCAATCTCAGTGGATAAAAAAGGCTGAAGTATTTATTGATGGATTCCATAATTTTTCTACATTGGAATATAGAATTATAGAAGCACTTGTTCAACACGCCAAACAGGTGACTGTGTTATTAACGACCGATGGCAGCCATCATCCATTTAGTTTGTTTAGAAAGCCATCTGAAGTTTTATCACATTTGGAGGATATCGCTAATCGTTTAAATATAAATCTAAATAAAACATATTTTAATACATTTTATCGCTATAAAAATGATGATTTAAAGAATCTTGAAAATGGGTTTGATGCATTACAATTTACGCCTAAACATCATCAAAATCATGTTAAAATATTTGAATCTTCAAGCATGAGAGAAGAAATAAATGAAGTAGCTCGACGTATTTTAAAAGATGTCAGAGAAGCAGATTATAAATTCAGGGACATTGCTATATTATACCGTGATGAATCGTATGCATATCTATTCGAGTCAATACTTCCTTCATATGATATACCATTTAACATTGATACTAAAAAGTCTATGACACATCATCCTATCACGGAAATGTTACGTTCTTTATTGGAAGTGATACGTTCAAATTGGCATATTAATGCAATGTTACGATTATTTAAAACGAATGTTTTAACGTCTCAATTTAAAAGAAGTAGCTATTTAATTGATTTACTGGAGAATTTCGTTTTAGAACGTGGTATTTATGGTAAACGTTGGTTAGATGAAGATATCTTTAGTATTGATCAGTTTAGTAGAATGGGACGTAAATCACATCAACTAACTGAAGGACATCAAGCATTATACAAAGAAGTAATTAAACTTAAAAAGAATGTTATAAATAAAGTGTTATATTTCGAGCAAGCTATGAATGAAGCGCATACTGTTAAAGATTATGCTACGTCATTTTATGAAAGTTTGGAGTATTTTGAACTACCGAGTCAGTTAATGACTCAACGTGATGAATTAGAGTTAGCGGGTCTAACAGAAAAAGCCGAAGAAATTGACCAAGTATGGAATGGTTTAATACAAATTTTAGATGATTTAGTTACTGTATTTGATGATCAGGAAATGACACTTCAACAATTTTTAGATGTTTTTGATATAGGTTTAGAGCAATTAGAGTTTGTTATGATACCTCAAACTTTGGATCAAGTTAGTATCGGTACAATGGATTTAGCGAAAGTTGATAATAAAAAACATATTTATATGGTTGGGATGAATGATGGTACATTACCACAGACTGTATCTTCATCAAGTTTGATTACAGATGAAGAGAAAAAATATGTTGAGGACAATGCACATGTAGAGTTAAGTCCAACTTCAGATATACTGCAAATGGATGAAGCGTTTGTATGTTACATCGCTATGACAAGGAGTCAACAAAGCGTTACTTTTTCATATAGTTTAATGGGGAATTCTGGAGATGAGAAGGAAATTAGTCCTTTTTTAACACAAATTAAAGAATTATTTTATGATTTAGAAATCACCAATCTACAAGATTTACATAAAGCGCAACCATTATTAATGATGCAACATTCACATCAAACTAAAATTCAGCTTTTTGAATATTTAAGAGGTTGGTTAGACCATGAAGACATAGATATTCGTTGGTTGGATGCATATTTAGCTATTCGAGACGATGATCAATTAAATCAAGGTTTAGATTATCTTACGACGTCATTGACATATGATAACGAGACTGTCCAATTAAATGAAACCTTATCACAACAACTTTATGGTAAAACTATCAACGCTAGTGTGTCTCGTTTTGAAGGTTATCAACAATGTCCTTTTAAACATTATGCCTCGCACGGTTTAAGATTAAATGAACGCACTAAATATGAATTACAAAATTTTGACTTAGGAGATATTTTCCATTCAGTTTTAAAATATATTTCCGATCGAATTTATGGTGACTTCAAGAATTTAGATACAAAGAATATTCAATCACTTACTAAAGAAGCATTAGAGCTTATTTTACCTAAAGTACAGTTTAATTTGTTAAATTCGTCTGCGTATTATAAATATTTATCTAAAAAGATTGGATCAATCGTTGAAACAACTTTAAAGGCACTTAAATATCAAGGGGAGTACTCTAAATTTGTACCTCAACGATTTGAAACAGGATTTAGAAAATCACCTAAAAACAAAGGTGAACTTGTTGCACAACCACTGATTACCAATCAGGGAATTCCGATTAATATAAGAGGTCAAATCGATCGTATTGATACATATACAAAAGGTGATCATAGTTATGTCAATATCATTGATTATAAATCTTCAGAAAGTAGTGCAACACTCGATTTAACAAAAGTTTATTATGGTTTGCAAATGCAAATGATGACCTACATGGATATTGTATTACAAAACAAGGAACGTTTAGGTCTTACAGATATTGTGAAACCAGGGGGTCTACTTTATTTCCATGTCCATGAACCGCGTATTAAATTTAAAAGTTGGGCAGATATAGATGAAGACCAATTTCAAAAAGACTATATCAAAAACTTTAAAATGAGTGGTTTGCTTAATCGTGACCAAGAAGTGTTAGACGCTTTAGATATTAGACTTGAACCAAAGTATAATTCGGATATTGTTCCAATAGCATTAACAGCTAAAGGCGCTATAAATCAGCGTAGTAGTAAAGTAGCTGATGAAAACATCATTTATCAATTAATAGAACATAATAAGAAGAATTTTATCGAGACAGCCACCCACATTATGGATGGACATACGGAAGTGGCACCCTTGAAGTACAAACAAGTATTACCTTGTCAATTTTGTAATTATAAATCAGTTTGTCATGTAGACGGATTAATAGATAGTAAGCGTTATAGAACAGTAGATGAATCGATAAAACCATTAGATTTAATTCAACAATTAAGAAATGAAGGTGGTGAAAGACATGATTCCAACTAAACCTCAAGATGTGATTTGGACAGATGCACAATGGCAAAGTATTTATGCGAAAGGACAGGACATACTTGTTGCTGCTGCAGCAGGTTCCGGAAAAACAGCCGTTCTAGTTGAGCGTATTATACAACGTATACTAAGAGATGAGGTAGATGTAGATCGGTTACTAGTTGTAACATTTACGAATTTAAGCGCACGTGAGATGAAGCATCGAGTTGATAAACGTATACAAGAAGCATCTTTTAAGGATCCTAACAATGAACATTTAAAGAATCAGCGAATCAAAATTCATCAAGCACAGATTTCTACTTTACACAGTTTCTGTTTGAAATTGATTCAGCAGCATTATGATGTATTAGATATCGATCCTCATTTTAGAACAAGTAGTGAAGCGGAAAATATATTATTATTAGAACAAACTATTGATGATGTTTTAGAACAACACTATGATAAATTAGATCCTCACTTTATAGAATTAACCGAACAACTATCATCAGATAGGAATGATGATCAATTTAGAAGTATTATTAAGCAGTTATATTTTTTCAGTATTGCTAATCCTCAACCATTTGAATGGCTCAATCAATTAGCGCAACCATACAAAGAAGAAAATAAACAGCGAGAATTAATGCAGCTTATCAATGATTTAGCAATGATTTTTATGAAAGCAGGATATGAGGAATTACAAAAAAGTTATGACTTATTCTCAATGATGGAAAGTGTTGATAAGCAGCTTGAAGTTATTGAAACCGAACGCATGTTTATTACTAAAGCCATTGAAGGTAAAGTATTAAATACAGATGTTATCACACAACATGAATTTATGAGTCGTTTTCCGGCAATAAATAGCAAGATAAAAGAAGCAAATGAAGGCATGGAAGATGCTTTAAATGAAGCAAAACAACATTATGATAAATATAAATCTTTAGTTATGAAAGTAAAAAATGATTATTTTTCTAGAAATGCAGAAGATTTGCAAAGAGATATGCAACAACTCGCACATCGAGTGGCTTATTTAGCTCAAATAGTTCAAGACGTGATTCAATCATTTGGTGTTCAAAAACGAAGTCGTAATATTTTGGATTTCTCAGATTATGAACATTTTGCATTACGCATTCTTACTAACGAAGATGGCTCGCCTTCGCGTATCGCTGAAACGTATCGTGAACATTTTAAAGAAATCCTAGTTGATGAGTATCAAGATACTAATAGAGTGCAAGAAAAAATATTATCTTGTATTAAAACTGGTGAAGAACACGATGGTAACTTGTTCATGGTTGGGGATGTGAAGCAGTCTATTTATAAATTTAGACAAGCTGATCCTAGTTTATTTATTGAAAAATATAATCGCTTTTCTAGTAGTGGAAATGAAAGTGGCTTGCGCATTGACTTATCGCAAAACTTTCGTTCGAGACAGGAAGTGTTATCTACAACCAATTATTTGTTCAAACATATGATGGATGAACAAGTAGGAGAAATTTCATATGATGATGCAGCGCAATTGTATTTTGGTGCACCATATGACGAAGTTTCACATCCTGTTCAATTACGAGCACTTGTTGAGGCAAGTTCAGAAAATAGTGACTTAACTGGAAGTGAACAAGAAGCGAATTACATTGTTGAACAAGTTAAAGATATTATTAATCATCAAAACGTATACGATATGAAAACAGGTCAATACAGAAAAGCAACATATAAAGATATCGTAATTTTAGAGCGAAGTTTTGGTCAAGCTCGTAATCTTCAACAAGCTTTTAAAAATAATGATATCCCTTTTCACGTAAATAGTAAGGAAGGATATTTTGAGCAAACTGAAGTACGTCTTGTTCTTTCAT
>OIFK01000490.1_pt1 | contig 16728 bp, 9 predicted proteins | sample 1582071 | NCBI WGS metagenome assembly OIFK01 (sample SAMN07501052, study PRJEB24779) | human gut metagenome | isolation source: stool | host: human infant | place: USA: Pittsburgh, PA | reverse complement strand
TTTCAATGTTGATAAGCTAGCAGTAGTTAGAATAATTATTATTTAGTTTCTAATTCCAAAAAAGGTCAAGGTGAGTAAGCAATGAAAAAAATCAACGAACAATTAAAAATGAAAATGCCAACCTACAAAAGAAAAAAAAGCATTGCTTATTTCTTTTACTCTTGTCTACTATTGGTATCGATTTCTTGTTTTTTGAGCGTGCATTTTCAAGAATGCGAGGCAGCTTCGCTCTATCAAGCGGGAGGGATAGCCATTGATTTGAGAACTGATTTACCTTATGGAATGGAGATAAGCCATGACGGTGGTGGTGGTCCTGATGGATCATTTGGAGGAAAATTACACGTAAAATTATACGGAACAGTGGACACTTCTCATACAGAAGCATTGAAGTTTCTTTCTTTTGGTACTGTAGGAATGCAATATGGACTGATGTTTCATTTGCCAGAAAATATAAGTGCAGATAATTTTAAAGCGGCTTATGACAAGGCTTTTGCGGATAATCCAGAAAATTTTTATTCAATTAGTGGACAAAAAAACACACAAATACCAATTGTTAACACAAAAGGAATGCGGACGTTTAACGGTTCTTCAGAAGATGGTTCACCGGGATGGGGTGATCCTGATCAAGATTATAGCGGAATTGATACTGAGCATCAGGTGATGTTTTGTGAACGGGGGGACACTATTAATTTTTCTTTTACTAAACTTTATGAAATTTGGCGACATGAACCTGACAAATCGGCCATAAAATTTGAACTTCATTTTGATTTAGATGTAGCTACTTTAATGAAGGATGGCGATTCAAAGGATTATTCCCTCAATAAAAATTTAACGAAACATCGCTTACCAGTATCAAATGTTTTGTCGGATGGCACTGAAAGTGATCAATTTTCGTTGTCGGCAGATTTTTTTGGTCGAACTTACGAATCAGATACAACGAATACGGTTAATCATAATTGGATATTGCTTAGTCCGGACATGTGGTTACGTGCGACAAGTTTAGCGGCAGCAGCAAAGCAAGATCCAAATAATTTGAATCATCAAATTATCACTGGAATCACTGGAAAAGTGGCTACTTGGTCTTCTTATATCTCGCCATGGGACAGCGGTGATAAAGACAATCCATTATCCAATTACAATACCCAAGATGCCTCTAAATATCCTGAAATACCTGAAAGCACAACGATGTTACCAGGGGATTTTTTATCACCAAAGTTTACGATGAACCAAAGACAAGACAATCCGCTTAATTGGACAGATGGGTATGTTGCTCAACGGTTTGCGCGCGTAGTTAATTTTCATACTCACACAGTTGATCCTAAGGCCAATGTGAATGTCTCTTCACAACAACAAAACGGGTTAACAACCTATTTATTTAGTGGCAAAGATGGTTGTGGGCTGCCGTTAGTCAATCCGCCAGGAACGGATTCTTCAGAGCCCACAGATAAAACATATATGCGCGTCACAACAGATCCCTACCAAGTGCCAAGTTTAGAAAAGGCAGCTTTTGTTAAAGGTCAAACAACATTTCACCCGCAACAAAAGATACCAGTAGAACTAACCGTTAAGGCTCCGACAACTAGAAAAGTTCAAATTGAAGAAAAAATTTCAGGTGCTGCCCAAACTGATTTTCATAAAATTGGGGAGCAAGATTTAAAAAATTTACCAGTCACAGATGATTGCGTTAGTTTTAACTGTTTAGCAGATGCTTTACCAACTTCAGGAGATTACACATTAACATTTAGAATTCTTGATGTTGATGATACATCTAAAAGCTACTCAAATGAGAAAAGTTTAGCTGTGCACATTGATCAAGCGCAAATTAAAGTTAAATCTCAAGATACGATTTATCAATATACTCAATGGCAACCAGAAAGTGAAGTGACTAGCTTACAAACACCAGATGGTAAAAAAGGTGATTTTCGAGACGTAAGTGTCACCATATATAAACTGGACGGAGAGCAAAAGGTCCCAGTAGATGCGGTGGATACAAAAGTGGTTGGTAAATATGAAATTGATTATAACTACCTAGGATTAGAGGCGCAGACTGCACTAGAAGTCATTCCCTCTTCAGCTCATATTGGTGCACATAACGGCAGCTTTTCTGTGGGGACGCCCTTCGATCCAAAACGTCTTTTTGATAGTGCAACAGATAATGATGGACAGTCCATTCCTTATAGTAAGATAACGATTCGCTATACGCCTAAGCAGGTAAACGATGAAGTAGCGGGCATCTATAGAATTACTTATGATATCTCTAAAATAGTAGGTTTTAGTAAAAGTGTTACTGTTGATTGGACCTACTATTACTCTAATCGTCTAGACTTTTATCACTTATCTGAACAACTAATGCCTTTTGAGAACGTAAAATTTAATGGCCAAGATCAAACACAGACATTAAAAAGTTGTGAGATGAACATTGAAGATACGGGGGATCCTAATCGGACAACTGGCTGGCAGCTTGAAGTAGCCTATAATTTAAATGATCAGAAAACACAAGCGTGGAAAGACGCAGGGCTTGATCTCACGCTAAATCCAAAGTCAGTCGATTATGTAACAACTGAGCAAAATATCATGGTTAACGATGAGCAACAATTAGTAGCTGATGTAAGTAACCAATCTATCAAAAATAAAAAAGTTTTGACGAAATTACAATTATTGCCCACATTAACTATTTCAAAAGTCACACCTGCTGATAAATATGAAGCTCAGTTAATTTGGAACTTAGAAGCAACACCGTAAGGGAAGAGGGAATAGCTGTGAAATGGTTTATCTATGATTTATTGTTTGTTGCCTTTATTCTCGGTTTGCCAATTCAAGCACAAGCTGAAGACAAGACAACTGACGCACAAGCTGGCACAAAAGTCATGGTAATAGTGAAAGAGAGTGAGGATATTGTTCCACATCCCAATGAGCTTATACCTCAGACTAACGATATGCCAACTTCACGAGGACAACCTAATTTTTTACCAAAAACAAACGAGATTACGTCTCAAGAGACGCTTTTAGGAATCGTGGTACTCGGAAGTACATTAATCGTCGGACTTTATAAAGAAAAGAGGAAAAATAATGAATAAAAAAATAATTGGTTTAACTGTCACTTTAGGAACGGGGATTTTTTTAATTGGACAACAAACTGTGAATGCGGCTGATAATACAAATACCACAGCGAATGTGTCGGTTTTGGGTGGCGGATTAACCATTACACCATTAGCACAAATTAACTTTGGGACGGTGACAAAAGACGGCCAAGATCATACGCAACCAGATCAAAGCAAGTCGCAACTTATCATTAATGATAATCGTGGGACAACGAATACAGGTTGGTATCTGACAGCGAATTTAGAAGATAAAGGAAAAGGTGTCACTGGCTTAGACGGAATGACACTTCATTTAGACACTAAAAAACCTGACGGATCTTCTGAAAAAGGTACCTTTACGGGGGTTGATTTAACCACAGATGCTTCAACCATTATTTCGCTAGATAAAAGTGATATCCGTTTATCAGACACTGTCACGACAGCCGATTTAAATGCAACGTTAAATATACCTAAAAGTATTGCTGCAAATACCTACTCTGGGACCATCGTCTGGAATGCCATCGATGGAGCACCCGCCTAAGAATTTAACATAAAACGATGTAAGAAAACGAGGCAGATAAATTGAAAAGAATTTTAAAGATACTTTTTATATTGACTATTCTCTGTTTAGGTGGAGCGATGCGTGCCTGGGCAGAGCCGTCTAATACCAATAGTTCAGCAACAATTGACAATGCGAATGCGTATACAGTCACACCCGTTTTCGGAGCAACTCAAAATAACAAAACCAGTAATTTTTTTGATATGACATTAACTCCGAAACAAAAAGATACATTCAAATTAACGATAACCAATACTACGCCGAACCCTCAAAAATTTAAAGTTCAGGTAAATACAGCAACAACAAATAGTAATGGGATAGTTGACTATACAAAAAGTAGCTTTGAAAAAGATCCATCGATGAGTTTGGTACTTAGTGATTTGATTAGTCCCAATAGGAAGGACATTAGTGTTCCTGGTAAACAATCACAAACGATTGATTTTCAAATAACGATGCCAGAAAAGTTATTCTCAGGAATTTTATTAGGTGGAGTGACGATTCGACCTGTAGAGATAGCTGGGGACCAAAGCAAGGGTGGGATTCAAAATGTTTATATGCATACGATTGCTATTCGGGTGAATGAAACAGCAGAGACCATACCTGCAAAATTGGAAAGTGGTTCTGTTAAAATTGGGCAAATTAACCGCCACAATACTGTTTCGATGGAAATTAAAAATCCACAGCGGAAGTTATTGTCAAAAGTCGAAGGAGATTTTTTTGTTAAAGAAAAAGGAGCAAACAAAACGATCATTCACGAAAAGAAAAATAATCTTAGTTTTGCACCAAACACAAGGTTTGACCTGCCTATTTTACTGAAAGATTCGTTTAAACCTGGACACTATACCTATACCATTAAGTTGAAAAACCATGAGGGGAACTGGACGTTCTCAAAAGATTTCACGATAAACAAGAAGCAAGCTGATCAGTATAATAAGCGTTCTGTTGATCATAAAGCCAAAAACCTTCACTGGCTTAAGTACCTCATGGCCTTTTTAATTCTAGTTATTTTAGGTACCGTCTGCTATATCTTAGGAAAAAAGAAGGGGAAAATGAGGTTGTAAAACCTGCCTTTAAAATAGTTGACAATTATGCAGAAAAAATCATGCTAGTATGAATTATCTATGATATAAGGGAAGAAGGGCTGTCTAGCAAGGATAAACTGTCAAATTAGCGTTAATTTACGCAAGTCATTGGTGTTCCTTATTTTGGAAAGTAGTATTATACTATTATTGTTCAATGATTCACAATAGAAACAAGGAGGAAAGAACCATGTATAAAGCAATTGTCGCAGCAAAAGGAAAAACAACAAAAATTGTTGAAAAAGAATCGCGTCCATTGAAAGATAATGAAGCGCGGTTGAAAATGGAAGTCTGTGGTGTCTGTCATACGGATTTACACGTTAAGAATGCAGATTTTGGCGATGTTAGCGGTTGTACCTTAGGTCACGAAGGAATTGGGATTGTGACGGAGGTTGGAAAAGACGTTACTAGTTTAAAAATTGGTGATCGTGCATCTGTTGCATGGTTTTATGAAGGCTGCGGGCATTGCGAATATTGTACTTCTGGTCGAGAAACGCTTTGTCGTTCAGTAAAAAATGCTGGATATACAGTTGATGGTGCCATGGCCGAAGAATGCATCGTCACAGACGGTTATGCAGTGAAAGTGCCAGAAAATTTAGCATCAGAGCCAGCTTCCTCTATTACTTGTGCAGGGGTAACAACCTACAAAGCGATAAAAGAATCTGGGATTCGTCCAGGTCAATGGCTAATGATTTCAGGATTAGGTGGGCTAGGTAATCTAGCTTTACAATATGCCAAGCATGTCTTTAATGCAAAAGTAGTAGCTGTTGATGTGAATGATAATCAGTTAACTTTTGCGAAAGAAATGGGTGCTGATCTTTTAATTAATCCAGTTAAAGATCCTGATTTTGCTGCACAACTTCAAAAAGAAATTGGCGGTGTCCATGCAGCAGTAGTCACTGCGGTAGCTAAATCAGCATTTAATGGCGCAGTCGATGCAGTCCGTGCGGGAGGAACGGTTGTCGCCGTTGGATTGCCTGTTGAGACAATGGATTTATCTATTCCACGTCTTGTTCTTGATGGCATTCACGTAGTCGGATCGTTAGTTGGAACCCGTCAAGATTTAAGAGAAGCTTTCCAATTCGGTGCAGAAGGAAAAGTTGTTCCTGTTTGTCAAACACGCCAACCAGAAGAAATTAATGCTATTTTTGAAGAAATGGAACAAGGAAAAATTTGCGGGCGAATGGTCATTGATTTTCGCAGTTAATTTAGTTTTTTAGTGATTCGTTGATTTAATCTGAAAACCATGAAAGGATGGATGGAATGTTTGCGAATCTTACTCTCCGTGAGAGACGACTGCTTAAACAAGCACAAGTGGGAGCCACAATTAGCTTTATTCTTTTGTTTGTACCAATTCTGACAATCAGTCTTTTGCATACTAGTGACTTATTAGCAAAATGGCTAGGTATAGTTGGGGTAATTATGGTTTTACCATTGTTGTATTTTGCGTGGCAGATTTTAAAGATAGCCTATAAAGATCAAAAAGATAATCCAACGCCTCCTTTGTGGGTTCCGAAAGTTTATGGGATTGGGCTTTCGATCAATCCCTATCACCGGTTTGGAAAGTTAATTTTTATATTGCTAGCGGTACTGATAGTTGGCATCATCATTAGTTTGCTTTTCACACCAGCAAGTCAAATCAATCACTAAAAAACGAGTAATCAACACCCTCTTGCTGAGCAGGAGGGTGTTGATTATTTTTAAATAGACTAGATTTGAGCAACAGGTATTAGATTTTTGAAAAAAGTCTTTCTTTTTCTGATGTAGATATTTTTGCAATAAAATCATCATTATAAGTGAATTAACAGGTTTATCAAGGGTTAATACTTGTTAATGGTGGCTGCTATAATTAACCGTTGACAAACACAAAAAAACCATCATACGATAATTATGTTATTAAAAAAGTGAAAAATTGGTAGTCAACAAATGAAAACGCATTCATCGGGAAATTGTGATTCTGTACTAAAATTTTTATATAAGATGAAAATAGATTGTTTTCATTTAATAATTTATTGAAAGGATGTGTTTATGGAGGGGTTACTGAAACTGACTTGCTTACAGTCTCAGTAAACTAAGAAAATCGTTATGACTTTTCATCTGGATAAAACTTTGTTGGGTTTTGGATTTTGTGAGTAATTGTGTCGGAAATATTCTATGGGGAGCAATTTTAAGGAGGAAAAAATGAACAAAGAGTATCAGGGTAAAAAAATTTACGGTAAAAAGCACTGGTTGACATTTTTATTAGTGAGTTCGTCTGTATTGGCGTTACATTCGTTTGTTACGATGGATTCTCAAGTGGTTGATGCGCAAGAGCAAACAGCAAAAGAAGACGTAGCTGATTCAGCAACGTCAGTCGGAGCAATTGTGTCGATTGAAAAAGCGGAGAAAAACTTTGTCATTACGTATGCTTCTGGAAAAAAAGCACAAATTAGTATTTTAAACGACCATCTTTTTCGCTATCATCTAGATCCAACTGGTAAATTTGAAGAATATCCAACGCCAAATGATCCAAAGTATGTTGCGAAAATTACGGCTAAAACAATGGCCGACTATGGTACACAAGCCTTTGAGCAAACGAACGTCACAGATTCAGGAAACCAATTTATTCTAGAAAATAATGGTTTAAAAATTATGTTCGAAAAAGAAAACGCTTTAATGGAGGTTCTAGACAAGAAAAAGAATCAAGTTATTTTAGAAGAAACCGCTCCGCTATCCTTTAAAAATGATAAAGCTACACAAACGTTAAAACAAAGTAGTCAAGAAAATTATTTTGGCGGAGGAACTCAAAATGGTCGATTTACGCATAAAGGAACAGCTATCCAGATTGTCAATACGAACAATTGGGTAGATGGCGGAGTAGCATCGCCTAACCCATTTTATTGGTCAACTGCAGGGTATGGCGTTGTTCGAAATACATGGAAACCTGGCAACTATGATTTTGGAAGTCATGATCCACAAACAACCACAACAACGCACGAAGGAACAGATTTTGATGCTTTTTATTTCTTTAATGATTCCTCAGCAGGTATTTTAAAAGATTACTATGAATTAACCGGGAAACCAGCTTTGATGCCAGAATACGGGTTCTATGAAGCGCATTTAAACGCGTATAATCGGGACTATTGGGTGAAAGTAGCAGAAGGAACCGCGGGAGCAGTTAAGTTTGAAGATGGTAATTTTTACAAAGAATACCAACCAGGCGATCTAGGAAACTTAAATGGCACGCTAGAATCTTTAAATGGAGAAAAAGAGAATTATCAATTTTCTGCACGCGCAGTTATTGATCGATATAAGAAAAACGATATGCCGTTAGGGTGGTTCTTGCCAAATGACGGCTACGGTGCTGGCTATGGCCAAACAGATTCATTGGACGGCGATGTACAAAACTTAAAAGAATTTACAGAGTATGCTCAAGCCAATGGTGTTGAAGTGGGGCTGTGGACTCAATCTAATCTTCATCCAGCGGATCCTAAAAATCCTAAAAAAGGAGAACGGGATATTGCGAAAGAAGTTAGTGTCGCTGGTGTTAAAGCTCTCAAAACTGACGTGGCGTGGGTCGGGTATGGGTATTCCTTTGGCTTAAATGGTGTAGAAGATGCCGCGAATGTTTTTGTAAAAGAAACAGACGGCGCAGTTCGTCCGATGATTGTTTCATTAGATGGTTGGGCCGGAACCCAACGGCACGCTGGTATTTGGACAGGCGATCAAACGGGTGGTCAATGGGAATATATTCGCTTCCATATCCCAACATATATCGGGACTTCGTTGTCTGGACAACCAAATGTCGGTTCAGATATGGATGGAATTTTTGGTGGAAAAAATAAAGAGGTCAACATACGTGATTTCCAATGGAAAACTTTTACACCAGTGCAGCTAAATATGGACGGCTGGGGCTCCAATCCAAAAACGCCATTTGCTTTTGATCAAGAAGCCACAGATTTGAACCGAGCGTATCTAAAATTAAAATCAATGATGATGCCTTATAACTACAGTATTGCCAAGGAATCAGTTGATGGACTACCAATGGTACGGGCCATGGCTTTAGAATTTCCTAATGAAGGAACAGCATATACAAAAGATTCTCAATACCAATATATGTGGGGACCCAATTTACTCGTTGCCCCAATTTATAATGGCAATCAAGATGAGGCAGGAAATTCAATCCGTGATGGAATCTACTTACCAGATGAAAAACAAGTCTGGGTTGACTTATTTACAGGCGAAAAATATCAAGGTGGCCGTGTCTTAAATGGAGTAAAAACACCGCTGTGGAAGGTGCCCGTTTTCGTCAAAGATGGCAGTATTATCCCAATGACGAATCCAAACAACAATCCAAAGGAAATCCAACGGGATCAACGATCTTTCTTGATTTATCCAAATGGCGCCACTTCTTTTAATATGTATGAAGATGACGGAATTTCAACTAGTTATGAAGCTGGGCAATCAGCTACGACTAAAATAAATAGTCAAGGCCCTAAATCAAACGAAAAAGGGGATCTGACCGTTACTATCGAACCGACAAAAGGAAGTTATAAAGACTTTGTTGATGAACGAAGCACCACGCTTGATTTGTTAGCTTCAGAAGCGCCCGAAAGCGTAACAGCAATGGTGGGGGGAACAGAAGTAACCTTGAAACAAGCAGCTAATAAAGAAGAATTTTTAGCTGGCACAAATCTATATTATTTTGATAAAGAATTCCAAGTGAATCAGTATCTTTCTGAAGCTTCAGGAGAAAAACTGAACCAATCAGCGTTATCAGTAAAACTAGCGAAACAATCTGTGACCGCCAAAGATGTTCAAATAACTGTCAAAGGTTTCATTAATAAAGGAACGGTTGACGGAGGAAATACAACGGTCGATGACCAGTTAACTATTCCGGCAAATGTCGCAATCAATGAAGAAAAAACAACACCATCTTCTTTGACTCTTCAATGGGATCAAGTAACTGAGGCAACAAGCTATGAAGTAGAGCGTGACGGGACTGTTTTCGGAAATATTCAAACGAATACAGCAACATTTGATGGATTTTCCTTCCTAAGCGAACATACTTTTCGAGTTCGAGCTGTTGGAAAAAACGGGGTCTCTGAATGGAGTGAACCGATTAAAGGAAAAACACAAGATGATCCCTATAAAGAAACAATTAATCAAGTCAAAGCAACAAGTAATTTACCAGAACAACCAGGCGCAGAATTGAAGAAATTAACAGATAAAGATTTGAGTACAGGTTGGCATACGAACTGGTCAACCGGCATCGCTAATCCAAGTGATGGAAATTTCTTGTCTTTAAAATTTGATCTTGGTGCGGAGTATCAAATGGATAAAATTGAATACTTGCCAAGAGACAATGCCGGCAACGGAAATATTTTGCAGCTCCAGTATCGGACGTCGAAAGATGGAGCTAATTGGACAGAGTTTTCAGAACCTATTAACTGGAAGCAAGATGCTTTGACAAAAACCATTGAAACGAAGGACCAAGCGTATCGTTTTGTTGAAATGAAGGTATTAAAATCGGTGGGTAATTTTGGCTCTGGTCGTGAGATGCTCTTTTACAAACAACCAGGAACAGAAGGAATCTTACATGGAGACATTACTAACGATGGAACGATTGATGAAAATGATGCAATGAGTTATCGAAACTATACAGGCTTAGAATCTGTGGACAGTGACTTTAATGGCTATGTTGAAAAAGGTGATTTAAATAAAAATGGGGTAATTGATGCTTATGATATCAGTTATGTTTTACGACAATTAGATGGCGGGATTGAGATACCTGATGTCGAAGAAATTGCGGGCGGTTTATCCCTTGCTGTGGTTAATGAAAATGGCAAGGATACCTATCTTTCTGGCGATACATTAACCTTTACACTTAAAGGTCAAGACTTAAAAAACATTAATGCGTTAAGCACCAAAATGTCCTTTGATTCTAGCAAATTTGAACTTGTCGGTCAGCCTGCAACCACGAATAATACAAAACAAATGGAAAATTATTCTAAATATCGGAAACATTCAAATGATGTGGAGAATCTGTATTTAGTTCTTAGTAATCAAGGAAATAAACAATTGTTAAATGGTTCAATGGACTTAGTTACCTTTAAAGTTAAAGTAAAAGAAACAACTCGTGTAAAACGTGCGACAACTGTTGAGCAGCCATTACAATTTGATATGAGTCAAGGCTTATTAGTAGGCCAAGGATTCCAACAAGCCACACTTTCAGATTTTTCTGTAACAGTGAAGCCCACAGAGCTAGTAGATAAAGAGTTATTACAAGCGCTAATTACGCTAAATCAAGCACGTGTCGAAAAAGAATATACGCCTGAAACTTGGGCAATTTTTAAACCAGTCTTAGATGAGGCAGTAGCTGTTCTAGCCAATGAACAAGCCACACAGACAGACGTTTCTGCTGCTGTGGAAAACCTAGAAAAGGCTGCAAGTCAGTTGGAAAAAATGCCTGATGTAGCGAATAAAGCTGATTTAGAAAAAGCAATTCAAGAGGGGCTGGCGAAGAAACCAAGTGATGGGCAAGAATTCACCGAAGAAACTAAAAAAGTTCTCGAAGACTCATTAGCAGCAGCTCAAAAAGTATTTGCTCAAGAAAAAGTTACCCAAGAAGAAATAGACCAAGCGACTAAAACATTGCGTGAAGCAATTGCACAATTAAAAGAACAACCCGTCGCCGTTGATAAGGAAACCTTAAAAGAGAAAATCGCTCAAGCCCGAGGAAGAAAGCCGGAAGAAGGATACCAATTTACAAAAGAAACAGAAAAACAATTGCAAGAAGCAATTCAAGCGGCTGAAGCAATCGTAGCGAAAGAAACGGCGACAAAAGAAGAAGTCTCAGAGGCTCTAAACGCATTGGAAACTGCAATGGCTCAATTAAAAGAAGTACCCCTTGTAAATAAAGACCAATTACAAGAAGTTGTCAAACGAGCGCAGCAAGTCACTCCAAGTGAAGGGCACCAATTTACTGCCTCCTCGTTACAAGATTTACAAAAAGCGCTTTTAGCAGCTAAAAACACATTGGAAAACCCAGCAGCTAATCAAAAAATGATTGAGGAAGCGGTTGCTGAATTAACTAGTGCCATCGATGGGTTACAAGAAGAAGTGTTAGTTACAGATAAAAAAGCCTTAGAGGCAATGATAGCCAAAGCAAAAGCAATCAAACCATCTGCCGGAAAAGAATTTACCAGCGAGTCTAAAGCGCGCTTAACTGAAGCAATTGACCAAGCGGAAGGGATTTTAGCTGATAAAAATGCTCGGCAAGAACAAATTGATACTGCTGAAAAAAATGTAAAAACTGCTTTGGATAGTTTAGAGGAACAAGTCCTTCAAACGGATAAAACAAAGTTGAAAGAACTGCTTCAAAAAGCAGAAACCTTGAAACCTAAAGCAGGAAAACAATTTACAAAAGCATCGCAAGAAGCTTTAGCTGAAGCAATTAAACAAGCAAAAGCACTTGTTGAGGACCCAAGTGCGACGCAAGAAGCTGTGGACAAATGTTTAAGTATTTTAGCACAAGCCATTGAAGCAATGGCAGAAGAGCCAATCAGTAGCAACTCTACAGGCAACAATAGAAATCATGGCACGGTTAGCGGGACTGGTAGCGTAACCAGTCCAGGAAAGGGCACAGCAGCAGGTGGAACGACAACGAAAACCACCACTTCTGGTACTTTGCCAAAAGCAAATGAAGTTGTTTCGCCAATCTGGTCAATCAGTGGTTTTCTATTGATAGTAAGTATTGGTTTAGGAAAATTATTCTTCAAAAATAAAAAAGACCAAAATTAGCGTATCATTAACTTACAAGGCGCATTTGTACAAAAACAGTGTGCAAATGCGCGAGTATGTAATAGGAGAGGATTTTTACGAATGAAAAGAAAGAAAATCAAGAATCAACTACTTGTTTTAACAAGTATTCTCGTTCTTCTGAGTTTGGAAGTCGCTCCAGTTGTTACGTTGGCTGCAGAATTACCAAGTAGCTCGCTACAAACAGCTCTGTCCTCGGAAACGACAATTACTTCGGAAGAAAAAGTAATTGAAACAACCGAAACAACTGTTGCTACATCGACAACGTCCACTAGTAGTTCGTCATCTGAATCAAGTAGTTCTACCGATACGATTACCGAATCAACGAGTCATTCAACGACAGAAACGACAACCACAAATACTAGTTCTGAAACAAAAAAAGAACCTACAGAGCCAACGGTATCATCAGAAATCACGCAGCCTATTGAACAATCGCAACCACCACAAGTTCCTGTGACCAAGCAAGAACCTGAAGAACCTATTCAAGTTCCTGAAGCCACCAATAACGTTGTTGAAGAAAATCAGGCTGTATCGTTAAATCCGTCCCTCAAAGTAGATGAAATAGCTTCTTCAAATTTAAAAGGCTACGAACTGCCACTGTTGTCGTCTTTTGGCGAAAAGAAACGGGCAGTCGTGGTGGCTGAAGCATTAAGACACGTTGGGAAAACAAAAAAAGAATTTAATTTGACGGAGCAAGCATTAACCAGTAGTTTCCTTGCCCAAAAAATTTACCAACAATTATTTAAAATAGACATTGGCAGTACACCGCAAGAACAAATGACATTTGGTAAAGTTCGTTCTATAGAGGAGGCAGAACCTGGTGATCTGATTTTTTGGCAAACAGCTGAAGGAAAAACGCTTCAAAATGGTGTTTATCTTGGCCAAGGAAAATATTTAATTGCCGCAGCGGAAGCGGATTCTAAAGAGAAACCAGAAGTAATCGCTCAGTTAGAGAATATCTATACTGCCAAACAACAACCAGACTCAAAAGAGGAAAAACGCTTGGTAGTGACTAATCCTTTTAAGGAGTTCATATTAACGGAGTATGGCAAAGAAGTTTTAGCAACATATGGTGCGTCATTTGAAATGCAGAAGTCAGAACAAACCACAGCGTTTATTAAAAAAATTGGTGAGACAGCCAGAGAACTTGGCGAAAAATACGATGTTTTTGCATCAGTGATGATAGCTCAGGCTATTTTAGAAAGTGGCTCTGGCGAAAGTCAACTAGCCAAAGAACCTTATTATAATCTCTTTGGCGTGAAAGGTTCGTTCCAAGGAAATAGTGTTAGCTTTTCAACAAAAGAGGCTGATCAGAGGGGCCAACTTTATACAATTTCCGCTGGGTTTCGCGATTACGGTGGCTATAATGACTCACTGCAAGATTATGTTCAATTACTCCGACAAGGGATTGACGGAAATCAAGATTTTTATAAACCAGCGTGGCGTTCGGAAGCCAAAAACTACCTTCAAGCAACGCGTTTTTTAACAGGTAAATATGCAACAGACAAGCAATACGATAATAAATTAAATTCGTTAATTGCGGTTTATAACTTAACGCAATTTGATTTACCAAAAACAGTGGACGGTTTGATTATCCAATCTAAAAATGAGCTGTCAGAAGCGGAACAGCAACAAATGCATTTTCCAGTCTATGATGGGATCAATTATAATCGAAGTGGTAGCTATCCCGTGGGCCAATGTACGTGGTATGTCTATAATCGTTTCAAACAGTTGGGCACTTCTGTGGATGAATTTATGGGAAATGGCAGTGACTGGGGAAGAAAAGGACGTGCATTAGGCTATCAAGTTAGTTCATTGCCTAAAGCTGGTCGTGCGATTAGTTTCCAACCAGGAGTTGCTGGCGCAGATAATCAATATGGACATGTTGCTTTTGTTGAAGCGGTCACTTCTGATGGAATCATTATTTCTGAAAGCAATGTCATCAATGATCAAACGATTTCGTATCGTGTCTTACCTAATGTAATTGCTTATAGTAGTGGCGTGACCTACATTGGCGCTTAATCGACTCATTCAACAGGAAGAACTGTGGATGTTTAAGTAAAAAATTAGCACAATGATTCATGTGTGAACTAACAAATTAAAATAACCAGAATCGACCAATGAATTGATTTTGTCATGTATAAAATGACAAGAACAGTTTGGCGGTTGATTCTTTGTTTTTCATCAACGAAGAGACAATAGTCCTCATGATTCGTTAGTAAAAGATGAATAGTCCAAAGTACTCTTTCTTGATGCTTTGTTATTTTATGTTTTTGTTTGCAGGAAACTACTGAAATCGCTATACTAAATTTATGTGAATATACTAACAGACAATCAATTTTTTATCTTTTTTATTGGTGTATAAATTGATTGAACATTATAATCATTTGTCTTTTGTTGTGTAATTTTATATCTTCTTGAGAAAGGGATGAGTGAACAAATGGCTATTTATATATTAGAAGACCAAATTATTCAAGCAAAAGCGTTAGAAGCATTGTTAACAAATATCCTACATTCAAGAAATATTTATAATGAAACAATCCATTTATTTTCACGTTCAGATGAATTATTACAAGTGGCACACCAGGACGCCCAACTAAATATCTTTTTCCTAGATATTCAAATGAACAATCATATCCAGGCAGGATTTGAGGTTGCTAAAGAAATCAGAAAAACAGACAGTGAAAGTCTGATTGTATTTATTTCTACTCACACAGAATTAGTTTTAACTTCCTACAAATATATGGTTTCAGCTCTTCAATTTATTCAAAAGAACGTGGATTTTCTAGATTTCCAAAAAGAGGTCGAAACATGTGTCGATGCATATATTCAACAAAAAGAAAATATAAAGACAAAAAGTGAATATATTATCATTAACTTAAAAGCGTCTTCTATAAAAATGGATATTAATGATATTTATTTCTTTCAAACGGAATACGATCATCGTGTATCAATGGTTGGTAAAAATTTTAAAAGAGAATTTTATGGAACTTTATCAAAAATTGAACAACTGCATCCAGATTTGATTAGAGTCCATCAATCAATCATCATCAATAAAAAATATGCGTCAAAATTAAATTATAAAACGCATCTTTTAACTATGAGAGACGGAACGGAAGTACCAGTCTCAAGAAGATATTATACTCAGGTCAAGGCACTATTTCTTACTTAGGGAGGGATAATGACTAATTAAGGAATTATCTATCTATTAGTCGCTATATTCGTTATAATTTAGTGCAATACTTGAAGAGGAGGGCGATATGCTAATCGATTGGATTCTAAAAAATATTATGGATATAGATCAGGAAGATCAATCAGGAAAAACACAATGGACAAAGTATTATCTAACCGTTTATTTTTCTGGCTTATTTAATTTTCTGATGATTCTGATTTTATCAGTTTTATTTGGGACGTTAAGCGAAACCTTTATTGTATACGTCGTACTGATTTTTTTACGGCCTGTCGCAGGTGGCTGGCATGCAAAAACCAAATGGCTCTGTCGTCTAGAAAGCATTGTTATCTATGTCGCCATACCATTTGTATTGAAAAATTCTTCTGTGAGCTTACCGTTTATTTATAAAATTTTATTGATTTGCCTCTTAGTCGTATTATTTTATTGGTATGCGCCACAAGGAACAGCAATCGAACCTGTTCAGCCATCTGATTTAAACGTGCTCAAAAAGCAAAGCCTTATAAGGGTGTGTTTACTTATTTTATGTAGTCTGTTTGTCAAAGAAAAGATTGCTTCAGTAATACTCTACGGTCTCGTCATCCAAGGTCTGATGATACTCCCTGTAACAAAAAATTTAATTGAAGGAAGTGTTTTTATGAAATTTGGTAAAAAAATAATTAAAAATGTTATTGAAAAAAGAGTTGCAAAAGTTAGTGATGGTGTGGGAACTAAGCCTAGATTAAATCAAAATTCGCCCAATATATTTGGACAATGGATGGGACAAACTGAAAAACCTAAAAAGAATATTGAAAAATGATTTTGTCGTTATTAGCTACTAACGTTTTGCTTGTATCTAGCTTTATCGTTTTTGTCTTTTTACGAGTAACATTGATCAAGATTGAATGTAAAATACCGTTACTTTCATTGCTTATTGTCATTAATCTTTGTTCGTTTGCGGCATTAATGTTGGGTTGCTCTTGGTTGATTTATGCGCTGACAGTCGTTATTTTTACAGGATTTTTACTCATTCACAAAAAG
>OIFK01000466.1_pt1 | contig 17396 bp, 16 predicted proteins | sample 1582071 | NCBI WGS metagenome assembly OIFK01 (sample SAMN07501052, study PRJEB24779) | human gut metagenome | isolation source: stool | host: human infant | place: USA: Pittsburgh, PA | reverse complement strand
AGGTGGCGTATATTACGCTTTCCTCTTTCAGAGTCAACCCTGATTTTCAGGATTTTTTCTCTTCAACCGACCGGGTTATCTGTGAAGTGATTCACATCCGCCGTGTCGATGGAGGCGCATTATAGGGAGCCGCCGAGGAATGACAAGCGGAAAAATACATTTTTATTTCAACCGCTCACCTTTTCGCCAAAACGCCTATTTTTGGTGCTTTTTAATCTCTTTTGGCAGTTCTGCCAGACTAGTTATCACCCAGTCGGCTGCATTTTCTGCTTCTGGGGTGACCGGTTTACCGGTACGCACTAATACTTTGGTACCTACACCTGCCGCCGCTGCTGCCTGCATATCTTCCAGTTTATCGCCCACCATATAAGATGCGGCCATATCAATGTGCAGGAATTCCTTTGCAGAGATAAACATGCCCGGGTGTGGCTTACGGCAATCGCAGGTCTGACGATACGCCTCTACACTTCCCTGCGGGTGATGCGGACAATAATAGATGCCATCAAGATCGACGCCGCGATCGGCCAGAGACCAGTCCATCCATTCCGTCAGCGTCTCGAACTGCGCTTCGGTAAATTTACCTCGGGCGATACCGGACTGGTTAGTTACCACCACCAGCGCATAGCCCATCTCTTTCAACTGGCGCATGGCATCTATTACGCCCTCGATAAATTCGAACTCATCAATCTCATGGACGTAACCGTGATCCACATTAATAGTGCCGTCACGGTCGAGAAAAATTGCGGGTACAGATTTTGCCACCGGTTTGCTCCTGAAAAAGGCTTGTTCGGTTAGTATCTCATGAATCGCAGCGCAATAAAGTGCTCATCGCAAAGAGGTGCATTGATTTAGACGTCTGGATGCCTTAACATCCATTTTGTTTACGGTCATTCCCCGTATCTGGCAGAAGAAAATGCCACGGCTAACTTACTTACGATAAAAATAATCTAATGATTAAACTTTCCAATATCACCAAAGTGTTCCAGCAGGGGAACCGAACCATTCAGGCGCTGAACAACGTCAGCCTGCATGTGCCTGCTGGTCAGATTTATGGCGTCATTGGCGCATCGGGTGCAGGTAAAAGTACGCTGATCCGTTGTGTTAACCTGCTTGAGCGCCCAACCCAGGGCAGCGTAGAAGTTGGCGGCCAGGAGCTTACCGCTCTCTCAGAAAAAGAACTCACCAAAGCGCGTCGCCAGATTGGCATGATTTTCCAGCACTTTAACCTGCTGGCCTCACGCACCGTTTTCGGTAACGTTGCGTTACCCCTGGAGCTTGATAACACACCAAAAGAAGAAATTACGCGTCGCGTCACCGAACTGCTCGATCTGGTTGGTCTGGGTGATAAACATGACAGCTACCCGGCAAATCTGTCCGGCGGGCAAAAACAGCGAGTAGCAATCGCTCGCGCGCTGGCAAGCAACCCAAAAGTGCTGCTGTGCGATGAAGCCACCAGCGCATTAGATCCGGCTACCACGCGCTCTATTCTGGAACTGTTAAAAGACATTAACCGTCGTCTGGGCCTGACTATCCTCCTTATTACGCATGAAATGGATGTAGTGAAACGTATCTGCGACTGTGTAGCAGTCATCAGCAACGGTGAGCTGATTGAGCAGGACACGGTGAGCGAAGTCTTCTCGCACCCGAAAACGCCGCTGGCTCAGCAGTTCATTCAGTCCACACTGCATCTTGATATTCCGGAAGATTATCTGGAACGTTTAAAAACAGACGCAACGCCTGACAGCGTCCCGATGCTGCGCATGGAGTTCACGGGCCAGTCCGTTGACGCACCGCTGCTGTCCGAAACCGCGCGTCGCTTTAACGTTAATAACAACATTATTAGCGCGCAGATGGACTACGCCGGTGGCGTGAAGTTCGGCATTATGCTGACGGAAATGCACGGCACACAGGAAGAAACCCAGGCGGCAATTGCCTGGCTGCAAGAACATCACGTAAAAGTAGAGGTACTGGGTTATGTCTGAGCCGATGATGTGGCTACTGGTTCGCGGCGTTTGGGAAACGCTGGCAATGACCTTCGTATCGGGCTTCTTTGGTTTTGTGATTGGGCTGCCGGTCGGCGTGTTGCTGTACGTCACGCGCCCGGGACAAATTATTGAAAACGCGAAGCTGTATCGCACGCTCTCTGCGCTGGTGAACATTTTCCGGTCTATTCCGTTCATTATTCTGCTGGTGTGGATGATTCCGTTTACTCGCGTGATCGTCGGGACGTCGATTGGTTTGCAGGCGGCAATTGTCCCGCTGACAGTAGGCGCGGCACCGTTTATCGCCCGTATGGTGGAAAACGCCCTGCTGGAAATCCCAACAGGCCTGATTGAAGCTTCCCGCGCGATGGGTGCAACACCAATGCAGATCGTTCGCAAAGTACTGCTGCCAGAGGCGCTGCCTGGGCTGGTGAACGCAGCAACCATCACGCTTATCACCCTGGTCGGTTATTCCGCAATGGGCGGCGCCGTAGGTGCTGGCGGTTTAGGCCAGATTGGATATCAGTACGGCTATATTGGCTATAACGCTACCGTAATGAATACCGTTCTGGTATTGCTGGTTGTGCTGGTTTACTTAATTCAATTCTCTGGCGATCGTATCGTCCGGGCTGTTACGCATAAATAACGTTACAAACAACACAAACTCGACGAGTTAAGGATATAACATGGCGTTTAAATTTAAGACCTTCGCAGCAGTAGGCGCACTGATTGGCTCGCTGGCACTGGTGGGTTGCGGTCAGGACGAAAAAGATCCAAACCACATCAAAGTAGGCGTTATCGTCGGTGCAGAACAGCAGGTTGCTGAGGCCGCGCAGAAAATCGCTAAAGAGAAATATGGCCTGGACGTTGAACTGGTGACCTTCAACGATTACGTTCTGCCGAACGAAGCGCTGAGCAAAGGCGACATTGACGCTAACGCCTTCCAGCATAAACCGTACCTGGATCAGCAGATCAAAGATCGCGGCTACAAACTGGTTGCTGTCGGTAACACCTTCGTTTACCCGATTGCCGGCTACTCCAAGAAAATTAAATCTCTGGATGAACTCCAGCCGGGTTCACAGGTTGCCGTCCCTAACGACCCAACCAACCTTGGCCGTTCCCTGCTTCTGCTACAGAAAGTGGGCCTGATTAAACTGAAAGAAGGCGTTGGCCTGTTACCGACCGTTCTGGACGTAACCGAAAACCCGAAAAATCTGAAAATTGTTGAGCTGGAAGCACCACAGCTGCCACGTTCTCTGGACGATGCGCAGATCGCCCTGGCCGTGATCAACACCACTTACGCCAGCCAGATCGGCCTGACCCCAGCGAAAGATGGCATCTTCGTTGAAGATAAAGATTCCCCGTACGTCAACCTGATCGTGACTCGCGAAGACAACAAAGACGCGGAGAATGTGAAGAAATTCATACAGGCATATCAGTCTGAAGAAGTGTACCAGGAAGCCAATAAGGTGTTTAACGGCGGCGCGGTTAAAGGCTGGTAATCTCCCGGCAGTGTAATATCATCAAGACGGGCATTTGCCCGTCTTGTCATTTGTGCGGTCAACTGCTTCAATATCTGACGTTTTGATTATCCACTGAGGAATTATTATGCGTGCTTTACCGATCTGTCTTTTAGCACTGATGCTGAGCGGCTGTTCTATGCTAAGCAGATCTCCTGTTGAACCTGTTCAAAGCACTGCAACCCCGCCAAAAGCGGAGCCAGCAAAACCGAAAGCGCCTCGCGCTGCGCCGGTACGTATTATTACCAAAGCCGACGAGCTGGTCGGTAAGCCATTCCGTGAACTGGGCGAAGTGAGCGGCGAATCCTGCCAGGCAACGAATCAGGACTCTCCACCCAATATTCCGACAGCCCGCAAGCGTATGCAAATCAACGCGTCGAAAATGAAAGCCAACGCGGTGTTGCTGCACAGCTGTGAAGTCACCAGCGGCACACCAGGTTGCTATCGTCAGGCGGTATGTATCGGTTCTGCGCTTAACATTACGGCGAAATGAGTTCATTTCAGTTCGAGCAGATAGGCGTTATCCGCTCCCCTTATAAAGAAAAGTTCGCCGTACCGCGTCAGCCGGGTCTGGTCATTCACGGCGGCGGCGAGCTTCATCTTGTCGCGCCGTATAACCAGGCCGATGCAGTGCGCGGGCTTGAGGCGTTCAGCCATTTATGGGTGGTCTTTGTGTTTCACCAGACCATGGAAGGCGGCTGGCGTCCCACTGTGCGTCCTCCTCGTCTGGGCGGAAATGCCAGAATGGGGGTCTTTGCCACCCGCTCAACCTTTCGTCCCAACCCCATCGGAATGTCGCTGGTCGAGCTGAAAGGCATACGTTGTCAGAGAGATCAGGTGATCCTGGAGTTAGGTAGCCTTGACCTGGTTGATGGCACACCGGTCATAGATATTAAGCCTTACCTGCCCTTCGCCGAAGCGCTGCCGGATGCCCGGGCAAGCTATGCTCAGGACGCACCGCAGGCAGATATGCCGGTTCACTTCACGTCTGAAATAACGACGCAAATCAGCGAGCTGGAAAAGCGTTATCCACGTCTGCGTGACTTTATCGTTGAAGTGCTGGCGCAGGACCCCCGTCCCGCCTACCGCAAAGAAGAGAAGGCCGGGAAAACGTACGCCGTCTGGCTGCTGGACTTTAACGTGCGCTGGCGCGTGACTGCGGCGGGTTTTGAAGTGTTTGCCCTGGAACCAAGGTAATTTTGTTCTCCTCTCTTTTGGCATCTTTGCCACACTGGTAAACTAAACCACTTTTTTTGTGTCAGGCTGGTGTTTCAGCCTGTTCCAATCGTCGAAATGGAACCGTAACAACATGCGTACTAGCCAATATCTGCTCTCCACTCTGAAGGAGACACCTGCCGACGCCGAGGTGATCAGCCACCAGCTGATGCTGCGCGCCGGGATGATCCGCAAGCTGGCCTCCGGGTTATACACCTGGCTGCCGACCGGCGTGCGCGTCCTGAAAAAAGTCGAAAACATCGTGCGTGAAGAGATGAACAACGCCGGTGCTATCGAGGTGTTAATGCCGGTCGTTCAGCCATCTGAACTGTGGCAGGAGAGCGGTCGCTGGGAGCAGTACGGTCCTGAACTGCTGCGTATTGCCGATCGTGGCGATCGTCCATTCGTCCTCGGCCCAACGCATGAAGAAGTGATCACCGATCTGATCCGTAACGAGCTGAGCTCTTACAAACAGCTGCCGCTGAACTTCTTCCAGATCCAGACCAAGTTCCGTGACGAAGTGCGTCCACGCTTTGGCGTCATGCGTTCTCGCGAGTTCCTGATGAAAGATGCTTACTCTTTCCATACTTCTCAGGAATCGCTGCAAGAGACCTACGACAAAATGTACGCGGCCTACAGTAAAATCTTCTCCCGCATGGGGCTGGATTTCCGTGCTGTACAGGCTGATACCGGTTCAATCGGCGGTAGCGCCTCCCATGAATTCCAGGTTCTGGCGCAGAGCGGCGAAGACGATGTGATCTTCTCTGACTCCTCTGATTACGCCGCGAACATCGAATTTGCAGAAGCGCTGGCACCAAAAGAACCACGCGGCGCGGCAACGCAAGAGATGACGCTGGTTGATACGCCAAACGCGAAAACCATCGCCGAGCTGGTTGAGCAGTTTACTCTGCCGATCGAAAAAACCGTGAAAACCCTGCTGGTGAAATCGGCTGAAGGTAGCGCTTATCCACTGGTTGCCCTGCTGGTACGAGGCGATCACGAGCTGAACGAAGTGAAAGCCGAGAAGCTGCCGCAGGTTGCCAGCCCGCTGACCTTCGCAACGGAAGCGGAGATCCGCGCCGTGGTGAATGCAGGTCCTGGTTCTCTGGGCCCGGTGAACATGCCTGTTCCGGTGGTCATTGACCGCACCGTTGCGGCGATGAGCGACTTCGCTGCGGGCGCAAACATCGACGGTAAACACTACTTCGGCATCAACTGGGATCGGGACGTGGCGACGCCGGAAGTGGCTGACATCCGTAACGTGGTCGCAGGCGATCCAAGCCCGGACGGCAAGGGTACCCTGATGATCAAACGCGGTATCGAAGTAGGCCACATCTTCCAGCTGGGCGATAAGTACTCACGCGCAATGAACGCTGCCGTTCAGGGCGAAGATGGTCGTAACCAGGTTCTGACCATGGGCTGCTACGGCATTGGCGTAACGCGCGTTGTTGCTGCCGCTATCGAGCAGAACTATGACGAACGCGGAATCGTCTGGCCGGATAACATCGCGCCGTTCCAGGTAGCGATCCTGCCAATGAACATGCACAAGTCTTACCGCGTGCAGGAGCTGGCTGAGAAACTCTACGCTGAGCTGAGCGCGAAAGGTATCGACGTGCTGATGGATGACCGTAAAGAGCGTCCTGGCGTGATGTTTGCTGACATGGAACTGATCGGTATTCCACATACCATCGTCATTGGCGACCGTAACCTCGACAGCGACGAGATTGAATACAAATACCGTCGCAACGGCGAAAAACAGATGATCAAGACGGGCGATATTCTTGATTACCTGGTGAAAGCCATCAAAGGTTAAGAAACAAAAAACCCCGCCAGTGCGGGGTTTTTTAATGGCTATATCTTATTTGCTTTCGCAGTCTTTCCCCGCAGCAAACTTCGCGTCTTTATCTGCCACCAGCGTTTTCACCAGCTCGCCGCTATCCGGGTTTGACTCCAGCGTAAAATGCCCTTCAACCGTCAGCAACACTGGCTTACTGTCGTTGCCGCGCGCAACGGCATAGTCTCGCTCCAGCTGGGCATTGTTCGCCACGCTGACTTTCTTCCCGGTTGCACAGTCAGTGAAGATCGCCGCATCCGCCATGTAGAAATACATCCCTCGCATCGCCATTGGGGTGGCTGGCAGGGTCGCTTTCACCGGGGCCAACGTGTAGTTGAACTGGGATTCAATCGGATTGCCTTCGCGATCGAGCATCTCCATCCCCTCGCCTTTGGCGCGGAAGAAGGTTTTATCGCCCGTGGTATCCGTCAATACCAGCTTCTCAGCCGTACGCGCCCATGTTCCGTAAGATGCAAAAGAAGACGGTTCTTTCGCCCCCTGGTAACGCTGGTTCATGACCCAGGTGCCATCTTTTTGCAGGAACAGAGAGGTTTCGATGCCCTCGCAATCTGCACACGGTAATACGCCGCGCCAGCTTTGCTGCATCGGCTTTAATTCTTCATTTTGCGTTGGCTGTAGTACCTGCGTTTCCGAACGGTTATTACAGCCAAAAAGCGCAAACAGGCTTGTCACGGCCAGCGCTGATAATAATGCTTTTTTCACAATACTTTCCTTATGAAAAGGGTATCCCTTTCGTCACATTATGGGTGACGGACTTTGCCACGCAGTGATTTTACGGTGGATTTCTGCGCCTTCGATGACAACCGACGTTCTTTCGATGCCCGCGTTGGACGTGTTGCCCGGCGACTTTTTTGTACAGCCGTCAGCTCTTTGATGACCGCGACCAGCCGGGCAATTGCCGCTTCCCGGTTAAGCTCCTGGCTGCGATACTCCTGCGCTTTAATCACTATCACACCCTCGCTGGTGATCAGGTGATGGCTGGCGGCAAGCAGGCTTTCTTTATAATACTCTGGCAGGCTGGAGGCCCGAATGTCAAAGCGCAAATGGATAGCCGTTGAGGCCTTGTTAACGTGCTGCCCCCCTGCGCCCTGGGCCCGGATAGCGGTGATCTCCAGCTCGTTATCAGGGATGCTGACATTTCGGGACAATACAATCATGATGCGGGCTGCCAGGCCGTGAGATGAATTTCCAGATTATTCTGAGAATCGGAAAGCCAGATGGCACCGTCCTGAATTGTTGCCTGTAGCGCCATCGTCCGGCTGGCGAACGCACTCAACTGCGCAAGCTGTTCATCATCCAGATACCAGACGGTGAGATTTTTGAACTGCGCACATTTATTTTTATTTTGTTGCCACCAGATCTCCGCCGCTCGCTGGTTGTAGGCAAACAACGCCACTTCAGCAGACTGGGTGCAGGCCTTTTTGATCCTGCGTTCATCCGGCAGGCCAAGCTCAATCCATAAATCGATACCCAGATGATCGTTGCGCAGCCAGGCTTCCGGTTCATCTTCCGCGCTTAAACCACGGGTAAATTGCAGACGCTCGTCGGCATACTTAATCCACGCCAGCAGGCGCAGCATCATGCGCTCCTGGGTTTCAGAAGGGTGACGCGCCAGCGTCAATGACGCATCCAGAAACTGGTTACGGTCAAGATCCGCCACATTGACCACAGCTTTATAAATAGTCGCTTTCAGCGCCATGAGAGAACTCCTTTCGAATCAGGCGTACATTGTAGCGAAAACCGCGGCAAAAGGCTGTTACGAGGTGGTGGCTCACTCTTATCAAGGCGCTGATATTGCTTAAATGAGTATGGTATAGTCACCTTGCTAAACCGAGTTTAACTTCGTAGGCTTAATGATATCTCACAGTAAGTCAGTACGCTGGCAGGAGGTGATGTGAATAATTATTGTGAGTTGATTCGCAGACGGTATGCGGAGATCGCCAGCGGAGATCTGGGGTACATTCCGGATGCGTTGGGCTGTGTATTGAACGTGCTAAATGAAGTGGCCTCTGATGAGAGCCTTTCTGAATCGGTCAGGGAAAAAGCAGCGTATGCTGCGGCGAATTTACTGGTGAGCGATTATGTCGATGAATGATACTTATCAACCCATCAATTGTGATGACTATGACAACCTCGAACTCGCCTGCCAGCATCATTTAATACTGACGCTGGAGCTAAAAGATGGCGAAGTGCTAAAGGCAAAGGCCAGCGATCTGGTTTCCCGTAAAAATGTGGAATACCTGGTTGTGGAAGATGCAGGTGCAACGCGTGAGCTACGCCTCGACAAAATTGCCAGTTTCAGCCATCCGGAAATCGGCACCGTCGTGGTGAGCGAATCCTGATAACCAACGGGCAGCCAGGCTGCCCGTTACGCTTTCCATTCAAAATTAACACCCGCTTCAGCCCACCCCTCTTCAGTGATGAACACCCCTGCCGCCGCGATGAGCGTGTCGCCGTAAAACAGAAGCGGCGTGGTATTACGTCGCCAGGGCGGAACGTTCTGTTCCTGCCAGATTTTCTTCAGCTTACGCCCGCCGTTACGACCGACGATATGCAGCATGCCGCTGGCCCTGAAGCGTATGGTAACGTTCTCGTCCGGCTCAGGTAGACGCACATTGCCCGAATGACTTAACGCAACGACACCGGCATTCATCGGTAGCGTTAATGCTTTTTCCGGCGACGGCCAGTCGAGCACAACGTCAGCCAGCGACGGCACAGATTTTACCCACCAGAGTTGCCCTTTATAACGCCTGACGTCATAACCATTCAGGTGTATACACGGTGCGGCATCTTCCCTCGCCTGTGCAACTTCCTCCCAGATACGGTTGAGCATCGCCCTGGACGGCATAACCGCACGGTGGTAAGCCAGCCAGCGGCGAATCAGAGCAGCCCGACGCACGGGGCTCATCACCTTCAACGGCGCAACGTTCAGGGCACCGTCAGCGGTAATCAGTGTATTCAGCTCCCCGCTCAGCAACTCATCCAGCAAGCTTTCCTGTTCAGCACACAGCATGGCGCTTCTGGCCGCCGCTTCGGAAAAATGCGCCCAGCGCTCACTCAGCAGCGGTAAGACGCGCAGGCGCAGGAAGTTACGGTCGTAACTGTCGTCCTGATTGCTGTCGTCTTCAATCCAGCACAGATGATGCTGCTGCGCCCAGGCTTCCAGTGATGCGCGCGTCTCACCCAGCAGCGGGCGGATGAGCTCTGTTTCAGCAAAATCAGCGCGCTCAGGCATGGCGGATAAACCCGCAGGCCCGCTGCCCCGCTTGAGCGCCAGTAAAAACGTCTCGCACTGGTCGTCCAGATGCTGCGCGGTGACCAACGCTTCTCCAGGCTGTAATGCGCCAGAAAACGCGGCGTAGCGGGCTTTCCGCGCCTGCGCCTCAATACCCAGCCCCTCATCCTCAAGCGTGACGCGTTCAACGATCAGCGGGATCTCCCACCCTGAGCACACCGCTTCGCAGTGCGCCACCCAGTCTTCGGCATGGGGGCTTAAGCCGTGATGGATATGCATCGCCCGCAGCTGGACGTCAGGCTCACGGTCGCGCCAGAGCTTAAGGCGGTGCAGCAAAACGGTGGAATCCAGGCCACCGCTGAACCCCACCAGCAGCTGGCGGTAGGGTGAAACGGCGTGCGCGATAGCGGGTAAGGTCATAGGAAATTACACATAAAAAATGCCCGAACTGAACGGGCATTATCACACATGACGGCGATTACTGCTGATAAAGCTCCAGCGGCAGGCCGTCCGGATCGTTGAAAAAAGTGAAACGTTTATCGGTAAAGGGATCGACACGAATCGCTTCGCAGGCCACGCCGTGGGCTTCCAGATGTTTTACCGCGCTGTCCAGGTCATCGACACTGAAGGCCAGGTGGCGCAGGCCGCAGGCTTCCGGGCGTGAAGGACGCGCTGGCGGGAAAGGAAAAGAGAACAGCTCAATCACATATTGACCGTTTAACGCCAGATCGCCTTTCCAGGAGTCGCGCTCCTCACGGTAGGCCTCGCTCAACAGCGTAAAGCCGAGAACGTCGCAGTAGAATGCCTTACTTTTCGCATAATCGGTGGCAATGATCGCAATATGATGAACCGCTTTTAAACCCAGCATAGTTTCTCCTTTTTATGATGCCCTGAACGTTACAACCGACAACCCGCCCCTGGCAAGCGGCCCCTTTTATTTTAGGACTCTCACCCAGTACACGCCGTTATCATCGCGTTTCGCGCCATGAATATCCGTTTCAAAGCCAGGATAGTGGCGCCCCACCGAACAGAGCATCAGCAGGAAATCGAGCACCGCCCGGCTCTCCTCGGTGATCATTTCACCCGGCATCAGCAGCGGCACGCCCGGCGGATAAGGCAGGATCATGTTGGCCGATACCCGCCCGACCAGGTTCTCCAGTTCAACGGTTTCAACCTCCCCTTTCACCTGGCGCTGCCACGCCCTGTGCGGCGTCAGCTTCATTTCAGGCAGAACATCAAATGCTTGCAACATCAGGCGCGGCAGATCGTGCTGGCGGATCAGCCTGTGAATCCCCTGGGCCAGATCCTGAATACGCATATTGCGGTAGAAGTCAGGATCTTCCGCGTAGAGATCCGGCAGCATGTTCTTCACCCGCAGGTTCAGATCGTATGCGCGCTTAAACTCCATCAGTCCCCTGAGCAGCCCCATCGCGCGGGTTTTATCGATCCCGATGCTGAACAGGAACAGCAGATTATAGGGGCCGGTTTTCTCCACCACCACGCCGCGCTCATCAAGGAACTTCGCCACCAGCGCTGCCGGGATCCCTTCCTCACCCATCACACCCTGCTCATCCATGCCCGGCGTCAGGATTGTCACCTTAACCGGATCGAGGAACATGTGGTCCGCATCAGCATCCCGAAAACCGTGCCAGCTCTCCCCCGGCGCGACGGGCCAGCATTCTGCCTCATCAATCTCTTCCGGCTGCCAGATATCAAAGAACCAGCCGTCCGCTTCATCTTTAAGTCGCTGAACCTCTTTTCGGAAATGCAACGCCCGCTCCACCGAACGATTGATCAGGCGTTTACCCGGATTACCGCGCAGCATCGCCGCCGCCGTTTCGATGGACGCCACCAGCGGGTAGCTTGGCGACGTGGTCGTGTGCATCATGAAAGCTTCGTTGAAGGTGTCCTCGTCGTACTCACCCTTGATGTGAATGAGAGACGCCTGGGAAAACGCGGCCAGCATTTTGTGCGTCGACTGCGTTTCGAAGAACACCTTGCCCGGCACCCGCTCGCCGCTCATCCCACTTTTACCCGAGTAAATCGGGTGGAAATTAGTGTAAGGCACCCACGCGGAGTCAAAGTGAATCGACGGCACGTCCAGCGTCTGCTTGATCCAGTTCGTGTTGTAAAGCAGCCCGTCATAGGTGGAGTTGGTGATCACCGCATGCACAGGCCAGCTTGCCTCGGGGATAGCCGCGATCTTATTTTCAATGGCTTCATGCGCGAACTCGCGGCGAGGAATGCCGCCGAGAATACCCAGCGCATTACGCGTAGGCGACAGCCAGAGCGGCACCACGTCGCTCATCATCAGCAAATGCGCCAGTGATTTATGGCAGTTTCGGTCAATCAGCAGCGTACTGCCGGCAGGCGCGGCGTACATCCCGACGATTTTGTTCGAGGTTGAGGTACCGTTGGTCACCATGTAGCTTTGCTCGGCGCCAAAGGTCCGGGCGATGTACTCTTCAGCTTCCAGATGCGGGCCGGTATGATCCAGCAGAGAGCCTAACTCGGTGACCGAAATCGACACGTCCGCCTTCAGCGTGTTACCGCCGAAGAAATCGTAGAACAGGCATCCCACCGGGCTTTTTTGATAGGCCGTTCCCGCCATATGGCCTGGCGTACAGAAGGTGTACTTCCCTTCTTTCACATAGGTGAACAATGCGCGCGTAAACGGCGGTGTGATGTTATCGAGGTATTCACCGGTGTACTGCTGAATGCGGGTCGCAATGTCCTCGGCAACGCCGAGTGAGTATTCGAAGAACCACAGCGCCATACGCATATCGTGCGCACTCACGTCCATGGTCGAGTGAGTGTTGATAAAGGCGTACAGCGGAAGATATTCGTTGAGCTTATTGATATCGCTGCACAACTCCATGTCGTATTCGTCCCAGTCGAATATCACGCCACAGATGCGCGGATTGTGTTCGATAAATTTCAGCAGGTCGGCGCTGTTTTGCGGCCAGATCAGCTGATATCCGCGTGCTTTAAGGGCTTGCTCCAGCTCCTTGATGGGTTCGTCTTTATAAAAGACGCCGTGTGGCCCCATGATGGCAATGATGTTCATGGTTTACCTCCTTGAAAAACATCAGATAAGCATAGTTAAGGTAAACGGCAGGTATAAAAAAAGCCGCAACAATGTGCGGCTTTTAGGATAATTGTGAGGCTTACGCGTAACCGTAGGTCATCAGACGCTGATAACGACGGTTGAGCAGATCTTCTGTGCTCAACACGTCCAGGTCCGCCAGGTCTGCCAGCAGCTGCGCTTTCAGGGAAGCAGCCATCACTTCCGGCTTACGATGCGCGCCACCCAGCGGTTCAGGGATAACGGTGTCGATCAGCTTCAGCTCTTTCAGACGTGGGGCAATAATGCCCATCGCTTCGGCAGCCAGCGGCGCTTTATCGGCACTTTTCCACAGGATGGAGGCACAGCCTTCCGGAGAGATAACGGAATAGGTACTGTACTGTAGCATATTCACTTTATCGCCCACGCCAATTGCCAGCGCACCGCCGGACCCACCTTCACCGATAACGGTACAGACGACCGGCACTTTCAGGCGAGACATCTCGCGCAGGTTGCGTGCGATGGCTTCAGACTGACCACGCTCTTCGGCGCCAACCCCCGGGTAAGCACCCGGCGTGTCGATGAAGGTGATGATTGGCATATTGAAACGCTCAGCCATCTCCATCAGACGCAGGGCCTTACGGTAGCCTTCTGGTGCTGGCATACCGAAGTTACGACGGATTTTCTCTTTTGTTTCACGGCCTTTCTGATGACCAATGATCATCACCGGACGTCCATCCAGACGCGCGATACCGCCGACGATAGCTTTATCGTCAGCGTATGCGCGGTCGCCTGCCAGTTCGTCAAATTCGTCGAACGCCAGGCGGACATAATCCAGGGTGTACGGACGCTGTGGATGTCGCGCCAGCTGGGCGATCTGCCATGCGCCGAGATCGGCAAAGATTTTGCGCGTCAGTTCTACGCTTTTTTCGCGCAGACGATGCACTTCTTCGTCGATGTTAATATCCAGTTTTTCATCCTGACGGCTCACGGCTGTCAGAGAATCGATTTTCGCTTCCAGCTCTGCAATCGGCTGTTCGAAATCAAGGAAATTCAGACTCATAGTATTCCTGTATTAGTCAAACTCCAGTTCCACCTGCTCCGAACCAATGAGGCCACGGAGATCGTTCAGTAAACGATCGCTCGGAGAGACACGCCACGTTGCACCAAAGCGCAACCGCGCGCGTGCATCCGCCCTCTGATAGTAGAGATGTACTGGAATGGTCCCCGAGCGGTGGGGTTCCAGAGACTGACGGAGTCGGTTTAAAAGCTGGTCATCAATTTGCCTGTCCGTCAGCGAGATAGCAAGCCCGCGAGCATATTTTTCCCGGGCTTCGTCAATGTCCATCACTTCGCGGGCGGTCATTTTAAGCCCCCCGCTGAAGTCATCAAAGCTGACCTGTCCGCTGACGATAAGTATGCGGTCTTTTTCCAGCAATTGCTGGTATTTATCCAGCGCGTCGGTGAACAACATCACCTCCAGACGCCCGGAACGGTCATCCAGGGTACAGATGCCGATACGATTGCCGCGCTTGGTGACCATTACCCTTGCAGCAATCACGAGCCCCGCAGCCGTGGTGATTTTACCACGTTCTGTCGGATGCATGTCTTTAAGCCTGTGGCCGCCGACATAGCGCTCAATTTCTTTAAGATACTGGTTGATCGGGTGCCCCGTCAGGTACAGACCTAACGTTTCCCGCTCTCCATCCAGCACTACCTGTTCTGGCCACGGCTGGCAGTTGGAATAGGACTGCTCGATCTGCTCTGGCTCTTCCGCCAGCACGCCGAACATATCCGCCTGGCCAATGGCTTCCGCTTTCGCATGCTGATCGGCCGCCTTCAGCGCATCGCCGAGCGAGTTCATCAGCGCGGCGCGGTGTGGCCCCAGACGGTCAAACGCGCCGGACATGATCAGTTTTTCCAGCACGCGGCGGTTCAGTTTTTTGGTATCGGTACGGGCGCACAGATCGAACAGCTCACGGAAGTAGCCGCCGTTGTTACGCGCTTCAATGATCGCCTCGATCGGCCCCTCACCCACGCCCTTGATCGCGCCGATCCCATAGACGATTTCCCCGTCATCGTTAACGTGAAAATGATACAGGCCCGAGTTAATATCCGGCGGCAGGATCTTCAGCCCCATGCGCCAGCACTCGTCCACCAGGCCAACCACCTTCTCGGTGTTGTCCATATCGGCAGTCATTACCGCTGCCATAAACTCAGCGGGATAGTGAGCTTTCAGCCACAGCGTCTGATACGAAACCAAAGCATAGGCGGCGGAGTGAGATTTGTTAAATCCGTACCCGGCGAATTTCTCCACCAGGTCGAAGATTTTCATCGCCAGTTCGCCATCGATGCCGTTTTTCTTCGCTCCATCTTCAAAGATGGAGCGCTGCTTGGCCATCTCTTCCGGCTTTTTCTTACCCATCGCACGACGCAGCATGTCTGCGCCGCCAAGGGTATAACCCGAAAGTACCTGGGCGATCTGCATCACCTGTTCCTGATACAGGATGATGCCATAGGTTGGCTCCAGTACCGGTTTCAGGCTTTCATGCTGCCACTGAACGTCCGGGTAGGAAATTTCTTCGCGCCCGTGCTTACGGTCGATAAAATTATCCACCATCCCCGACTGCAACGGCCCCGGACGGAACAGGGCCACCAGCGCGATCATATCTTCGAAGCAGTCGGGTTGCAGACGCTTAATCAAATCTTTCATGCCGCGGGATTCAAGCTGGAAGACGGCTGTCGTCTCCGAGCGTTGCAGCATGTCGAAACTTTTCTTGTCATCAAGCGGGATAGCCGCGATATCCAGCGGCGGTTCGCCGTTCTTCTCGCGACGGGCGTTGATCATCTCCAGCGCCCAGTTGATGATGGTCAGCGTACGCAGGCCGAGGAAGTCAAACTTCACCAGCCCGGCGTATTCCACGTCGTTCTTGTCGAACTGGGTGACCGGATGCTGGCCCGCTTCATCGCAGTACAGCGGCGCGAAGTCGGTGATTTTGGTCGGGGCGATAACCACGCCCCCCGCATGCTTACCGGCGTTACGCGTGACGCCTTCCAGCTTGCGCGCCATGTCGATCAGCGCTTTCACCTCTTCGTCGGCTTCGTAGATTTCCGGCAGCTGAGGTTCGGCTTCAAAGGCTTTCGCCAGCGTCATGCCCGGATCGGGCGGGACCAGCTTAGAGATACGATCGACAAAACCGTACGGGTGGCCCAGAACGCGGCCCACGTCGCGGATAACCGCTTTCGCCGCCATCGTCCCGAAGGTAATGATCTGTGAAACCGCATCACGACCGTACATATCGGCCACGTGCTCAATCACCTGGTCGCGTTTCTCCATGCAGAAGTCGACGTCGAAGTCGGGCATCGAGACACGTTCCGGGTTGAGGAAACGTTCGAACAGCAGGTCGAATTCCAACGGATCGAGGTCGGTGATTTTCAGTGCGTACGCCACCAGCGAGCCGGCACCGGAACCACGGCCCGGGCCTACCGGCACGCCGTTATCCTTCGACCACTGGATGAACTCCATCACGATCAGGAAGTAGCCAGGGAACCCCATCTGGTTGATCACCTGGAGTTCAATATCCAGGCGCTCGTCATATTCAGGACGCTTCTCTTTACGGACCGCTTCATCCGGGAAAAGGAATTCCAGACGCTCTTCCAGACCCTTTTTCGATTTCATGACCAGGAAATCTTCGGTGGTCATGTCGCCCGTCGGGAACTGCGGCAGGAAGTATTCGCCGAGACGCACGGTGACGTTACAGCGCTTGGCAATCTCTACGCTGTTTTCCAGCGCTTCCGGGATGTCCGAGAAAAGCTCACACATCTCCTCTTCGCTGCGCATGTACTGCTGCGATGAGTAGTTGCGCGGGCGTTTCGGATCGTCGAGGGTGAAGCCGTCGTGGATAGCGACGCGAATTTCATGCGCGTCAAAATCGCCCGCCTCAAGGAACCGCACATCGTTGGTGGCCACTACAGGCAGGCCACGCGCTTCCGCCAGGGCGACGGCCGCATGCAGATAGCTCTCTTCGTCCGCACGCCCGGTACGGATCAGCTCCAGGTAATAGCGATCCGGGAAATACTCTTCGTAGAACGAGACGCACTGATCCACCAGCGCGTTGTTACCGCGCAGCAGACATTTGCCGACATCCCCCATACGACCACCGGAGATCAGCAGCAAACCTTCGTTCAGCTCTGCCAGCCAGTCGCGGTCAATCCATGGGCCCAGTGCGCCGTAGCCGCGCTGGTAGGCTTTTGAGATCAGCAGAGTGAGGTTCTGATAGCCCGTGTTATTCATGGCTAACACGGAAATTTGCGTCATCTCATCGCCGAGCAGGTCGCTCTGCACATGAAAATCCGCACCGACGATGGGCTTTAATCCTGCGCCATGCGCCGTTCCGTAGAACTTCACCAGGCCACACAGGTTGGTAAAATCGGTGATCGCCAGCGCAGGCATGCCAAGCGAGGCCGCCTTCTTCACCAGCGGCCCGGTCTTTGCCAGCCCATCGATCATGGAATAGTCGCTGTG
>OIFK01000406.1_pt1 | contig 19989 bp, 22 predicted proteins | sample 1582071 | NCBI WGS metagenome assembly OIFK01 (sample SAMN07501052, study PRJEB24779) | human gut metagenome | isolation source: stool | host: human infant | place: USA: Pittsburgh, PA | reverse complement strand
GTAGTAACATGTTACATGTAACAAAAAATAATTACGATAATAAACTAATGTATACAACAAAGACATAGTGAATAGGAGGTTTTATTTTGAGCATAATAACAGTTGGTAATTTTAAAGGTGGTGTTGGTAAAACTACAGTAGCCACTTTACTTTCTTACATTGCATCTGAAAATTATGATAAAAAAGTGCTTTTAATAGATTTTGATCCTCAGGGAAATGCAACTCAAATAATGAAAAGAACTTATCCAGAATTTGAAGAAGAAAAGATTTCATTTATAAACATGCTAAAAAATGGAAATATAGACCAAAGTATCGTGAAATTAACTTCTAAATTATCACTATTACCAGCGGATTCATCTTTGGCTAACTTATCCGATATTATTTCAAAGACAGATATCCTAAAGAAAAGATATATTTTAAAAAATGTGGTTGAAAAAATTAAAGAGATTCACGATTTCGACTATATATTTATAGATGTACCGCCTACTATTAACTCTGATTTTACTAATAATGCTGTTTATGCAAGTGACTACATTCTAATGGTATTTCAAACACAACAATCTGCTTATGAAAGTAGTCTTTCATTTGTTAATTTTTTAAGGGATAGAAAAAAAGAATCGAATTTATCGTTTGAATTAGTTGGAGCTGTTCCAGTATTAATAAAAAAAAGTGGGCGAGTGGATAAGCAGATATTAGATATGTCTAAATCAGCATTTTCTGAGGCACTATTTGAGAATCAGATATACCAAAGAGAAAGAATAAAAAAGTTTGCTGCTGATGGAATAAAAGATAAAGACATGCATGACAAAAAAGTTATATATATGTTTAACCAAGTTTACGAAGAACTACTGAATAGAATTAGATTAATTGAGGGTGAGTGATATTTATGGCAGGATTTTTAGATAATATAGATACATCTGAGGTAAAATATACAGAGAATTATAAACCAGTATCTAAAAGTATGACTATGAGAGTGGATACTGATATCAAAAAAAGACTAAATCAAATGGCACTAGATAAAGATACATCTATAAAAGCTATAGTTGATGAAGTGTTAGAGGAGTTTTTAAAAAAAAATGAGTATTAATAAAATTGAGACTAATATTGGTATGACGTATAATTGTCATTTAAGAAATTAAATGTAAAGGATGAATAGAATGAAATCAGAAGCTAGAATTACTGCTCAAGGAGCTTACGTTCCTTCAAAAACACTCACAAACGATGATCTAGAAGATATCGTAGATACAAATGATGAGTGGATAGTTACACGTACAGGTATAAAAGAACGAAGAATTAGTGAAAGAAGTGAACAAACAAGTGATTTAGCATATAAAGCGGTAATAGATTTACAAAACAAATACGGCAAAGACATAAAAGATGTTGATTTTATCATAGTATGTACACTAACACCAGACTTTAAAACTCCAAGTGTATCATCATATTTACAATATAAACTTGGAATTGAAAACGCAGGAGCCATAGATATAAATGCGGCTTGTGCAGGGTTTACTTATGGCTTATATTTAGCTAATTCTTTAATTACAGCTAGTATCAATAAAAAGATATTAGTTATAGGAGCAGAAAATTTATCTAAAATCACTGATTATACAGATCGTTCAACATGTATTTTATTTGGAGATGGAGCAGGAGCATTCTTAATTGAAAAAGACGAAGACAATCCTAGCTTCATCTCTGTTGTTAACGGATCTAATGGGGCTAAGGGAAAAAATTTATATGCAAGTAATATAAGTAATAGACTAGATGGAGAATTAATTAATACAAATGGTTTGATTAAACAAAATGGAAGAGAGGTTTATAAATGGGCTGTTTCTACATTACCGAAAAAGATAAATGAACTAGCAGAATCTTGCAATTTAAAACTTAGTGATATAGATTGGCTTATTCCTCATAGTGCAAATCTGAGAATGTTAGAATCAATCTGTGAAAGAGTAGCGTTTCCTAAAGAGCGATTGATAACTAGTATAAGAAATATGGGCAATACTTCTTCAGCGTCTATTCCATTATCTGTAAATTTGGCGGTACAAGATAAAAGATTAGTAAAAAATCAAAAAGTAATGTTATTTGGTTTTGGAGGCGGACTAGCTTACTCTGGATTAGTTGTTAACTGGAACTTAGATGAAAAAATCAATTAATTCCTCTAGATATACTTCAATCATATGAAGGTCTTTAATTTTATAGGTGCTACATAAAGTAATAATAAATTTATCGTTTAAATATGTGGTATAAAAATAATAATCAGTTCCTTTGTAACTTTTTTTATAAATAGGCATGTAATTAAAAACCATATTTGTATTAAGAATACTGTGAAAAAACCCCATGCCTAAACATTTAACAAAACTTTCTTTTTGAGTCCATATTTTAAAATATTCAAGTTTTTTCTTTTTATTATTAGAAAAAGAATATATATATTCTTTTTCTTTTGATGAAAAGAATTTTTTTATTATGTCATAGTTGAAAAAATCTATACTTTCTATGTCAATACCAATAGGTTTCTCACTAAATACTAACACTATATTATCTCTAGAATGGGATAGGTTAAAATAAAGATCACATTCTTCTATAAAAGGTTTATTGTATTTTGTTCTTTTTAAAGATAAATGATCGATATTATAATTGTAGTAATTATAAAAACAATATTGTAAGAGTAATTTACTGATTAATGAATTGTATTTAGAATTACGGTTTTTAATTTTAATTATTCTATCTTTTTCGATAACATTATTAATTAGGAGATTAAAATTTTCATCAATTATTTTGTTCTTTCTTGCTATAAAAAATATTCTCATAAAATCACCCCTTCAATATATCACATTATAAAGGAGAAAGTTTAATGAATAAAGTTAGTTCATATTTAAAAGAAGAATTTTTGGATTGTTGTGAGTTGTTTCTTTGTTCGTTCCTTGATAGATATGGGTATGAATATAGACATTTATTTGTTAGAAACTGGTGTTTAAGAGATTCCAACTTGTTTGAAGATAATATAAAAATATCTAATGATTATGTTTATATAGAAAGAGCTAATTTTTGGGAAGAATTAAATAATACATTTGGTATTAATACGATTTGGCATTTCAATGTATTAGAAAACTTTTTACAAAAAGGCGATAACTTATTTTTACATTTAGTAGATGCTAAACATTTACCTTGGATGAAAATATATTTCAATAGAGAAAGCGCTGAACATTATATATATATATATAGTTACGATGATCAAAGTAATCAATTTTATGTTATAGATTTAAAATTAAATTTTAGAGGATGGGTGGATTTTGACATTATACATAATGCATATGCATCTATGGGCAAAAGGACTTTTGAATACACTAAACCTAATTATAAAATTAACACATATAATGAAAGCAACATCAAAAAATCTCAAGATGAAGCTTATAGAAGTATTAAAAAAATCGCAAGATTTTTAAATGAAATGAAAGAAACAAAAGAAAGCGATTTATTGAATAAACAAGATATTTTAGCTTTTAGAATTAAACAAGTAATTGAAGTAAAATTAAGTTTTGTAGAGTTTTTAAAAAGTAATCATGATACTGACAGTTCAATATTGCAAAAAGCGTGTATTAGTACTGTCAAATCTTGGAAGATTCTTAGAACATATTTGATGAAAGGAAAAATAAAAAGGCACTATGATATCGAAAAAATTTATAATATCGCAGATAATATCTTGGAAAATGAACTAAATGTTTTAAAGCATTTTTGATTGGAGAGAATTTAAGTATGTCAATTTCAAATAGTATTTATGAACATTTTATGAAACAAGTTTTTATAACTCCAGGTAACATAGCTATAGAATATGGTGAAGAAAAAATAACGTACAATGACTTGAAAAATAGAGTTGATACATGCGCTAATATCATAAATAATAATCTAAAATGTTCAAATAATGCTATTGGAGTGTGTATGAATAAATCAATTGATTTTATAGTTGTTATTTTTGCAATTATGAAAACAAAAAATATTTATGTTCCTTTAGATTTTGGTTATCCGGAAGAACGGTTAGAATATATTATGCAAGATTCGCAAATTGATTATGTGTTTTTAGATGAAAATACAAAGGAAAAAAATATTTTCACCTCCAAAAAGCAACTCTTTATAGATATGAACTATGAAAAAGCAGCTATTAATTATTATTTTGACAATAACGTTGCCTATATTATGTATACTTCTGGTACTACAGGCTTACCTAAAGGAGTTATAACAACACATAATAATATTCTATCTAGAACTTTGAATCCCAAATACCTAAAAATATTTTATGAAGATAAATTTCTATGGGGGTCAAATTATTGTTTTGATGCTTCTAGCTTCGAAATTTTTACACCTTTATTAAATGGAGCAACATTAGTAATTCCAACTCAAAAGGGAATGCAATATTTATATCAACTACCTAACATAATAGAAAAAAATAATATAACAGTTTGTTTTTTTACTACCTCGCTTTTTAATGTTTTAGCTGAAGGAAATCTAAATAAACTAAAAAAATTGAGGGTTTTATTATTTGGTGGAGAAAAAGTTTCAGTTAGTCATGCTAATTTAGTTAATCAAGCTTTAAAAAAAACTGAAATTATACATGTATATGGTCCAACTGAAACAACAATATTTGCTACTTACCATGTATTAAATAAAAAAATAAAATACAACACTACTATACCGATTGGTAAGCCTATAGATGGAACTACGATTCAAATATCTAGTGAAAATAAGGAGTTATTGATATCTGGAGAAGGCGTTAGTTTAGGTTATTTAAATAAAAAAGAGATAACAGATAAAAAGTTTACATTTAATTCTAATTATAAAATGTATAGAACTGGGGATCGAGTCGAATATGATAATAAAAAAGAAATAATATTCGAAGGTAGAATTGATAACCAAGTTAAAATACGGGGATTTCGTATTGAATTAGAAGAGGTTGAAAATGTTCTTGAAAATCATTTTTTAATAAAAGAAGCATATGTGACTTGTGAAAAAGATAAACTTATAGCTTTTGTCAGAACGGAGAAACAGTTGAGTATAGAATATCTTTATAATTATTTAAGTCAAAAACTACCAGAATTCACAATCCCTTCAATTTTTAAAGAGGTATCAAGTTTCCCCTTAAATGCAAATGGAAAAGTTGATCGAAAAAAGTTAATAAATTTGATTTGATGTTTTATTTATAAATCTAAAAATGTTATTTTTAATATATAGTTAGAGGGGGTGATTATATTGTTTAAGAATAAGAATTTCTTGGTAGTAGGTGGTTCTAGAGGAATAGGTAAATCTGTAGTCCTAAAGTTACATAATATGGGCGCTAGAGTAATATTTACATATGTGTCAGATGATGAATCAGCTAACATATTAGAACAATATGGAGAGAATATTCAAAAGTTAAAAGTTGATTCAACGAATTATGATGAAGTCATTAGTATTACTAAGAAAATGTTTTCAGAATTTTCTATTGATGGTTTAGTTATATGCGCAGGAATTACCGATGATAAATCTCTTATTATGATGGGAAAAGAATCATGGGATAAAGTCATAGATGTGAATTTAACAGGGACTTTTAACTATTTGAAAAGTGTTTCATATAACTTTATTAAACAAGGCTATGGATCGATAGTTTGTATTAGTTCAGTTAATGGTCTTACAGGTTCTAGTGGGCAATCTAATTATGCTGCTTCTAAAGCAGGTCAAATAGCATTAGTAAAATCTCTTTCTAAAGAAATAGCTAGATTTAATGTTAGAGCTAATATTATTGCACCTGGTTATATTAACACTGATATGTTTCACAAGTTAAGTAAAAAAGAAATAGAAAATGTAGAAAATTCAATTCCTATGAAAAGAATTGGGGAACCAGAAGAAGTAGCTAATTTAGTTTCGTTTTTACTATCTGAAGAATCTACATATATCACAGGGTCTGTCATAGAAGTAAATGGTGGAATGTAAAAATTGGAGGAAATATTTTATGGAATTAAAACAAGAATTGAAAGAATTAGTATCAGAAATAATAGAAATTGATGATTTTAAAGAAGATGATAATTTTGTAGAAGATTTAGGTGTTGATTCAATGATGGCTTTAGAAATTGTAGTAAGAATTGAAAAAAAATACCAGATATCTATACCAGAAGAAGAACTACCTAATATACAAAGTTTAAACCAAGTTTATGAAATTGTTAGTAACTTAATTAATAAAAATAAATAAAAAAGGTGTAGGGAAATGAGAAAAAGAGTAGTTATTACTGGATTAGGCGCAGTTTCTCCATTAGGAATAGGGCATCAAAATTTTTGGGAAAATATTTGTGCGGGTAAAAACGGAATTACAGATATTAATTACTTTGATGTTTCAAATTTCTCAATTAAGAAAGGGGGGGAAATTAAAGATTTTGATATAAACAACTATTTTGATTCTCAAAAAAGATATGATCAATTAAGTAGAACTTGTCAATTCTCGCTTTTAGCAACAAAGTTGGCAATGGAAGATGCGGGGCTTGCAAATCATTGTGATGCGAAAATAGGTGTTTGTATGGGAACAACCATGGGAAACCAGTCTATCATTGAAGATGATTTAACAAGTAGATTAAAATATCATTCTACTCAAAACAACATTGAATTTTATCCTAGCACAAATATTTCTGCTACTGTTTCAAAATATTTAAAGGCTAGTGGTCCAAGTATTACAATTCCTACTGCTTGTGCAGCTGGAAACTATGCAATTTCTTATGGTGCTGAAATGATAAAAGACGAAAAAGTGGATATGGCTTATGTTGGTGGTGCCGATGGTTTGTCAAGAAGTTGTTTTGCATTATTTCATCGATTAGGCGCTATGTCCCCAGATTTTTGTAGACCTTTTGATAAAAATAGACAAGGTATGATGGTATCTGAGGGAGCAGGAGTTTTAGTTTTAGAAAGTTTGGAATCGGCATTAAATCGTAATGCATACATATATGCTGAAATAATTGGGCATGGACTTTCGTGTGATGCCTATCACTCTACAGCACCTCACCCTGAAGGATTAGGTGCAACTTTAGCAATGTTAAAGGCATTGAAATCAGCTAATATAAAAGCTAATGAAGTTTCTTATATTAGTGCACATGGAACAGGAACAAAAGCTAATGATTCTACGGAATCTAAAGCTTTGTACAGAGTGTTTAAAGAATATACAGATAGAATACCTGTAAGTTCATTAAAATCAATGATAGGTCATACTATGGGTGCTGCAAGTGGATTAGAAGCTATATCATCTGTATTGACAATAAAAAATAATACGATTCCACCAACAATTAATTACACATGTCCAGATTCAGATTGTATAAAGAATGTGGTGCCTAACCATAAAATTAATAAAGATATAAATATAGTTTTAAGTAACTCTTTTGCTTTTGGTGGCAACATTTGTTCAATAGTTTTTGGAGGTGTTAAAAATGGATAAAGATACAGTAGTTATTTCGGGAATAGGTTGTATATCGGCATTTGGATATTCAATAGATGATTTTTGGAGGGGAATAACTAGTCAAACGCAGATGAATACCACTTTAACTAATAGCGATGATTTTTTAAATATTCCTGCATTTCAACAGGTAGTTATAAAAAATTGGAATCCAGAATCAATTTTAGAAAAAAAGGGTTTAAAGTATATGACTAGAAGTACCCAATTTTTACTGAGTTCCGCAAATCTTAGCTATGAGAATGAAGGTTATTATGCTGACAGAGATATAGGTATTACTGTAGCCACTAATTTTTCAGGTGTTCAGTCTGTTTCAGAGTATGATTATACTATTTTAACAGAAGGTCCACAATATGTTAGCCCTATGCAAGCGCCAAACACCTTAACTAATGCTCCTTCTGCTCAACTAGCTATAAAATTAAATGCTAGAGCATTTAATACTACCCTATCTACAGGACAATGCTCATCCATAAATTCACTTATATATGGAATTGAGTCAATAAAAAAGAATTTTTCTAAATGTGTATTTGTTTCTGGAGTAGAGGAATTAAATAAACGTACTAATTGGATTTACTATAATATGGGACTAATAAATAATAACACTACTCTTGGAACACCATATAGTTCAAATAGTACTGCTATCATTCCTAGTGAAGGGTCCGGGACTTTATTTTTAGAAACATATAAAAATTGTATTAAGAGAGGCCAAAAACCTATAAATTATATTACGTCTTATACAGAGTCTTATAGTTATGATACAAATGATATTTGTGATGACATAATTTCGAATATAAAAAAGACTATAGAAAAAGATATGGAAAATACTAAGATAGTTGGCGTTTTTTCTGGAGCAAATGGAATTTATAATAATGATTCGATAGAATTATCAGCTATTCAAAAAGTTTTTGAAAATTGTGACGATATTAAAATTTCTCCAATAAAAGGAAGATTAGGTGATACATATGGCAATTCTGGAATGTTTCAAATTATTTCTGCAATTTTATCTTTTAAATTTAAAACAATACCTTATGCTTTAGATTTAAATTGTATAGACTTTCAATCGCAAAGATTTCAAAACTACAATTATGATTTTGATAAAAATGACGGTTTTTTGATTTTATCTTGGGATTTGTCCGGTCATATAACATCTTTAATTCTTAAAAGCGGAGAAGCCAGATGATTAATTATGAAGAAATAAAAGAGAAATTGCCTCAACAATATCCTTTTATTATGATTAGGCAGGCAAATTTTAATAAAAACCAGCAGTCTTTACAAAGTTATATGTTTTTATCTGATTTTCAAAATATTAATAGTATTTATCCTTTCTCTTTTATAGTTGAAGGAGCAGCACAAAGTTGTATTATATTATATAAACTTTTATTTCCACATAGTGAGAAAAAACAGTTTTTATTAACAGGTATTAATAATACTCAGATAAATAGGCAATGTATGATAGGGGAAAGATTAATATATGTATGTTCTTTTACAAGAACTTTTGAAAAAGGTGCTTTTTCGGAGATAAAATTATATAGTGATACAGAATATATTGGTGAAATTAACTTAAGTTTTTTTATGAATTAGAAAGGTTGATTTTTTGAAAAAAACAATAATTATAATTGGTGGAGGAATAGCAGGATTATCCTCGGCTTATTTTTTGTCTCAGCAAGGTTTTCAAGTGAAAATTTTAGAAAAAGAAAAAAACAAAGATATTGATAAGATATGTACTTCTGTAATTAATCCTAGAACTTTAACTAAATTATCTCAAATGGGATTACTAAAGTATTTACTTGATTATGATTTTTTACATATCGACGGTATTAAAGGTTTAAGTTATGATGACACTGAATTCAAAGGTTTTTATGATAATTCCTATCCATATTTAAATTTTGGATATACTGTTCCTAGATCAATTTTAAGTAAAAACATGCATCATCTTATTGAAAACTTAGAAGATGTTGAATACTTTAATGATTGGAAAGTTCAAAAGACTATTTCAAAAAAAGACTTCATTATAGGAGTTGAGGGAGTAAATAACGGTAAATTAGAAAAAGTTTTTGGTGACTTAATTATAGATGCTTCGGGTAGAAATTCTGTAATATTAAAAAATAACAATATGGTCGAAAATTTAGAGAGTCATAAAAGATATGCAATTATATGCCAATATAAAAATGTTGGTTTTTCAGATAATCTATTTTCAATAGGAACACATTATTATATCGAACCAGGATATTTTTGTGTATTTCCAATAGATAAAAATAACGTAATATTAGCGTTTATATTATCAGAAAAATTGTGGAATGAAGCTAAGCAAAATACAGAAGAATGGATAGATGGTTTTATTCATAGAAAAGACTTTAAATGGAAGCATTGGTTTGATAATTCAACTAGAGAAACTAAAGTGGTAAAATTTGGACCGCTAGGTTTTAAAGTAAAGAAAAAAGTTATAAAAGGTGTGTTACCTGTAGGTGATACAAATGGATTTTATGATCCCTTAACTGGAGAAGGTATAGGTTATGCCATTGATTCAAGTATAGAAGCTAGTAAAGTAGCTAAAGAACTTTTAACATCTGATGTTGATAAAAATTGGTTTACTATACAGAAAAATTTAATCTCTAATTTACATGCTATGAAAGAAGAAAGTAATAATCATCTTTATAATATGCATAAGCTACTAAAAAGTCCTTTGCTTTACAATCGATTCATTAAATATTTATCAAAAAATCAAAAAGCCGCTAATTGGTCTGCTTGTTCTTTTGCCAATATGTTACCTAAAGGTCAAAGAAACACTCAAGAACTTATGAGACAATTTTAAGTAAGGAGATGTTTGAAATTACATATAAAGTTTACTTAATAACAGGCGCCTCCAAAGGTATTGGAAGAAACTTAGCATTGAATTTGTGTAATAGTGGACATCATGTAATATGCACTCATTATAATGATTTAGAAAATGTGAATATTATACTAAAAGAAGTTCAAAATATGGATGGTAGCATTAGGTTTTTTAATCATGATGCCACAAAATCTGATGGTATAGATAGTATTATTCGGTATATCTTAGATAATTATGGAAAAATAGATGCTCTTATAAATAATGCAGGGTATAAGTTAGACAAAGCTTTTTTATTAACGAGTGAAGAGATGTGGCATGAACAAATGAATATTAATATAAATAGTGCCTACTACTTTTCAAAAAAAGTTTTGAAAAGTATGATTATAAGAAAACAAGGGAAAATAATTAATATGGGCGCAGTAAGTGGTGCTCATATAGCAGGTCCTAGACAAGTCGCCTATGGTGCTTCTAAGAGTGCTTTAGTTGGAATGACTAAATCTTTAGCCTATGAATTAGCAGAATATAATATAAAAGTAAATATGGTTACAGGTGGTATGATTGATACTGAGGGAATGATGTTTGATCAACAAATGAAACAGACATGGGCTAATCACATACCATTAAAAAGGTTAGGAAATTCTGAAGAAGTTGCAAATATGATTGAATATTTACTTTCATCTAAAGCTGATTATATAACTGGACAAGAATTCATATTAGATGGAGGAATGACTCTTTTAGGATTTACGAATTTAAAATCAATGTTTCCAGATAAATATAAAGGACTATATTAATATTGGAGGATTTGTAGTGATATCTACTCAAAATAAAAAAAATAGATATACTGAAAAAAATATCGAAGATACTTATGATGTTATCATTATAGGTGCCGGTATAGGTGGACTGTTTGCAGCTAATTTTTTAGCTTTCCATAATATAAAAACCTTACTTGTTGAACAACACAATGTTGTAGGTGGGCTAATGCAAGGAGGATGGAAAAAAAATAATTATTTTGATTATGGAACACAGTCTAATGAAATAAAAGGTGGAATTTTACCTGCTTTACAGTATTTAAAGTTAGATGATCGTATCACTTTTAAAAAATGTACTCATAGATTAGTTTCTGATGATGGACTTGATCTAAAATTAGGAAATTTAGATGATGCTAAGAGCGCTTTCAAAAAAGCATATCCTAATGATTCTGAGAATATAGAAGAGTATTTTGAATTTTATAAAAAGGTAACATCTATTGCTAAATTAGAAAATGAAGACGGAATGAAGGGTTTAATTGAAACTGATACTTCTTCATTTATGCCCGACTATAAAAAATATTGGCAAAATAAGTCATATTATAAAGATTTATTGTATTATGATTCCATACCTGCTTCTAAAAAGGCTAAAGAAATACTTGGTATACGTAACCCTATCTCTAAAGTACTTACTAATCTTGGTTATAGAAACTGCAGTACCTTAGCTACTGGTATTTTTTGGTATTTATGGCAAGATGATTATTATTATAATATTGGCGGTAAACAATATTTTATGGATACTTTAGCTCATGCATTTGTAGAAAGAGGAGGTACTTTAAGTACTAATACTAAAGTAGAAAAAATTCTCACTAAAAATAATTCAGCTTCAGGCATACAGTTTTCTAATGGAGAAACTGTACGAGGAAAGTATATAATTTCTAACGCTGATATGAAAGGGACAATAAAATATTTATTAAATGGTCATGAAAGTATGAAAGATTGGAATGATGAAATAGAAAACAATATAACTGCTGAAGCTTTTTTCACTGTTTATTTGACTTTAGATATGTCTATAGATGAGTTAAAGAAATACTTAAAGAATTCACATCATGTTTGGTATTATCCAACGCAAAGCCAAACCGTCACTCCATTTAATAAGGAATTTCATAAAAGTTTACCAATGGAAATTTCTGCAGCTTGCTTACATGATTCGAATTTAGTTCAAGATGATAACCATTCTACACTAGTATTACAATCATTTAGTTTCTATGAATGGATGAATAGATGGAAAATAAGTAAGACTGGTCATAAAAGTAAAGAATATTATCATTTAAAAAGAGAAGTTGAAAATCAACTTATTTCTAATTTAGAAAAAATTATACCTGATGTGAAAAAGAGAATTGTCTTTAAACAATCAGCAACTCCGCTTACTCATAAAAGATATACAATGAATGAAAACGGATCAACTGGAGGATGGACTTGGAATCCTAATAAGACCTATGTAAATTTCAACCAACAAAAAATCACCACTCCTATTAATAATTTATATTTTGTAGGTCAATGGACTTTATATCAAGGTAGTTTATTAACTTCTACAATTTCTGGAAAAATTGCTTCGGATTTAATAATTAATAAAGAAAATGAAAGTAGGGAGCCTATTGTATAGTTTAATTTTAAATAATCGTTTTATTAAAAATGACTATATAGGAGAAATTAAAAGTGTATCTTATTCAAACTACCATTATATGGGAGATGTGAATTCTCCTGATATAAGTGGCAAAATAAGAGGTATTGATTACACAAAAAAAATTGACGGAAAGTTACACTCCCATATTCATGAAATTATAACTATAAAAAATTTAGGAAAAATATACATTGAAAGAAATGGTAAAGAAATTTATGAGGATAATTATAATGATGAGACCGTTATAATAAAAGGTAATGGTAAATGTATAACCCCTATAGTGTCATTACAACATATAAATAATTCACAATTGTTATGGAAAGCTACAATCGATAAAAGTAAACTTGATTTTATTGTTGAGGTGACTATTTATGTTTAATAATCCTGATTGGTCTTCTAAAAATATTGTAACTAATTATAATGATTTAGCTCAAAGGTCATTCTTAAAATCATATTATTGGCATTCTTTAATATCTTTAATTAGATCCAACACTTTTAATAATCCCGAAAGTAATATTTTAGAAATTGGTTGTGGCCCAGGTTGGATTAGTATAATATCCAAATTTTTAAGCCCTAATTGCAATTATTATTCAATAGATTTATCTTCTGAAATGATCAATACTGCTAAGTCTAATGCAACAGAGCATGGCATCAATGATATATATTTCTCTGTTGTAAATGCTGAGTCTTTACCATATAGTGACAATTCCTTTGATTTAGTAACAAGCTATGGTGTATTAAGATTACTCAATAACCCTTCAAAAGTTTTAAAAGAATCTTATAGAGTCTTAAAACCTGGAGGATATTTATATTTTTCAGATGTTGGAAATGTGTCTAGTAGTTATCAGATGGAATTAATGAACCAAATAGAGGATTCAAGAGACAAAGAAATTATGAGAGCCGCAATGGCTTCAGCATTATCAAAAGATCAAATTTATAATATATTAAAAGAAACTACTATAGATGGTTGGAAATTTTATATCGGTAATTCTACGGATTCTTCTGAAGTATTAAAGTGGATCAGATATGGATATCCTATTAATAAACTTAACTCTATCCCGTCACCTCCACAATGGTCTGTAGATTTATCAAAAAAATGGAATTATATAACTATATTTAAATAAAGAGAGGTATTAATATGGATTCTTCTTTGATAGAAATCAAACAAAATGTTTTTAAATTATGTTCCAATTTACTTAATAATGAACAAAGTATAGATGACGACGAAGACTTATTTTTAATGGGCTTGTCTTCCTTAGACTTTTTAAAATTAATAACATCTATTGAAGAAAGATATAAAGTTAATTTTGATGAAAATACATTAGCTAATGTAAATGTTACATTCAATACAATAAATAAAATTTCTAACTATGTATATGATTATATAAATTAGTAGAAAAGGTATTAATTTCCTTTTCTACTAATTTTTTAATTCTATTAATTTTTCATTGAACTTTTCATGTTCTTCAACAGGTATATTATGACCTGAATTTTCAAAAAAAACTATACTTTTATTAGGTGCCTTTATTTTTTTATAATATTGTTCTATTAATGAACAAGGTGTATTATAGTCATTCCTACTAACAAAAAATGAAATAGGTGTCTCAATTTTTGTTATTTGTTCAAACAAGTTCGTATTCTTTACATCTTTCCATAAATACTTTAAAGAAAAATAAGATCCCGAAATCCAATTCATTATATCATTATTATTATATTCAGGTCTTTTTTTCATTATATTCAATATTTCAATACTATTTGTTTTATAGGTATATTTGTTAATCATATTCTTTAAACAATTCACATATTCAAACTCATTGTTAGTAAAGTTATATTTTTTATCAATAAGTTTTTGTGCTAATTGAAATTCTTTATTTATGTGCGCTTTTTTTATGACATAATTATAACTTATACGATCACTTATTTGATGGTTTACTGGTTGACATACACTAATATATTTATAAAATAGATCAGGTCTTTTATTTATCATATGTATACCTATTATGGCTCCCCAAGAGTGACCTACTAGATATATCTTTTTCTTCTTAAACTTTTTTATTAAAAATATCACTATCTCTTCTAGTTCCTTAACAAATATATCTAAATTCATTTCTTCAAAATGTATATCCTCATTATACGATAATCCAGCTCCTTTTTGATCCCAATTAACTACTATAAATTCTTTTTCCAGTTTTTTTTGAAATTCTGCTACCCATCCAATTTGTGCATTTCCAGGTCCGCCATGCAAAAATAAAAGTAAAGGATTACTTATATCTTCCCCTCTAAACATCATCCAATGATAGTTTTTATCAATTAATATTTTTTCCAATTTTGAAACACTATTTTTTTTATTTATCTTCTCAGTATATCTCATCTTAAATTACTCCTTTCTTCCATAATTCATTATATGTCTTATTAAATATCAAAAATATCTTAAAAAATAAGTGAGTAGAACCAGAAAAATATTTTCAGTATAATTGATTCCCTCGTTTAATTCTATAAACAGTTTGTCTTGTTATATTCACTTCTTTTGCAATCTTACTAATTGCTTGTCCTTTTTCTAACATTTCTACAACTCGATGATAAATAATGCGTTTCTGAGGATCTTTTGCATTCGCTGAATAAAGTAATGGGCGTCCTTTATATACACCTTTTTCTTTCGCAACTTTAATTCCTTGTGCTTGTCGACGTTTACTTTCATTTCTTTCTTGTTCTGAAACCATCGCTAATATTTGAATAATTAAATCTTTCATAAATTTATCTAATAAGGGATTGCCGATAACTTCGTTCATCATAGGTAAACTAGTAATCATCAATTGAACTTCTTTGTCTTTTAAATAGTTAACTGTGTCGATTACTTCATCATAATTACGTCCTAAACGATCAATTGATTCCACTACAAACCGATCTCCCATTCTTACAAAATTAAGGGCTTCTTGAAATACAGGTCTATTTTCAACTGATTTGCCTGATTGCTTCTCTGTAAAGATTTTCTCCACACCAAACGTCTTTAAATTATCCAATTGTCTTTCTAAATTTTGATCTATCGAAGATACTCTCGCATAGCCTATAATCATTTATTTTCACTCCAAAATTAATATACACCCTAATCATACGTTTTGATTGCGATAATTTCAACAACTTACTTTGTATGATTAGGGTGTACCCTACACGAACAAAAAAATAAAAGACAAATCAAATTATTTAGCTAATTTGATTTGTCTTTTATTAATATATATGTTATAATTAAGAGTGATAATTTTATATTATTTAGTTCTATGACAAACTATCATGATTATATATTGTATTTTTTATCGCAAATATTATAATACATCATATAAGTTGAAATGTAAAGTGAAATTTTCACAGTCAAATAACTTATAAGGAAGATAAATATGAAAATAGAAGAAGCACTATTTATGCACGATGGTTCATCAGAACACATGGAGATTGAGGATATAAAAAATCATGAAAACTTTGTATCAATTAAAAACCATTTATACTGTGCAACTCCGGGATGTGAATGTCCATTAATTTATGCTAATGGTCAAAATCCTTATTTAAGAACTTTTCCAAAACAAAATCATAGTACAAATTGCCCATATTCTTTACAAAGAATTGAAGCCAAAAAAAGAAATGAAACAGAAGAAGTTGTAAAAAGAGGCCTGTCCGGTGAAGAGATTCAAACGAAGCACAAATATGCTTTTGCTAAATATTTTGGTCCTTCGGAAAAAAAGAAAAATAATAAACAAAATAAAAATAACACAAGTAAGACCATTACTTCTAATAGCGAAACTGAAAAAACAGTACCCACTTCTCCAACTTTAGATAATGTTGAAACTACCAACAAGTCTAAGACAAAATCTATACAAACTAATCATTTAAGTATAAATGAAATAGATGATAAAAATATAGGTAAAGTAGTTAATATAGTCGGTACTGTATCATATGTGAATTATGATACTAAAAAATCTGCATTCGTTTTAAAGTTAGAAAACTATGATAATTATGAAATTACTTTCCCTGAATCATATTTAGCATCTACTTCTAATCAAGATGCATTAAAAAAATCATTTGTTGGTATTTCTAAATTGGCAAAAAAGAAAACAGTAGTTTGTTGTATAACTACATATTTACAAAAATCGAATGGTAAATACCAACTCCCGATTTACAATATCGCTAGCTTATCTTTCGGAATTTTAGAAAATGAACAAAAAACACCCTCACCTTTAATTCCATTAAAATTAATGGAGAAGGTATCAAGACAAAAACTTATTTAATCTTACAATATATTAAATTTTGCATTCCTACCCACTATGGTGTTATAATATATTCAACAAATATTAGACTCATGAATCACCGAACCCCCAATCTACAGCCATAGATTGGGGGTTCTTTTGATGGTGAGGCTCTGTCGCCCTATTTATTGCGATTGTTTAGCCAAAACGTAAAGATCGCAACTATACACCCTGATATTATGGGTGCAATTATGCTAACAAATATTAAACTCATGATTTCACCTCCTTCCGCCGAAAATATCGCCGGAAGTTAAGGCGACTTCATCATTATACCATCTGTGATTTGTTAAGCATATCCACTTCCGATAAGTAACTTTATGTAATATTTTTAAATTTATATTTTTTTTCTGATTGCGACTTAATGTCATTCATTTTCGAAGCTTTATCCTTTTTATTTTCTTTTATAATATTTGATTGTAATTTGCTTATAATAATGCATCCTACTAAACATAATAAACCATTACATATTATCAACGCGTACTCAGTAAACTCACCATTAATATATTTATAAGGAATATTATCAATAGCTCTATGTAAGTATACCCCATTAAAAAGAAGTAGTAATAAAACGATTAACATTAAATATTCTGTCCTTTTAGGACAAATACGTTTTATTCTCATAAAGCTATTTTTCTTATATAAATATACATATTCATAGTATGAATTAGCATCTTTATCTTGATAATAATATTTATCACATTGATACTTCTGATGATATGAGGATCTCTTCATTTTATTTAATTGATATACCTCAGTTACTTTATCTAACATGATCAAATCTTTGAAAAAATTATGATTTTTACTTTTTTTCTCAAATACTTCTCCATATTTATTTTTAAAAATTGTAAAATTATTGATAGCAGTGCAAAGTGATATGCAAGTACTCAAAATAAAAATGACAAATAGTATAAAACTAATAAAAAAAGTTAAAAATTGTAACACAGAAACTCTTTCTACTATCAAAAGAACTTCATATAAATATACCGTGCATATCGTCATGCCATATAACATTATTAATGCATATACAGAATAGGCATCTATTTTCTTGCCGTCAAAATAATGAATAAAATATCGTCTTATAATTGTTAAAACTACTGGCAATACAAATGTTGTTAATACTTTTATCAATACAATTTCATCCTTAATTTTAATTAAGAAATTATTTATCAAAGCATACTATCTAATATGAGTATAAATCGTATATAACTCATTATCATCTATTCTATCAATAACATTTAACAAGGCTTCTTTTTGATCTTTATCAAAATGTTTTTCTGCATAACTTTCTAATTTTTTTATATTCTCTTTGGTAACAATTTCATCTATAACAGCAAAATCTTGCTCTAACGTTTTATTGATTGATTCAATGCTCATATTAAAATATTCTTTTAAATCTTTTAAGATTTCTCTAGAATCTGGATCATAATAATGTTTGCGTGTGACTTTTAATTTATGTATTTCATTAAAAAATGAAGATGCAATTGAATTATCACTTTTAATTTTTATACTTATTTCTACATTCTCCATTAGTTCTTCTACTTGTTTATCATGAGAACAATAATAAAATAACATATCAGTAAAATTTATTAAGTTTTTATGTAATACATATTCTTTTTCCTGATTTTCCATTTCAATTTTTAGACTTGGTAAAAACATGTGTAAAAAATCGTCATTTGTAAATTTATAACCATAAAAAGCTACATTACTATGATATCCTACCAATTCTTTTAAATTTTGCAAATTTTCATTTGATGGGAAATCTACACCCTTCCTCCAACTATCAATTTGCCTTTTACTGACATTTAAATGATGTTGAAGCCATTGTTCTCCTACAGATGTTATTTTATGAGTTACATCAAAATGTTCTTCACGAGGTACATTTCTACAAAACTCTTCTACTTGTCTTCTAACCAATTTATCTGGAAATAGAGGTGATTGACAAATATCTATACTTTCATATCTTGATGTTTCATCGATAAACTCTATTAAGTTATTAATATTGTCTATAAAATTTTGCTTGTACTTATTTTTCAGTTCCCTACCTATCTTAGGTTTACCATCAATATGTTTGTATTGCATATTTGGGTCTATAAAAGCATCAAACACGCCAAATTCTAAAAACGGTTCCAATGCTTCTTGTGCTCTAGGATTATTTTCATGAAGATTTATTATTTCTTTTTCTGTTTCTCCATCAGTTGTCATTTCTTGTAAATATAAATGAACTTTTTCACAAAACTCTATAATAGGAGATTGAAATTCTTTATATGAAAAATCCGTACCAATTAAATGCACTGAATAATCTCTTAATTTTTTAAGATTATTTCGTTTAGGAACGCTATTACCATTTCTCCAATCAGATAAACTGTGCTTACTAATGCCAGATTGTTTTGATACTTCTTCCATATTAATCCCCATCTTATTAAGTGCTCTTAAAAAGTCTTCTATACTTTTATGAAATTCTTGATTTTTCAAATTATCCCCTCTTCTTTGTTCATTTTTTCACAATATTTCATTTTTTCTTCTTTTTCCCCATAATCCAATTTTCAACATGATAGTCTTGAATTATGTCAGATAAATACTTTGATATCTGCATTATAACATTCATTATAGTGCGCACTAAAATAATGAATCATTCAATTTATAAGTAAAGGTGTGTTTCACATGAAAATTCAAGCTAATTTCAAAAAAGGCGGATATTCAACTGAAATAGCGTCTAATTACATTGATCATAAAAAACCGATTTACAGTTTAAGTACAGAACTTTATCCACAACAACGCTTTGAAAACAACCAACCAACTGGAGAAATTATTGCGTATAAAGCCTGGTTTGTTCAAGAAGGTTTACCACCCTTCACAGTTAAATTTGAAAAAGAAGTCACATTACCGAATTATATGAGTGTCATTACTTTTGATCATTTAGAAGCTTGTGAAGTCCGTTATGATGTTTACTTCAAAGCTTCAGATCTGAAGGAGGT
>OIFK01000391.1_pt1 | contig 20501 bp, 16 predicted proteins | sample 1582071 | NCBI WGS metagenome assembly OIFK01 (sample SAMN07501052, study PRJEB24779) | human gut metagenome | isolation source: stool | host: human infant | place: USA: Pittsburgh, PA | reverse complement strand
TCTGTAGCTCAGTTGGTTAGAGCACCACCTTGACATGGTGGGGGTCGATGGTTCGAGTCCATTCAGACGCACCAATCTGTTTTCTCTCACATTTCATTCCCGTTCAGCCTCATGCAGAGGCAGCAAACCTTTTAAGCACATCGAAAGTGACCTCCAGCCCGCGCGTACCGGGAAAAGCGGAATGGCATAAGCCCCATCAGGTTAGCAAAACGCCCGGCGTTTGCCGGGCGTGAAAACAACGTCAGTCAACGATTACGGCTTATGTTCAATCGCCGGGTTGTTGTTGATGGCGATGCGCTGCGGTTTCTCTTCTTCCGGGATATCCTGGTGTAATTCAATTGCCAGTAAGCCGTTTTCCAGCGAAGCGCCGGTCACTTTCACATGCTCCGGCAGACTATAGCTGGCCCGGAAGTCGCTGCGGCTGATACCCCGATGGATCCACCCTTCTTCGCCGTTTTCGGTTTTCTCCTCTTCACGTTTACCGCTGATATTCAGCTGACCGCCAACGGTTTCAATTTCCAGTTCGCTCTCTTTCCAGCCCGGTACGCTGAGCGTCAGTTCATAGCGGTTATCGCCCAGCCGCCGGATATTGTAAGAAGGCGTGGAGGGCAACGGCGTACTGCCGGTTAGCTGGCTAAAAAGGCGATCGATACGGTTAAAACGGTCCGCAAACAGAGAGTCGGAGAGATCGTTCAACACGGGAAAGGTTCTGAGAGTCATCATGTACCTCCTGAACAGTAAAAAAGAATATTCAAAAAGTTCATGTCTTATGGGCAGGTGTTCCTTACCCGCTTTCTATATGAGGTTACCGCAAAATATTTCAACCTCAGGAGCCTGCAAAAATGTAGCTGGAACCTAAAAAAGCAACGGGCCGTTAAGCCCGTTGTTCGTTACATCATCGCAGTTCTATTACTCTCGCCCGCTCAGCCTGCTTTCGGTAGTGGTCATATCGCTCCCGGAACCATGCCTGCTGTTTATTACTCATATTGCCGGTCACGGCATCGATATCAACTGGCTGGCCCTGGGCGTACATACGGGCAAAACTGCGTGCCAGAAAATCAAAATTCTTTAATGCGTTTATATCTTGTCGCTTCATTAGCATATCCCTCCAGTCGCTGTGGTTACTGTTCAAGGTCATATGCTTTTCTGATCTCAGTATCCGCCTGAAAAAGATCGATTTTTGAGCGACGTGTGCGCATCCATCTGCCAGTGTTCACATTTCAGGAACGACAAAACTCTTCAGCCCTGGTCATGATTTTCCCTCCCTTTTATCACTCATGCAGAAAACATAAACGCCAGCCATGCAGTAAGTTCGCCACGTATCCGGAAGGTGCGAACGGCGTGCTTTGATGCCATACGCTGTAACAGGTCGCCCAGCGCGTTCAGGTGGGTTTCCACCTGCAAGCGTCTTATCAGTTCGAATAACAGACAAAGAATATTTACACTGGCGGATTAATACTGATTACCTGAACAAATGGGTAAATGGGTGAATCCGGGCTTGTTGGCCATATAGAGAGGGGCGCATGTAGGTTGCCGCGGTTGTGTATCGAACTGCGCATTGTTTTCTACAACACGCTGCTCCTGGCCTTTCACGGCTATTCTCTTTTTCGTCTGCGCTTTCCTGGCGGAGGGGGAGGGTTTTACCTGCCGGGGCAGTTCGGAGGCACCATAACCTGAACAGAATCGCTTCGACTGGCTCAGACTTCCGTCATTGCAGACAAAACGACCATCCGATGTACAGTGTGCTATGCCACCTTTTGAGCCAGAGCAGGGCTGTCTTCCACGGGCGGCACCAGCCTGCATGTTAAAAAGTACACTGACCGTAAGAAGGAGAATTCTCATTTTCATATCTGTATCCATGATTGACGTCATCATACTCAGGGTATCCCCTCAGCCATTGACCTTTTCGCCAGATAAAATGCAATGACTCATGGCGAAGAAATCAATTATTAATATTTCAGTACCCGCTACAGCACAAGCTCTACAATAACTCATTGAAAAGTAACTATTTAATGTATCTTTTCTGACCAGGGTAAAATAAATATCTGGTCGTTCATGTTGCCTGCTCGCCCAATTTTCATGAAGTGGTTATTTTCGCAGGCGAAACTCTGCAATATGCATCCTCGCGATGTCGGTAAAAGATGTGGGGTGGTTTTGCGTGCTGAATTTCAAAATTGGCTCACAATCGGGCTGTATTATCCAGATACTGCTGTTGTTTCAGATGACGGATTAATACCCTGCCCTCGGGCATAAACTCCGTGCCGTAGCGCACCAGCCCCACCCCCTTCAGCTCCGCATCAATGGCGTAGCGGAGTTCACCGGGCTGAATCTGTTCCTGCATCACCACATTAATCCGGCTCAGGCGCGGCTCGTATTTCAGCAACACAGCCGACAGTGTGGTAATCAGCTGGTGGGCGGTCCCGGGCATTCCCTGGAGGATTTTTGTCATATCCGGCAGACCGTAGCCCGGCAGGTGAGCCAGCGTACCGGCGCGGCAGTTGAGGATGCGCTGCATGTTATCGAGTACTGATAAAATCAGCTGGTTCTCCTCACTGACACTGTGCAGGTCAAGCCCGCCGGCGAAGTTACCGTACAGCATGTCATACAGAGACGGACGCGGCATCATTCCCCCTCCAGCGGTTTCAGCGTCAGACGATTATTACTGACTTCGATAACCCGCGCCTTATCCGGGTCAAGGTCGTCACGGGTCAGGGTAATACGCCAGGTATCGTTTACCTGGTCCGGTGCCATAAACATCCCCGCCACCGCCACAACCTGCGCGCTCTCTTCCATCGGCATATCCAGCGTCACCGATTCGCCAGGGCGCAGGCGGATATCCTTTTCCGCCACAAGATCGGCTTTAATGGCCTGACTGTCACTGGCGAACAGCGAGGGATAGTCAGTACTGTCAAACGCCTTACGCTCTTTAAGCTGGTAAATTCGCACCACCGTTGCCAGCGATGCCCCCTTCGCGTTGTTGTTCACCCCTTCGCGCGCCTGAATATCCAGGTGAAGGGTTTTCACCTGTCTGTAAAAAATGGACTTCGTGACGGCGACGGTGCCATCCGTCACTTTCTGCGTCAGACCGCAGCCGGTTAACAGGGTCGCCAGAGTGATTGCCAGCGCTTTACCAGCGGTAATCGCCATCTTCATCGTTTTTCCTTCGCTGAATGTTTTCCCGGACGCGCTGAAAGCGTCCAGGGTGAATGGTGATAATGTCGTTTCTGTTCTGTTGCGGATTAAGGGGACGCAGCACTGCCGTGCGCCCGACCTGCGCGATCTGTTCCGCATTGCAGGACAGCCGCGCATCCGGCAGCAAATGCCGGGCAACGCATAACTGCATACGTACATCCAGGTGCGCGCCCAGCCACACGTGCAGCAGCGCCATCAGGTCAGCGTGCAGGTCACCGCCCGGCAGCCAGCCCCGGATCTCTTCCGGGTTGTCCGTGCTCAGGCGCAACAGCACCTGGCCGTTCACATCCGTGGCATGCGTGCCCATCACCGGCCGGTGCTTCAGGCTGACCGGCTGGCATGTACTCATCGCAACCGGCTGCTTCAGCGGGATACGGCAGCGGTCATGGTGATAAACCTGCGTGCGCGTATCCGGTGCCAGCAGCCGCACCAGCGCCCCCATTCCCTCCGCCGTCCGTCCCGGCAGCATCATCACCGGCAGCAGCGCCAGAAATCGCGACAGCGGCGTACCGGCTGCCTGAGCGCAGCCAGGTATCCCCAGCCCCGCCAGGCCCAGCAGGTATTGTGACGTGTTGTCAGCGCCGCCGGCCTTAAAGGTGGCCGGGTACGAATACTTACGCCAGATGCGGTAATACTGGGTAATCAGCCGGTGACTGAAAATATCCAGAAAATCCTGCGTCGCGTCGTGCCCTTCCCGTCGCTGAGCGATATCGTCGGTGTAGTGGGTCGGCAGCGGCGACTCCACGCCGTACAGCCCCATAAAGGTGACTCGCACCGATGGCGGCAGGTGCGGATGTTCCGGGTCTTCCATCCCCCGGATTTCACCGGACGGAAACCCCATCCCCGGATGCGGGCGAAAACGCACTGGCTCCTGCCGCACTCGCCAGTCGCTGCCGGGCACCGGCATCTCCGGCAGGCTCTGTTCCAGCAGCTGGCAGAAGCGGTAAAAATTCATATACGGCAGCTGGTGCCGTACCTGCGCCATCAGCCGGGCAGGCGCGGACTGTGATTCTCTTTCCACCGGATACATTTCCCTTCTGGCTGAACAATCAGCGTGAGCTGGTTAAACTGATTCATGTCGGCATACAGGGCGAAAAAACGGTTAAGCAGTTCGCCAAACAGGTGGATATCGCCCTCTCCGGTAAATCCATTACTGTCGAGCGTCACCTCCACGTCCAGCCCGCGCAGCAAAAAACCGTCCTCAAAGCGCTGAATGCGGTGGTGCCTGACATCCAGGATGGCATCGAGGCGACGGTTGTTCAGCTCGTCGTCCCGCCAGTTATAGAGCGAGAGCGTGCCGCGCAGCACCAAAGCGCTGCTCATCATATTGAGAAACCGGGAGCCCAGATGGCTCATCACCCGCCAGTGGAAACGATCCTCCGCAGGCGGGTATGCGGGCAGCGTCGGCTTGCAGAGATTACGCACGGTGAGGGGCGTGTCATAGACCTGTTCACAGCGGTCCAGCAGCGTACTCTGCAACGCCCGGCGCGGTAACTGGCCGTTGGTGCCAGTGATGCGCAGCGAGACTGTCTCCCGCTCCAGCATCCGGTCAGCTTCCCACTGCTGGCCGCCCAGTATCAGCCAGGTATCGTGCATCCCGGTGACGCCCCGCTTCACGCGGGTGTGGTAATACCGTTCCGGCGCGTGACGACGCATCATGCCGCCCTGATGGCGAAAACTGGTGAACGGCACATAGTGCGCTTCGCCGGTACGCCCGGAGCCGTTGACGCTGTCCACCGAGTAAATCTCGGTATGCCCGTCCTGAAGACGTTTCGGGCGCAGCAGGTATTCACTCTCCAGTCCGCTGATGGTCAGCGGGTCGGCTTCCAGGGTGAACAGGTTAATTACCGGCACGCAGTGCAGGCGCAGGCTGCTGTCTGTTACCGGTAAATCGCTCTGCCATACCTGGCTGAACACCACCTCGATATCGAAATACGCCGTACCCGCCGGAAGCGTGATATTTTCCAGCCCGTTAAGATGGACGAACATAAACTTTTCGCGGAAGGTGAAATACTCCAGCAGCAACTGATAACCGCTGAAGGCGCTGTCGCCCTTTGGCCACAGCCGATCTTCCTCAGCAAAACCGCCCGGGGAGAAATAACCGTCCAGTGCGATCCGCTCCGTCTGCCCGGGCAGGCGAATGTACAGCGCCGCCTGGCGTTTTGTCAGCCAGAGGTGCAGGCTGCTGCCCGTCACCCTATCTTCGCCCAGGTACAGCGGCAGATGCCGGAGGTCCGTCTGCGGCCAGTCCGCCTGCGTACTACAGGCAAAACGCACCCGCAGGAGCGAACGCCCGTCAGGCTCCGTGGTCATAATGACCTTTTCCACCGCGAGCGGATTCAGCGTCAGATCCCGGGTGGTGCGGTAGCGGCAGACGGTGTTTTTAGGACCAACCGGGCGGGAGCTGATTTCCAGCCCGGCGGACAACGTTTCCGCCATTTTCATCGCCGGCACATCCGGGGACAGTGCCACCACCGACAGGGACGGGATGGTACGCAGGTAGTGCGGCCACAGCATACTCACCAGACTTTCGGTCAACTCCGGCAGGTCGTCATCTATCTTTTCGCGCAGACGTCCCATGGAGAAGGCGAAGCCCTCAAACAGCCGTTCAACATACGGGTCAGGTGTGCCGGCTTTGTCGAGGTCGAGCATTGCCGCCCGGTCGGGGTGCGTCTGCGCGAACTCTTTCGCCGCCTCGCGCAGGTAGCGCATTTCAGCGTCAAAATAACGCAGGGTTAAATCTTCCATTTAATTTCTCAGCGTTCAGGGAGCAAAAAGGGTCAGGCGCACAGTACGGCCGCTCTTGCCGGGTCGATGGCAATCAGCCCCGCCAGCAGATGTTCCATCTCCGGATTCAGGCGTGTTTTATCTGTATCATTACGTCCGGCCTTCATCCGCAGCAGCTTCAGGCGCCGGGCTTTTACCTCGAACAGCAGGTCCGGCTCCCACTGCGTGAGCGTAATAGCAGCCGCACAACCATCCAGCTCGCCCAGCAGGTGCAGCGCCAGCTCGTTTTTACCGGTCTGTTCGGCCACTCTCGCCATTAACAGGCGCAGCAGCCAGCGGCTGCGTGCCGTGGTGATACCAGGACGATTTTGCAGCCAGGACAGCGCCACATCGGGGCCGTCGCTGTCGGCAAGTGTGAGCGCTTCGCTCTCCAGTTGCAGGATATCGTTATCGCCGGAAGCGGTCGCCGCTGTCACGGCTGAGTCCTCCTGCCAGCCCCCGCCGCTGTCCGTTACCTGCTGCTGAATCCAGTTCAGGGTCACTTCATCGGCGAACGGCGTACCGTCGTTAAAGGCCAGCGTCTCCAGCCCGGTCAGGCGCGAGAGCAGGCCTTTCAGGTCGGCCTGGATAATCGCCGCCTCGTGCTCCTGCCCGGATTTCAGCAGCGCCTGGTGCAGATACCACTGCACATCCAGCCACAGGTGGTTTGCGCCGCGCGACAGCAGGCTGTCCGCCTCTTCCATCAGCTCACGCCAGCTCTGTTGCAGGTAGAGCCGTTTCAGCAGTGCGCGCTGATCCGGTTTTGGCGGCTCGATGCGGGTTTTGCCGTCGGCCAGAAGCGGCGGTAGCTGGCGCAGGGTGTCGTGACGCAGGTTCTTTATCAGCCGGTGGGCGGATAACCAGCCGTCCGGCTGATTTCTCAGGTAGTCCGCCAGGATCCGCGCCTGGGCCAGAAGCTCCTGGCCTGAGGCTATGCCGGTCAGGGCGGGGATCTCACCGGCGGGCATGAAGTGACTGGCGTCGCTCACATTCTGCGGCACCACCGCATCCGGGCCACCGGATTTCTGTAACCGGGTTTCCAGCGCCTGATACAGCGCGCCGGGGATGGCGCCTTCCGCCACCTGCTCCGTAAGCCACAGGGCACCGGCAATGCGCAGGGTGTCAGCGTTGTTGGCCTCCGGGTACAGAGACAGACTGTCGAGCATTCTGGTGCTGGCGAGCCACTCCAGCGCCCCCTGTCGGCTGCGTTCGCGTTGTGGGTGCAACTGTGTGTTAAAGCGCTGCATTAAACCCGCCAGCAGATCCAGTCCGTCCGCCAGTCCCGCTTCACCATCCCGGTGCAGTCGCGCCCAGGCGTAATACGTGGCGACACGAATATCTTTTGTGGTGGTGGTCAGCAGTTTTTCCGCAAGGGTACAAATCAGGTCGGCATCTGCCCCGGAAAGTTTATTGACCTCCTCGCGCATCTGCTGAAAATCATCGTCGTAGCCGGGGTCAGCGCCGGTGGGGTTGTCCGCCTGTACTGGCCGCAGCCAGTTGTCCCACAGGGAAAGGCGCTGCTGCGCCTGTTCCGCCAGCGCTTCCGGCGCGGCCTGGCAGGCTGTAATCAGTGTGTGAACGGATGCCATCAGTACGTTTCCTCTGTGGGGTCGGTGTCATCGGTCAGGGGGTCAGCGGCGGGCTCGCTGACGGTGAATATCTGCAACGGCAGGCTGAAGTTTCGCAGCTTCAGCAGGGCCAGCGGGCCCTCCCCCGCCTCGGTACGCAGGGTGTAGTTCAGCGGTTTGCCATCCTGCGCCTGCCACGTGAGACTGTAACTGCTGCCCGTGCCGGGATACGCGCTGACTGACGCCTTGTCCAGCAGCCTTATCCAGCCCCACGCCCCGGACATATCCGCATACTGCCGGGTGCCGGCCTGGGTGCTTATCCAGCTTAATGCCGCACCCGGCGCTTCGGTGTCCGCAGGCCAGATAAAACTCTTCCAGGCGGGCATCTGGTTCATATAAGTCAGCTTCTGGCTGTCGATAACCAGCCGCGTCTCCATGATGCCATCCGCCGTTCCCGGGCGCAGTTCAAAGGACAACCCCGCCTCACCGCGGGTGAACACCACATCGGAAATATGGCTCAGGGTATCAACCGCCCTGAGGAAGGCCGGATTGAAGGTCAGCCCCTGGGCGTTGATGCTGTCCGGCACCCAGTGACTCCCCTCCCTGTGCAGCACGCCGTTAAGACGGGTCTGGAGAAAACGGGTGATACGTCCGGAATCAGCGTTGAGGTATCTGGCCAGCAACGGCAGTGAGACCTCGCTGCTGACATCCTTAAACGGATACCGCCCGCCAAAGGCGTTGTTCCAGTCATCCACCACGGCGGTCTGCCACTGTGCATTCAGGCTTTCAGCCGCCGGAGTCAGTACCTGCTGCCAGGCCTGCTCCATTGGACTCACAAACACTGTCCGCCCAAAACCACTCCACTCCTGGCCCAGACCGGCGGCAATCAGGCTGCCGTAGTCGCGGGTTTCGGTCAGGTCCACGGCTTTGCCCTGAAACACCGTCTGCGCAAGCAGCCGGGTCATCGCCTGCGGGTCGGCAGCATTGGTCACCTGCTGCAGGCGCAGACGCACCTGCGTCACCCGGGTCAGGTACGACTGCAGGCTCAACTCCTGTGCACCTGTCCGGTTTTTATCCATCAGCGCCAGTACCGGGCCAAAGGTCGCATCCAGCGGGCCGTGAACACCGGCGCTCTGATCAATGGCATCCTGGTTATCACCACCGAGCAGATTCTTCGCAGATTTCACCAGCGAATCCGAAATGGCTTCGCCTGTCTGCCCGGTGCGGCCCTGAACATTCAGGGTGTTCATCAGCGCCACCAAAGGTGACTGACGCACATCGGCCATTAGGGTCAACTGTTCAATTGAATCCGACAGCGTGGCCGCCTGATTCCAGCGCAGGCTGTTCAGAAACTCCAGCCAGACACCGCAAAAGTCGGCAAAGTAACGTTCCGTCAGGCGAGTTTTCAGGGCTTCCGGTGAAGTCTCATCTTGCTTATTCACCTGACGTTTGCTGTCAGTCAGCACCCAGTCGAGTTCGTCCCGGCGCGCTTTCACCACTTTCTCGATAGCGGGCTGCACGGCCTGCTCCCAGGCCTGGCGGGTGAACATACCCGGCACGACTTCCGAGGTGCTGAACAGACGGGATGCATCGGTATCGCCGGTCATATCTTCCAGGCGCATATCGACATAGAGATGCGACACCTGTGTGAGCATCTTCTGGTAGAGGGTCGATTCGCTGTTGCGTACGCCCATCAGACGAACCAGCAGGGAACGCGCCTGGCTGACCATGCTTTCATCAGCACGCAGTTTCCATTCAGGGTGCGCAACCAGCTGCGCGCCATAAAACGACAGCAGAGAAGGAGCCATCCCCTGCCAGACGCCGTCTTTTACACCGTCACGCGTCTGCCAGTCGTTAAGCAATGCAGAGCTGAACCAGTTCGTATCCATATGTTCCGGACGCGCCAGCATCAGGTAGAGTTTGAGCTGCTCCCAGGTGGTTTTTGCCTTCTGCTCACGCAGCGAGCTCTCCGGCGGCAGCGCATTGAAGGCACTGATATGCTTCTGCAGGTGGTCTGCGGCTGCATCCCGCAACAGCGGCAGTGCGCTGTCCCGGTAACGAGGCCAGAGTGCGGCCAGCAACGCGTCATTCTGACTCAGCCCCCCCTGTTCATACCAGGGCACGCCATGCTCAGAACGGTACTGCAGAGAGGCCAGTGTTTTCTGGAGTTCAGACAGCGCGTGCAGGCGCTGCTCCAGTGGCTGATTCTGTCGGGCGGCAAGCAAAGCCTGGGCCTTTGCACCGTCAATCTGGCTGCGGTTGGTGACATACGCGATGCTCATCCACGCAGCCCAGCCTGCCATCGTCAGGGCGGCGGCAAACGCCACGCCCCTGCGCCAGGGAATACCGGGCTTGCGCGGACGCAGCGCGGCAGGGAGCATCCGTAGAGAATCAGGCAGGACATCCCAGCGCTTATCCATGCCCCAGTGGTGAGGCACGGCACGTTCAGCTCCGGCAGAAGGCTGACTGAACACCACGCCAGCCAGCAGCAACGGCCGGTACGGATTGAGTATCACAGTCAGCGGCGCAGTCAGGCTCTCAGGTTCACGAATGAGCTGGTCGGCAAGCGTCAGCAGGAAGTTATGTTTCACCTCACCGCAGATCTGCTGCAGACCCTGTGAAGTTAAATCCGGCGTCAGGGCTGAGATTTGCTCTGCCAGCCCTTCGGTACGGCAACCGGCAGGCAGCAGGCAGCCGGTCGCCTGCGTAATACGCCCTTCCGGTTTACCGGCGCGCGGATGCAGGGACCAGACATACAGCGGGAGTGTCCAGCCAAGCGTTTCCATACGTGAGCTGATGGCGTGAGAAAGGGAATCCATGGTGCTTTCAGACGGTACCGGCAGCGGTTGTTCCAGCCCTGGTGCTGAGAGCTGGTCAAACGCTGAAGTGACCCACACCAGCCCATCTACCGGGCGACGGCGCAGTTTGCGCAGCGCGGTAAGCCAGGCACTGTCTGCTGGCGTATTGAGATCACCACCCCACAGCAACAGCGTACCCCGGTCTTCCTGCCAGAGCTGAGCCGTAAGGCCCGGGGTCAATTGCTCCACCTCAGAGACAGTGCCAGTGAGCAGCAGAATGCGTATTTTACGGCCCCAACGACGGCCGTAGAGGTTACGCATGGCTTCGCGCATGGTTGTAACGGTGGCATTGCGTGGCGGAATCCGGGCAACCCTTGATTCATCAGAAGGTAACGCACTGTTCTTCTGCTCCCGCCAGCGGTGATGTTTTTCCCGCATAACCCGGAACACAAACGGCATGTTACAAGCAATCAGCAAGACAAGCCACGCAGTTGCAAGTGCCATCATCTGTTTCAGGCGTGTATCGAGGCCATACTGAGGACCAAAATGCAGGATCAAGCCCACTATAGTGAGTGAGATTAAGGCTACGATGCCGGCAAGCCCTCCTCTGCTCCATGAACTAACCGGCGTCATTATGATTGCTCCCTGAAGTGATGGTGCTGACAAAACGATCAGTTCCGGAAGTAAACAGACCTAAAACAGTTGCCTGGCTGACTGTGACGATATCCGAGAGCAATGCGGCTAAAAGCCACGCACTGCCAGTTCCCGGAATACCGTTATATTTTTCCAGTATATCAATCTCTTCAGGCATCCACGGCGCCTGAGGAGATTCAGATGCGGTCATTAACTCAGCAAACCAGTCATTCCATTGCCCGTAGTCGCAAAAGACTTTTGATGTTTGATAGGCGATCGTTTGTGTTTCGAGGAACAATTCCATGTCAGCCTGGAAATGAGACATATCCAGCGGCATCGGTCGCAGAAGTCTGGCTGAATGAGAAAGTTGGTATTTTTCAGCCACATCATCGCTGGTAAGAAGCATACTCGCCAGTGAATCGGAATATCGCCCATCCCCATGCTTCTGCAATACCAGAATCAAATCGATATCCAGAACCGGGGTTTTAAGACGTTCTTCGACCCAAGCAAAGGACAATCTTTCACAAAAGCAAACCGAACCGGAGATGGTGCGCCTTGGATATATGCTTTCCCAGACTTTTCGAAATTGAGAATCAGCGGCTGCAGACACAGCGTCGCTTACAACAGTGATTTTAAGCGGTAATGTAGTCGGAAGTATCGCGATTGCGTTTTGCATACTGGCAATTCCCAGTGCGAACAAGGAGCCAGAATTCACAGAATGAGCGTCAAAATGACTGGTCAGTGAAAGAAGATGAGGCGCGTTTGATGCCTCTGCTTTCGCTATAGCATCGGAGGTCACTCCTGAAGGTAACAGAATGCTGCTGCCAAGCACAGCCAGATAACGACCTGCCCAGTTTTCCCACTGTTGCTGCCCGTATTCAGCTTCCTTCTGCAAAAAATAGTGCTCATCTACCGTTCTGCCCCAGAGCCAGCCTCGCAAACAAAACAGGAAAAACCAGCCAAGAACCGGGCTGAATGCCAGCCACCAGATGTTTAATACAGATAAAATCTTAACCATGCCAGACGCATGAAGTATAAACAGCAATACGCCTACAAAGACGGCAACACCTCCAGCTAAAAGCCACCCCACAAAAGAGGGTTCTGGAGGTAATGCCTTCGTTGTTGCTTTCGACCTTTCCCAGCCCATTTATTATCCTACCGTGCTGTTCTGCGCACTCGAAATGACTTTACAACCGCACTGGCATTTGCAGCCATCTACGACAACAGCACGACCGTTAAAGGTCCGGCGCGGTGATCCTTCCATTATGGGGTTCGTTCCATGCCCGATGATCGGGCAACTAACCAAATCGCCAACTAAAGCAACTTTTTTTCCGTCAACAGTAATACTGGAAGAGGCGGAGATCACTTTTCCACCATGTGTTGTTTTATCGCCTAGTAAAACCAAACCTTTTGTCATATTTAATCCTCTCTCAATTAAAAAAAATCAATTAACTTTCATTCCATCAACTTTATCAAAATCAGGAAAAGTGTTCTTTCAGTTATAGCGCTACCAACTGGATAAATAATTTATGGATAAACACCCTTCACTTTCCTTTCAATTCCAACTAACTTTATAATGCTTTCATCAACCCCAAGAGGAAAAACTAATTATTTTAATTCATAAACACGCAAGATAAAAAATCGTTCTTACTAAATAAAGATAACGAATTTTCACTTTCACTTAATTCTTCTCCTTTACGTAAGAATAATACTTTGGAGATATTCCAGCTTTCCATGAGTTGGAATATATTACCCTTTTTTTTGGATGTCTCATTAAAAGCAAGCGTCGCACCTACCGCAGTTCCGGGTAAAGGGCAAGATTACGCCCCCCTCAGCCCAAAAGGACTGTAGCAAGATAGTTTCTGTCCATCGCCGCTTTTATCGTCTTGTGTCGCAGTCCTACCTTGAATATGGTAGCTTGACGAAGAATATTTAGCACAGAAATTTGTGTACTATTAATAGAAATGGACACACCAGTCTGGTGTGAAGTTGTAAGGTTTAATACATATTTATATTGAATGAGCTAATATTGCTTTCCCTCAAAAATAATTCCACATTAGAACCATTTAGCAATTCATTTTTGCAATATAATTTAAGTGCCTTGTCAACGAAGTAATATATATTTAACTGAACTATCCGCATTAGCACCAATATAGATTGCAATTGTTTTTGTTGTACTATCGATTACGGGATTCGTTGTAAAGAAAACACGCCTATCTTTTATTTTAATATTCGATACACCTTCAACAAAACTAATTGATTCTTTGTCAAAGTTAAATATTCGGGCTGCTGTTACAGTGTTTGACAAAAAGCTTAAAGCAACAAAAAACCATTACCGACATTACATTTTTCATAATTCACTCACCCCCATCGAATTTTAATCAAGTAATTTCCAACTCATTTCACAACACACTGAGAAAAACAATAGCATGGAGAGCAGAATAATTTTTATGGGTTAGAAATCCCCCATCAATTTTTATCAGCATTTAGCAAATCTCAAATACATAGTGCTGGCGCAGAAGCGTGATAGTTAATTAACATAATACACCTTGAACATAAAACCCATCTATTATCACTTATCAATATTCATTTTTTCGACTTTATAAAAATCAGGAAATACTGTCCCATCAGATACAACACTTCCATCCGGATATATTATTTCAGAGTAGATGCCTTCAATTTTCTTCTCTGGCTCAATGTATTTTACAACTTTCAACTCATCAATCACCGGATGATAAAAAAGCTTATTAATATTAGATATCCGTAATAAAATAAAATCTTCCTCCCCAAACAAAGATAGTGACTTGGTCTTCTCTGCTATGTTCCTTTCTCTAATATAAGGATAATATTTTGGCGATAGATTTAAATCCCCTTGCGCAGACCTATACTGCCCGTTACGAGAAGCATCATTATCAAAAGCAAGCGACACCCCCACCGCTGTTCCAGGTACAAGATCTTTGCCAAGATGTGTTGCATTTATATACTCGATACCTAAAATGACCGCACTCAATGTCCATTTACACGTACCACCACCGGTCATCGCAATTTTTGCTTTCCAGATATCCCCACTCTCTTGCTGCATGGGGACCTCAATAACGTTATAGCTTGGCTCCGTGACAACTGAGCCATCAAATCCACTGATTCTCTTTTTCATGCATTCATGCGAGATGTATCTGACCTCAAGTGGAATCGGTTTCGTATACTGAGAAGGGTTTTTTACTTCAAAATTAACCCACTTTGTATCCGCCGGTGGAGATAACGTCTTGTTAACGGTCTGGCTAACGCTGCATCCTGCAGAGGAAAACAACACCAGGAAAAGCAGAATGATATTTGATTGATTATACATTTTCCATTACCTCTTCTCCATATTGAGCAAACCGCAAAAGCGTATCATTGCCAGACGGCATAGATAATGTTGGAGTCAGCGACACTCCCAACAAGCTTTCGATATCAAGAAACATTTCATTTCTGGATAATTCATCAATCGGTATATCATTTTTATTTTCTGCCATCTGCTCCCTGAATGAATCAACGTTATACATATGCTCAGTAAATGTGCGTTTTTCTACTATACCGGCGTTATCAATTAACTCTAACACCTTGTTATACATATAGGGCATGTAGGAGGTCATAAAGTGATCAAAAATATTTAAACTAACGCCTCTGTCCGGGTTGCTTCCTTTAGGGAAAAAGTCAGTTAGATCTGCCTCCGTTAATGATGCTTTAAACTCTTTTTGCTTCTGCCCAGCTTGCTGCATCTCCTGCTCCGCCAGAGTGGACACTAAATATAGTTTAGCCTTAATAGGAAGTGAATTCCTGATAGTAATACACCCTGCGTGAGTTGGCAGATCTCTCTTGCACTCCTTCCATTCTCTGCTTTGGGTGGCCGTGAGAAAGGCTACGGTGTTGCCGTGATGCCAGAAACAATCTCCCCAGGAAATCAACTGGTATGCAATCAGTTCACCCACTGACCAGAAGAAGCCCAGCGTCCCACCAAACCATCCCCATAATTTATATAACTCGTTATCCAGGTTAGCTTCTGCGGGTACGGCTGGTATCGGATCGTTATCATTAACATGGCGGAAATGGGTAATATCCGATAACTGCATTATAGCATCGCGGGTAAAGGTGCGTGGCATTCCATAAGTGTAAAGTATAGGATTGTAATTTCTAAATCTTGCCGCATCAATTAATGCCAGTGCCCCCCCTAAGCTATGACCACAAATAAATAACTTACGGTTTGCAAGTAAATCTTTTAATTTTTCAATTTCACCATTAAATTTCTTTCCTACTCGATTATAACCACTCCAAAAACCAGTATGCACTTTCCCAGAAGGTACTAACGGAGTGCATTGCGTTTTGTCTATATCGCATAATTCTGAATTTACCGGCCTAAACGCAAGATCCGTTCCTACATCAAACAAGCTGGCCGTTCCACGCCAGGCAACGATTATCTTATCCGCGTTATAAACATAGTAAAGCTGCGTATCACCGTCTGCCTTTGTTGCAGCAGTATTTTCCTTTGCCTGTGCTGTTCCATGTGGACTCTTATCATCTACTTTTGGCGAAGTATCCCGTGAGGTATCCATAAACACCGGAGGATAATATCTCTTACTGAAGGGAACATCCTGTACTAGGGCATTCCATGCTGAACCGTCTTTATATAGCTGTGGTAAACGGGAAAGATCTTGGCACTGGTTAATAAAAAAACGCGTAATTGAATCTGTGTCTAGGGTACTGTCATTTGCATAAGCAAGCGTTGCTGCTGCTCCCAGGTTGATTCCATTCGCAATGGAATAGTCCTTCTGATGATGAAGCACTAGCTCCCAGGCTCTGAAAGGGCATATTTCTACTACATGACGTTTTTCAAATTCATTCGTGCGGAATTTAAATCCCTTAAATGCCGTTTTGGCAGGAAAGTGGTATGCGGGTAACATTTCCCCTGGCCTTAATTCCAGGTTTGGTGAACTCTGACAAAGCTTTCCCACTACCGCATAGTGCCATACAGATCCATTCGCTTCGGCCTCTGGCCGAACAAGAGAATCCTGTGGTGCATCTCTGCTTATCCGCAACTGACGTTTTTCCATTTCGTTAATTAATGGCATAGGTTCGACGGTAAAAAGTAGTTCCAGGCCATGCCGCATATCGATCCTGATGAGTCCTTCTGCATCACTTTTGCCTGAATAAGGGAACTCATCTGCCGAACCGGAAATCGGATGAGAACTTTCAGCTGTCCATGGCATATTCGCCACGGGAGCACCCTGCTCATCAACCAGCTGAATTTCAATCCAGTACGGCATTTGCTCTTCGCATGGCGCATGAGGGTTTTTACGGCAAAGTGAGGTAACAGCTGTGGTCATTTTATTCGGCCTCCAGGCTTTCAGGAACATTTCGCGGGTATTCAATTTTTAATTGTGATGGCATGGACGTAAATATTGGAGCCGTTTCTCCTGTTGCACTGGAGACACCGTTATAAACCTCCCCTTCAGCCGTCGTAATTCGATATGTGGTAAAAGGTTTGACCGCTCAACTTTCTGAAGACGTTGTGATAAATCCTTCGCTGTACCCTTTCGGGAAAGTCACAGGTGGTGTATCTAAACTGGCGGGACCTGTCTGATTAACATTGGCCGCTTTCAGCAAAATATTGCCCAGGCATCCCAGTTCAATATTCCCGCCGCTAAGCTTTATATAAGCGCCCCCACAGCTTAAAACCAGTTCCTGGCTGGCATTAACTTTCACGCTTCCCTGACCACTGATGACGGTGATGTCCTGTAATGCTGAGACATTCACTGCATCAGCCGGCGCCTGCATACATTTTCATTCCTGCAGCCTGTGCAAACAAACTAACAGCTTCGCCAACCGCGACAGTGAATGATTGCCCGGCACTTATATCGGTGTTTTTACCAGACATCAGACCAATGCTTGCCCCGCCTGAAGCCACTCGGACAGTCTCAGGACTAAGAATACCTATTCCAGCGGGTGCACTGGCCAGCATTCCTGGCATTTTGAGATATTTCAGTGAGCTGTTAAGTGTCTTCTGACTGTCGATATCGGATACAGTTGCCTTCGCTCCTTTCACAGCAGCCTTAAGGCTTCTTGCCAGCGTGAGTGCCTGTTCCAGCTGTTCTACAGCTCTGTCCATCTCAAGCATCTTAGTGCCGACGTCAGGCTGTACATCTGCGGTAAGTAAAATTCCCTTGCCTCCTCGAACGCTGACCCAGTCATTAGTTCGCAGTTCTGCTCCTTCACCACGCACTACCCTGTCTGCATTGACATTATGTCCCAGATTGAGTTGCGTTTTACCCCCGTACTCCGTACTGAGCTTAACGTGCTCTTCACCGCGCTTATCTTCCATCCGCAGCTTATTCAGGCCAGCTGTTCGAATGACGTTGCGCGTACTGTTGGCTTCCGTGACGTGATCAACATGACGGGAATCGTGAAGGGCATGGGCAATATACGGGCGATCCGGATCGCCCTCATGAAACGCAATGGCGACTTCAGTACCCTGTATCAGCGGGAAGTGGAAGCCGTACTTGTCGCCACCGTAAGGTTTGGCAAAACGCACCGGCATACTTTCCAGGCCCTGACCCTTGTCATCGCGGTCAGCATCAAACTTCACCCGGTACATGCCCGACGCATCCTGCCAGGCGTAGATATCGTTATCTTTGGCGCTGGTCACGCGCGCCATCAGGGTACCGCTGACCACCGGGCGTTTTTTAAGAGCCGGACGCCAGCAACGGTTTTCGTAATAAGGCATCCCTTCCCACGTCACTAACAGAGCATTCTTACGGCTGGCAGTATAACCCGTGCGGGTAATAATAATGCCTTTGTCCGTTTCGGAGGGTAAAGTCGGCGTGATCGCCACTTCACTGATGGTCAGCACCTGAGCCGGAGAAAGCAGGGCATCATTACTGCGTCCGCTGACCGTTGTTTGTACGGACAGAAAACGCTCGTGCTCGAGGCGGGCCCAGAAGTTGCCGGTTTCCGCGGAAGGTGTGATTTTGTCGCCACGTTCAAGATGACGCGGCAGGTAGTGATAAACCTCGCCGTAAGTCACACCATCACCTTCACCACGGGTCATGTCCGCCGGTGCAGAGGTCAGGACATTCTGGGCTTCACGGTGGTTGTAATCACTGGCGATGACAGAGCGCTCAACCACGTTTTGCCGGACGTTTATGCCCCATACAGCATCGGCCTTATTGTCATTCATCCCTGACGGGCTGTTCAGAGGCAGCGTTTTACCGAAGGTCCAGGCACTCTGCTTGTCTGCGAAGTGCACCACTTCGGTTTGCGTGTCCGGTTGCAGGGTGAAGAAGTAGAAAATCCCCACTTCGGCCAGCAGGCGCTCTATGAAAGCGAGGTCACTTTCCTTGTACTGATTTATCTGCTCACGCTTCGGATAGTCGGCTTTGAGGGTGAACTCATACTCCCAGCATTTCAGACCATGTTCCTGCAATACTTCGGTGACAACTTCCGGAACGGACTTATTGACGAAAAAACGGTGGGTACGGAATTGTTTGCGCAGCAGAGACAGGTAAGGCTCGATAATGGTTTGGTATGTCGCCTGGTCACATGAACCACTGATACGCTTAAAATGCGTCACCACGCCATGTACCACTTTCTGCCCGGTCAGCTCCATCAGCGGCCCTGTCCCCATGGTCAGCGTGGCAGGCTTAGTCAGCAGTTGCGCTGAGCTGATATTCTGGTCACTGCTGGTAAAGATAACCTGATAGTGGTAAAGCTCACTTATAAACTCCTTACCGGTGAAAGTTTCCACATCCAGTAAGGCTGTGCAGGACGGAATATCCAGACGATAGCGGTTCAGCCCGCCTTCAGTTAGCGCAGACAGGGTGTTCTTAAACGTATCTGTCAGACTCATGATATTGACTCCATGGGATAACCTGCAGTCCATGACTTTATTGCCAACGGGTAAGTAACAGGTTCAATCAGGGTACTCAGCGAGTACGAAAAAGGGTGATTACGGTTCCAGCCCCGAGGGCGCAGGCGAGGATTTTCATCAGCAAAACGGTCATTTCAAAATTGTTCATGCCGTATTCGCCGTCACCAGTGATGGGGATAAAGCGCTTAACGATTGTGTAAAAATACGTATCCGGAAGAAACAGTACTCACGCCACCACTAAAGCTAAAAAGATAAAAAGCTTCATGACGTTAAACCGGAGCACTATTCAGAAACTTTAATTGAACCATACGGCCTTGCAATTTCACGATCGGTCAACGGAAAATTGTAAACCACCCCATGATTTATCCCCACGCCGACAACAAATTTTCGTGGCTCATCATGTTTCTTTGAAATTAATATATATTCAACAATAAACCTCCCATTATCAGGGAAGTGATAAAAAGAAGGAGGAATACATAATTTTCCATCAACGATCGTAAGTTCAGGGGAAAAATTAAAGTCCTTTTCCTTCAAGGGAGTTCCGCGCGGATTTATTCCTATGTCAGCAGGTTGATAACCCTGAGCATCTGTAATGTTAAAACATACGTTTTTTCCCTGTTTACTAACAGAAGTGGTTTCATGGGGGATAAACCTATCTCCCGGGCCCGGGCATCCGGTTAAAATCACCAGACACAAACCAGAAAAAACAACAGGCCAACACTTACCAAAACCAAACACTTTTACCATGGGAACCCTCGCAACGCAATTTTGTATTGTTCACGTATTACTGATTCAGTAGTATCACCATCCAGAGTAATAGTTGGATATTTACTGCCCCATAATCGATGCCATATATTATATCCCTGCGTTTGCAACGTAAAATTATCTGCAATAATCTGCGCCTGTTGCTCCATCGAATATTCACTTAAGAGACGACCATCAAGTATATAGTGATAGCTCACCATCCAGCTAACCAATCCTCTGAAGATTACATTCATCCCTTTTTCACGTTGCCAGACATGCCCCATTTCATGGATGAACATATGTTGAAGATCGTCTGTCGTCTGGGAAAAATCATCGCAGTATTGATCGCGAAAATAGATCTCCCCGTCCGGTGTCATCGCCGTATTCTTATCCTGTAAATTGAAAGGAAGGTAACTTTCCCTGTGAATCCATACTTTCGAATAATCAATAGTGGATAAAAAAACTGAGTGTGCCAGCTGTATCTCACCCGTCGTAAGTAGCCTGAGACCACCTTCTTTAATTCTTGACGGATCCTGAGTTTCTTCAGTCATGTTTACACTCCAGCCCAATCCCCTCTTCATCACTCCAGCCGAGCGTCAGGGTATGTGGTTTCTGCCCCGCTGCCATATGGGTCAGCAACTGCTGGCTCAGCACCGGCAGAATCTGCTGGTTCAGCAGGCTGTCGATATTGCGCGCCCCGGTGTCCGGCAGCAGGCAGGCCGCCGTCAGCGCGTCATACAGGTTCTCATCAATGTGCGTGGTCAGGCCGTAATGACGATGCAGACGTTTACTGACCTGCGCCAGCTTCATCTCCACAATGGTACGCATCGCTGCCTGCGCCAGCGGACGGTAAATCACCGTCTGGAAGCGCGCCAGCAGCGCGGGCTGGAAGTGGTCCCG
>OIFK01000384.1_pt1 | contig 20881 bp, 16 predicted proteins | sample 1582071 | NCBI WGS metagenome assembly OIFK01 (sample SAMN07501052, study PRJEB24779) | human gut metagenome | isolation source: stool | host: human infant | place: USA: Pittsburgh, PA | reverse complement strand
TCTATTTTACGGATAGCTTCTGTAGCTTCTCCTTTTACTAGCTTAAAGGTTGTATTATCTCTAATAGATACATCAAGTTTTAATAATTCTTGTTTGAAATCAATGAGATCGCCCAGATTTTTTTTCGCTATTAATCCTAAACTGATTGTAATCTCTTGGCGGTTAAGTAATGCTCCACCTAAAATTCCCTTTTTGTATATATCTTTAATCACTAACGAACCATCAGGAAGTTTTTCGAACTCATAATTTTTATTGTCAATCTTTATCGTATCAACTAAATCACTTAATTCTTTCCCTGTATTAATATGCAAGTTATAAGGACTACGTTTCCCTATCGTTAAGCCATAATTACCAGTATTTACTCCATAATTAATATCAATAGTATTATTGGTATAGTTAAAATTAGAACTAATTTTAGGACCATTATTATTGACAATATCTTCATCTTTGAAAAAGGTATCTTTACTTAATATTAATTTATTGTTTTGAAGTAAAATATTTAGATCAAAATCAGAAATTAGATCATTTTTTACTCCCTCTTTTTTCTCTTTAAATCTAGCCCAAACTTGGAAAGGTATTTCACTATTGAGAACTTCTTGAGGAGTATCATCTTTAAAATAAATATCTATTGTTCCGTTAGTACGACCCACTAAAGCAGCACGAACCAATCCTCCTCTTTTATCTGTACTAAGAATACCAGAAGACCAAATATTGGTTTTATTGGGCAATTCATACGGATTTTTAGAAATAATTGTTTTACCATCTAGAACTATTTTTTCAACATATGGTGCAAATTTTTCATCAATTGAATAGTACATTGTTCCGCCTGCAAGATCAAAGTACGCTTCAGATGCTAAATTCCCCTCCATATCAACTGTATAATGTTTCTTTCCATCATCAGTAGTAACTAAACCTCGATTATATATACCAAACCCATATGGAGTATACGCATCTCGTTGATTACCTACTATTTCTTTATTTTCTACTACATTTACAGAGCTCTCTATACTTTTCGCTCCATCTTTTTCCGCAACGAAAGAGTAGTTATCACTTTTGATAGCTTGTGATTCTAGAGGATATTCAAAATTTCCATCATCGTCTGCTTTAATAGACCCCAGTTCAATACCATTTTTATAAATTTTTATCGTTACTCCTGGTTCAGACTTTCCTTTAATAGTACTATCATTTTCGTAAATCTCTTTTGTGACTGGCATTTGAATACTCAAACTTGGAACAGGAGATTCATTATCTCTTTTAGATCTTCTTATTTTATCACTATCATTAAATGATTCAGTTCCAGCATTCAATACAGAGATATTGTCATTCCTTTTAGCTATTTCAGTTTTATCAGCCTCTTTCATTATTTCCTTAGTAGTTTCCACTGAGTTTTCTACTAAGTCCCTATTATCACTTTTACTATTATTATCGACATTCTCTGTTTCCGAAGGAATTGATTTGATAATACTATCACTTTCATTTAATACTTTTTCATCATTAACTGTAGATAGCGCATCATTTTCTGCCTTGGTAGTTATTGAATTAGTATTCTCTTGTGAATCATCCAGATTTAATGTTTTAACAGCTGATTCTTCAGATTTTTTTATAGAATCAGAAGTTTCTACTTGTTTTACTGATTCAGATCCTGATACATCTTTATGAAGATCCTGTTCGACTTCACTTGTCTTTGAATTTTTTTGATTTGAACTTTCTATTGCTTCTTCAGCCAGTATAGTTCCTGAACTTGTAGTTGTTTCTTTACTATTTTCACCGTTACTAATTTTAGTTCCATCAATTTCATGAATCATTTTATACTCAGCTGATTTGGTAGAAGAATCATTTTCTCCAATAATTGTACTACCAGAATCTTGTATATCCTGATTTATACTATTATGCACTTCATCAGCGTAAGCTAATGTTGTCCCACCAAACGCAATACTTCCGAAAATAATACATCCGATAATTACTGATGCTGCACCACCGCCACCGTGTTTCTTCTTAATAGCAAATTTCAAATTCCTTTCTTTACCAGTAAAAAACATTTTTTCTCCTCCTTAAAATTCCAAAACTATTTAAGTAACAAAACAATAAAATGAACGAACATTTTATTCAATCTATAAAAAATAATTATCCATTACAGATAATTTATACTATTAATATGATAAAACATTTAATTTCTAATTTCAACATGAACGTTCGTTTTTTATTTTAATTCTTTACACAGATCACTTGAATCTCTATAGGCTGCGTGTTGTGTCTCAAATACTTTTGCTTTTTCCAGATAGAACTTTAACTAATAAGGATTAGCATTCTTGATACTCTTTATCCATTTGTTTTGCTTAACTTTTTTTCTGAGAGAGAAACTACAAATATAACTTCTTCACGTACCTAGCAATTTAATAACAGTCAGTCTACTAACCGTTCATCATTCATACCAAAATATTGATGCAATGGTTTTTGTTTTCCTGACAATAGTTGATCGATCGTCACAAATTCGTATCCTTCATTTTTTAACATAGTGATCAATCCTGATACAGCTTTGACTGATTCATGATGGATATCGTGGATTAAGATGATTGCGCCATTAAAGACATTCTGTTTGACAACATTATTGATTGCTTCAGGATTTCTTGTTTTCCAATCTAGCGAATCAATATTCCATTGAATAATTGGCATGCCAATTGTTTCAGCACTTTTTTTATCAATAGCGCCATAAGGAGGACGGATATTGCGAGGCAAGACGCCCGTAGCCTTAAAAATTGCTTTATTAGCTTTATTCATTTCACTTTGTAATTCATCTGTCGAAAGTGTATTCAACTGTGGATGAGAATACGAGTGACATGCTACCTCATGACCCTCGTCGTGGACTTGTTTTGCAACATCTGGGTTTTGATCCACCATCTGTCCTAACATGAAAAAAGTAGCCTTCACGTTGTTTGTTTTTAGTATATTCAACAAATCAAGTGTTGAGCTATTATTGGGTCCATCATCAAAAGTAAGAGCGACATACTTTTTATTTTCATCTAATGCAGGTAACGCATCTTTTATACTTTCTTGCGAAACCAGATCTGTATCAATAAAAGGCGCAATGTCTCTGTATTTTAGAATAACTTTAGTAGTTCCAGTTGTGTTCTTTGGTAGGTCGATGGTCAATTCATCAGGTGTATAAGTCATTTTACTCTCGTAAGAAATTCTATCCATCGTTAATACAGCATCAATTATTTTTTTAGGCTCTTTGGCGTGATCAAGAATGGATTGCTGAATCACCTGTTGAATACCTAAGAGACTTCCTTCATCCGGAATCAAATCCTTATTTGTGATTTCTTTACCAGTTTTTTCGGAAACATAAATGGCTTTCTCAGAAATACTGTCTGGCTTTTTAAAATTTTCCTTACTGCGATCCCAGATAAAACTATCTGCTTCAATTCTATACTGACCAATTTTAGAAGATATTGCTGTTGCTTTTATTCTGGCAACTGTAAGCACTTCTTTTTCACGATGCTTCTTTTGTTGCTTTTGAGCAAGCTCGTCTAAGAGCTGGTTTGCATTTTTAAAAGGAACAGTACTTTCATAAACTGGACGGTAAATAAGGCACTTATTTTCTCCGTCATTTATAGTATCTATTTTCGTTGAAATTCCACTTTGGTCTTGCTCTTCTTGGATTGAAGCCATGAGATTTTTTACAGCAGTTTCATATTTGGCTTGAGCTTCTACTTCTTGCTGTTTTAATGTATAAACAATATAGCCGCCAGTAGCGACAATTACTAGAATAAGTGCGGTAAACAATGCGAATATATACTTGCTATAATTAGATTTTTTCTTCGGTATTTTTGGTTGTTTGTTTTCGTTTCCGGTTTTGGGCTTTACAGCTTCATTCAATTGATTTGCATTTTCACAGATATCAGGTTCTTGTTTGTGACGTTGACTACGACGTGCATAGATATTTTTATCAGACATATGACTTTATCCTTCCTTTTATCATCATAAAGTAAAATGAAACAGCGCAATTGTAATAAAAAATAATTTATAGATAATTTTTACAAGAAAGTTTTCTCTATTATTCTTTTTCTTTTGGCGTAGTAATTATCGCTAATTCCTCACCATTTTAGATATTGTGGCTACTTAATGTTAAACTCAATTTTGATATCATTAGAATCACTAGTTTTGATTTTAGTTTTTGGAATTGTACCCTTCGATAGGTTAATCACTATGGTTGCAGTCTTTGAATCACCAATAATGGTCTAGGATTAAAAATATAAACTATTATCCAATCTTGTTCTATTTGATTAAATATACTACTTTAATACCTTTAATTTGTGATCAATTCCAACTTCACCAAACTCATTTACAATTATAATAATTTCTTCCCTGGGATGGGGTGAGACTTGCAAGGCTTGATTGATCAGCGTTGTTTTTCCAGCCCCTAAAAACCCAGAAACGATTGTAACTGGTATGCCCATTTTGTCTCCTTTTTACCACTTGCCTATTTCACTTCTTTGAAAATTGCCCGTCTGCGCAATTTTGGAGAATACTTTTTTAATTCTATCCGTTCAGGGTTATTCCGTTTATTTTTGCTAGTGAGATACAGACGTTCTCCAGTTTCGACACATTCTAAAATAATATTTTGACGCATAAATTTTCCTCCTTCAATACTTATCGATCTTCAAGATACGCTTGAATCTGTTGTGCATCTTCAAAAGTTAACTCGCCAGATTCCAATTGTGAAGCTAAATTTTCTTTCATATCAACAGGTATCTCCCAATAACCATCGATACATTGAAATAACTCCTCGTCATACTCTTCAAAAATTGGATAGATTCTTAAAAAATCATCAAATGATAACCCTTGGTCCTCGTAATAGTCTTTGACTAATCCATTTTCAATTGCCTGTTGGGTCGGTAAACCCGTTTCAGTAATAATTCCTCTCTCTACCATCGAACGATAAAAAGTACTTTTATCTAGCGATTGTTGGGTCGTTTCAAGATAATACTTTAATCCTTCTTCAACTAAAGGTGGGTAAATAATTTCCATTTGGGTTCCCTCCTAAAAGTTATATATTAAACTATTTTGAAGCTCCTTTAATTACTTTCTTTCCATTATAGTAACCTTTTAAAGATACATGATGGCTACGTCTATAATCACCATTCGCTTCGTCAAATGAAATTTCTGGTTTTACTACAGTTTGATGAGTTCTTCTTAACCGTTTCTTCGCCTTAGATGTTTTTCTTGCTGGCACTGCCATGATATTTCCTCCTCTTACCAACTTGCTTTTTTTACTCCAGGAATCAACCCTTGATGGGCAAGTTCTCTAAACTTAATACGGGACATACCGAACTTTCGCATATACCCTCTTGGACGACCATCCGTCTGATCACGAAGCCTCAGACGATTCGGATTTGAATCTCTTGGCAATTTAGCGAGAGCGGTGCGATCTCCTGCGGCTTTTAATTCCTGACGTTTATCTGCATACTTTTCAATCATCGCCATTTGTTTCTTTGCTTTAGCAATTTTCGACTTTTTTGCCATATACCTTTATACTCCTTTTATTTTGATTTAGACATCTCAAATCGTAAACGTTACGTTTTGACGCTGATACTTTACCAACAAGAGTTGCTCTTGTCAACAATAAATAACATGAAATAAAACTCATATGAATAGATAACTATTTGAAAACGAATTTATCGGTACATAGAGATAATCAAATCATTTAAAAGAATATGCAGTTTAAGCTCTGAAAAATAAGAATTCACTTTTATTAGTCCAATCAAACACAAATACCGTTTTAAGTAGCTTTTCCTCTACTTAAAACGGCAATATGAAAGAAACTATAACTTTTTATTCAACCTTTTATGTTTAACTGGTTTATCGCCAATTTTTTAAAACTTTGATTATTCCTTATATTATAAGAATAGACATTAAGTGAACTAATTCAATCATACTGATTCTTTCGTGTATTCAAAATTAGATGCTGTTTAATAAAATTATTCTTTTTGAAAAAGAATTATAACTATATCCCAAAAATTGTAGGTTAATTTAAAGCCTATTTCATCATCGTGATTGAGCTTCTTTTTCATAGACGAATTTCTCAGATAGTTTAGTTTTCTTTATGAGATTTTTGTATATTTCTGACCTTCGATACAACTCACTATGAGTACCTTGATCAACTACTTTTCCTTGATCCATCACTACAATTTTATTTACCTTTTCAATAGACTTCAAGCGATGCGATATAATTAGTACTGTCTTATCTTGTATTAAACGATTTAAACTTTCCTGAATACGTTTTTCATTTTCCGCATCTAAACTGGCAGTAATTTCATCTAAAATTAAAATTGGCGCATTTTTCAAAAAAGCCCGTGCTATGGATAAGCGTTGTCGCTCTCCTCCAGAAAGTGAACTTCCGTTTTCTCCGACCAATGTATGATAACCGTCAGGTAGTTTTTCAATAAAGTCTTCGCAGTTAGCTAAACGAGCTGCTTTTTTCACTTCCTCATCTGACGCTTGACTATTTCCAATACGTATATTTTCCAAAATACTTGTATTAAACAAAGTTACCTCTTGAAAAACAATAGCGATTTTGCTAAACAAAGAAGCTGGAGATACACGTTTAATATCATACCCATCAATTAAAATACAGCCTTCATCATAATCATACAGTCTAGACACTAATTTCAAGATACTAGTTTTCCCGGAACCACTAGCACCTACTAACGCAGTCACTTCTCCTTGTTTAGCCGTAAAAGAGATATGATCTAAAATTGGGGTATTGTTATCATATGAGAAAGAGACATCTCGCAACTCAACGTCAAAAGATTTCAGAGGACTATCTGATCCCTCTTGGATACTGGTTTCCTTCATAGCTCTAATTCGCTGTATTTTAGGAGCTAAATAAAATATTTCAAGCACTGCTTCTTTCATAGAATCGAAGGAATCCTTTATTTTTATTGCGGCTAGTAAGTAACCAACGACGTAGAGTATAGTCACTTCACCCGTTAACAGTAAGTGAACACCTACTAGAATGACTACTGCTAAACTAACATATGAGAAAATAGAGGATAAGGCCATGACTGAAAAAGTACTTAATTCTACCTTTAAATGAATCCTTTCACTCTCTTCCATTTTTTTGAAAAGTCTGTCTTGAACTTTTTTAGATAGATTAAAGCTATTAATCTCTTGCTGCAGTTCAATAGTTTCTTGAAATTCTTCCGAGTTTTCTCTCAAAGTATCGTAATATTTAGTATTGGCTTTCGTTTGGGATTTCTTTGATAACAAGATTAAGACAAAACTAAATAACGTTGGCAAAATAACAGCTAATCCCATTTTGACATTACCAACCAAAAGCATCACTGAAATAAAAGGGAAAAACAGAGCCATACCGCCGGATTTAGGTATTGCATGACTCATCGCATGCTCAATACCTTCAACGTCAGACATGATAGTTTGAGATAAATCTGATAAATTATGTTTTGAAAAATAGGATAATGGTAAATTTGACAAATCGTCTGCAATTTGCACTCTTAAATGCGCACTTTCTTTATAAGTACTATTATATAAGTTTTCATACTCCCTATCTAACAACCAATACATGAAAAGCAAAGTAACAAACGATACTGCAAAATAAAGCCAACGGGGCTTTGCATTTTCTAAAACTAATTCGTCTATCAGCATCATTATAATGAATGCTGGTACCATATTAATGCAGTATACAAAAAAACTAGAAATAGAAGCTTTAGTTAAAGCTTCTGCGCCCTGATCAGTTAAAGCAAATTTTTTTTTATAAAAATTTTTCATTGTCAAGCCTCCAATCATTTGCATTCTCATAATTAGTGACCAATTGTTTATACACTCGATGTTTAGCCATTAATTCATTATGATTTCCACGTTCTACTATTTTTCCTTCTGACAAGACAAGAATTTCATCTACAGATTTAATGCTGGATAATCGATGAGCTATCATAATAACTGTTTTTTCTTTCATCAAATATTGAAAAGCCTTTTGTAGTTCATACTCATTATCTGGATCAATAGATGCACTAGCTTCATCCATAATAACAATCTTTGCATCTTTTAAAATTGCTCTGGCAATAGCTATACGTTGTTTTTCTCCTCCTGACAGATAAACTCCTTTACTACCAATTAAGGTATGCTCTCTTTCGGGAAATTTTTTTAAAATCGATTCGCAACCGGCTAATCTTAGCGCGTCAAATACTTTACTTGCTGGCGCTTGAGGATTTGCTATAGAAACGTTATCGTAAATACTCTGATTGAATAGTTTCGTATCTTGAAAGACAAAAGCAATTGTGTTAATAATTGTGTCTTTTGAATAGTGATTTAAAGGCTTACCACCAATTTTAATCTGTCCCTTATCCACATTGTAGAAACCTGAAATTAGTTTAGCTATCGTACTCTTTCCGCTTCCTGATTTTCCTACTAATGCATAAATTCTTTTTTGTTCTAAAACTAAGTTGAAATTTTCTAAAACACACTCTTCTTTGTATGAAAAGCTGACATTTTCAAATGCAATGTCACAATTTTTAATCTGTGTCTCGTTCCCATATTTTAGTTGGTCTTGCTTCATTTCTAAATAAAGGGAGTCTAGTGTTTCGACTGCATATCTTGCTTCAAACAAGTGCATACTTACATACATTATTCTCATGAAAGAAACAAAAATAATTCCACTTAAAAAAAACAACATCAACAAGTCAACAGCTAATATCTTGGGAGTGGTAAGAGAAGTTATAAAAAAGGTTATAGGAACTATCAAAATGCAAACTATGCCAAAAAATAGCCATTGAAAAAGAACAAAAGGTGTTTTCCCACTCAAAGAATACTTATATGCAAACTTAGCATAATCGTTAATTGCTTTATTCAAGGCTTTAAATGATGTTACTTTAGCACCAAATATCTTTATAACTTGAATTCCGCGGATATATTCTACCGTTTCAGAGCTTAACACATCTAACGATTCTTGATATTTTTGAATAAAATTTGTATTCCCTGTCATTTTCTTTAACAAGAATACACCAATTACTAACATGGCGATTAGAACCAATCCAATTTTAAAGTTAATGAAAAAGCCTAAGGCAACTGATAAAACAGGTGTTACTATGGCTTGAGCACTATCTGGAATCAAGTGAGCAATTGCCATATGTGTTTTAGCCGCGTTGTCATCAATTGTCTTTCGAATATATCCCGAAGAATTTAAATCAAAAAAACGAAAACTTGCTTTTGTTAAACCGCTAATTCCCTTTTTTCTCAAATTAGTCTCTAAGCGAAACCCAAGGATATGAGAAAATAAGCCAGAAAAAATATAAAATAAAGCTCCTAAAGTTAACCAAGCAACAGTTTGAACCGCATAACTCTTAGCTAAATATTCATCTCCTACAATAATTAGAGACTGAAGAAATTTGTAAATACTGTAATATCCATAGACTGTTAATACGACAGAAAAATCAGAAAATAAAGTGGCTAACCATCCGTAGTATTTCATTTTAGGGACATAACTAAATAATTTTTTGTATACTTTCATTTTTTCCTCCCCCGCATTCAATTTCTTCTCTTATTCGTTTACAACTGTTAATGCTTTCCGTAATGGCGTAAATTAGAGATGTACAAACAGATAGAAGGTAAACTACGTTCTATTTTTTGTATTTTTTTAAGACTTTTCTTCCAATCAATACACCAATCATAGATAAACTTGCTACAACTAACACTGAAATAATTCCCCATATACCCACCGCGTAGTGGATCATTGCATCCATTGTTGCAGCAGATTGTCCTCTATCTATCCAGTCTTGACGAAAACGATCTGTAAAGAACCATATGGGAATCCACTGTCCGGCAGCACTGCCTAGTTGCATTAGAACCCAAGACACAACTTGAGGAATTGCTCGATCATATCCAAATACATATAGAATAATATCAGCTAAGATCGCCATACTAATCGAACTGATAAACCAAGGTAAGTACGCCCCGCCCATTAACGTAAAAAATAACAATAAAACAATTGTGTAAATAGTAAAAATTCCTTTTCTAGGGTAGTTATAGCTAATATAAACAAATATGATTCCAGATAATAATCCAAAAATCCCTGGGGATATGCTGTGACCAAACGCCCCACCAATACTACTAACCATTATTGAAAAAAAGTAAATTACTAGGGAAATAACTGTAGCTAAACCAATAAAAATATAATCTTTTGTTTTCATATATATTTTCCTCAATTCTATTTCGTTATGTCATTAAAAATCTGTTCTATCAAAGTTGAATCTTCTACTCTAAGTTTTATATCTTTTTTTATTCCACCATTTTTTAAATAAATAATTCTATTGCATATTTTATAAAGAAATTCCGGATCATGAGTGGCTATGACTACTGCACCCTTTTCTTTTAAATCTTTAATAAGGTCAGCAATCCTTTCCATATTGATATAATCCAACCCACTTGTAGGTTCATCAAATAGAAATAAATTAGTTTTTGACAATGAAGCTATAGAAACCAATAATCTTTGTTTTTCTCCACCGGATAAATCAAACGGTAATTGATCTTTCATTTTATAAAGTTCCATTTTTTTTAAAATTTTTTCTTGCTGATCTTTACTAACTATTTCATTCCCCAGGGCTAACTCGCTCCTAACTGATTCTGTGAAAAATTGGTAATCCATTTCTTGCATTACTAAAAACGGCGATGACAAATTTTTTTTATTTTCGATTATCTTTCCTTTGGTAGGGCGAATAATCTTCATGAGTATTCTTAGTAAGGTTGTTTTCCCCACACCGTTTTTCCCTACCAAACCAATAACATCTCCAACTTTGACATCAAAATTTATGTCTTTTAGAATATTTTCATAAGTAATTTCTTCAACTTTTAATACATCTGCACTTGCCTTTTCGATATAGGGAACTTCAATCGAACTATTAAAAATGTCAAATTTCCTTAATGCGTTATTGTTTTCAGTTTTTAACAACTGAATAGTTGTAGTTTTTACAGTTCTATTTTTAACAAATAGAACTTGATCAATTAATTCTTTCAAATAATAAAAACGATGTTCAGCTATAACAATAGTAAATCCTTTATTTTTTAAATCACAAAGTAAGTCAGCAAGTTTCTTAGTCGCTTGGAAGTCCAAATTTGAAGACGGTTCATCCAATATAATTAATTTAGAGTTTAGCGATAAACTACATCCAATAGAAATTTTCTGCCGTTCACCACTTGATAGCGAAAAAATGTTTTTATCTAATATATTTGAAAGATCTAATAATTCAGCTAATTCATTGATTCTTTTATCCATATGCTCTTTTGTAAATCCAAAGTTTTCCATCGAAAATACTAACTCACTCGTTGTATTTGTTGTAAAGAATTGTCCTCTAGGATCTTGACTTACGTAGCCAATATTTTTTGATATACTTTCTTGTGTTAAGGATTGTAGCGAGTTATTTTCAAATAAAATTTCCCCAACCAATTTTCCGTCATAAAGTCTTGGAATAAGTCCATTCATTAACTTTAATAGTGTGGATTTCCCACTCCCAGAAGAACCAGTAATCAATGTAAGACTACCTTTTTTTATTGAAAAATTAAGGTCAACAAGCGCTTGTTCCTTAACATCCTTATATGAAAAAGAAACATTGTTAAATTCAAACAATTCTTTCACCTCAAATCAAAATACTTAAGAAAAAAATAGTAACGGAAAACAGGATGATATAGTCTAATAAGCTCATGTTTGTTTTATAGTAAGAACTTCTTTTCACAGGAGATTCTATCCCCTTTGTTATTGCATTAGCGGTCATTTCTTCAGCAATCATAGTTGCACGTATAAGAACGGGAACTAACAGAAATTCCAAATATTGCAGAGGCTGAAAAAAAGACAAGCGAATGTTTCTCATTTTTAAAGATTCTTTAATCATTCTTATTTCAGAACGATAAGTCGGAAAGAATCTGATCACTACTGTAATACTTAACATTATTTTTTTCGGTAAATGTATTTTTTCTAAAGAGGATAATAATTCATTGCTAGTATAGACACTAACCAACAACCATGAAATCATTACGACCGGCAACATTCGAAATACAATATATAAGGATGTCCCAAAAAAAATAGTAAAAAACTCTATCTTGATAGCATCAATAATTTTCATTGCTAAAAACAGAACTGAATAAATCAAGATGAAATAAATACATGTCTTTATTTTACGAAACATCAATACTAAAACTGTAGCAATAATGAAACACCCCACTTGAAATATATTTCCCTTTCCTAAAAAAATAATGACTGGGAAAAAAATATTTAAAGTAATCAAGGTTAACGGATTGATTTTTGACACTCTTTCACCTCCAAAAAATAAGATCGCACTGTTATCTTAAGCTGATAAAAATGCACCGTTATTCAGATAACAGTGCGATCTTATCAAAAAGCATAACTGAGAACAATTCTCAATGCAAGCTTTTTTTAATTAACTCAGTAATTCAATCCACCCAGGAACAGAAAATTGATACAATCTTCTGGTTAATAGCATAGTCTTTTCTTTTGAATAGCTATGCTTCAATATATCATAGAATGTAGCGTAGAATGAGTAAATGTAGAAGTGGATTTCTTCTTCATTAAAGACTAAATTTTGATTGATCATTCCGATAGTCTTTAACTTATCTAGACAACAGACTGTCTTTTTTGTCACAAATGATGTAATTTTTTCAACAATATCTTGATATTTGGTTCCAGCTGATTGGAATAAAACCAAATCGAATATACGTTTATTCTCAAAAATATAATTAATAAATGGATCTAATTCATTGAAGTTCTCTCTCCAACTTTTCTCTATATCTATATTTTCTAAGTTTAAGAGGTATTTGGCAAACTCTTCATTATACATGTTAATAAGCGCATTAATATGCGGCTGAATAATTTCTTCAAATAACGCTTCCTTAGAAGTAAAATGTTTATAAAAAGCACCCGTAGTTACGCCTGCGGTCAAGCACAGTTGCCTTATCTTAGTTTGCTGAAATCCTTCTTTTTCAAAATGGCTTAGTCCACTTTCTATTAATTTTTGGTGAGTTGTAATATAATCTCTGGTTTCTATGGGTACTTCCTCCTAATAAGATGAATTAACTATATTATCTTACACAGGACTTGAAGTTTCAATCGTTAACGTCTATTACTGAACTCATTCCTTAGAGCTAAACTAATGAGAAAGAGCAAAATAACTGATACAAAAAGCAATCCTACAAGAATTAATAGACTCATCTAAATCATTCACCTTTTCTAAAATAATCCGAGAAAGATTTAAAAAAATTATATCCAGCTATTAGGATAAGTCCTATCATAATCACTCCAATAGCCATTTTCTTATCCTCCCTAAAAATAAAGTCTTTTACTTAAAACCTTTTTTGTAATCGTCAATAAATTTTTTCCCTTTATCAGTTAATTGAAATCCTATATCTAAATAGTCCTCATATCTAAGTTTAGCCAGCATCTCACTTACAGATGCTGGACTAACACTTAGAACTTTTGCTAAATCATTATTTTTTAATTTCTTTTTTCTTTTTGATAATTCCTGAATTGCTAGTAAATAAATTAGTATAGTAGTTGTTTTAATTTGTACCATACCTACCCTACAAATTATTTCGAAAGGCCTTCAGCAATTTTATCCAGGTTCCATTTCATCATCGCATAGTAACTATCACCATCTTGTCCTTTTTCTGCAATTGAATCAGTAAAAATCGTTGAATAGATAGGAATATTGGTATCTTTTGATACTGTTTTCATCGGTCTATCGTCCACACTACTTTCTACGAATTTTGAAAAACTTTCATTCCGGCATATGTTCCCATAGATACACATTCTTTTACTTTTATTGGAAAAGTAAAATCAATATCAGCTTTTTGTTCTACATATGCAATCTTTACCAGTTTTTTATTGATATCTTCATTATTAATGGAGACCTCTCCCTGATGAGGGATAATATTTAACATTGCTTTAAGCAAAGTAGATTTTCCAGCACCATTTGGACCAAAAATACCTGTTAAAGCACCTTCTTGTATTTTTAACGAAATCTCGTTCAATGCTAAAAAATCGTTATAACAAACAGTAAGCTTTTTCACTTCTAACATAACTTTCTCCTTCTAAATGATAATGATTATCACGATTGTATGGTACACAAAAATAATATTTTAGTCAAGCCTAAATTTTTAAATTTGGATTTTTTCTGTTGTTGAAGATTAGGATGATAAAATTATTTGAAAAAGAGCGTTCTCTAATGAGAACACTCTCCTAAAACTACTTTATTTGTATACAAAAGAATTAAGCTTGAAGTGGATAGGGAGCTGAATTTGTTTATGAGCATCAAGACATTCTCTTCTAGAAATGAAAAGTAGGTTATTTATCCTTTCGTAACATGTTAGGCTTATTCAACTATGCTTCCAATCGAAATTTAATTAACTTAACAACTTAAAATGTTCTCTTTATTGATTTTCATAATTTAAATTGTTCAAATTGAATTAGATAAATAGTAATACTTCCCATATTAAAATTTATTTTTTTTCAGCCCTATAATACTTACAATTACCGTGAATAATCCTAAATACATGGGAAGACCATTATACTTTTCTCCAGTTTTCGGTAACTCCATAGTATTTTTATTTCGATTATCTTCTTTCTTTTTTTCTTGATTCGTTAGTTTCCTTTTTTCATTGCTATTATTATAATTTAGATTAGATAATTTTTTTTGTTATTAAAAAAATAGAAGGATGATTAGAGTTAGCTTGTTTATCACTAGCTTTACTATCCGAACTTTGTTTAGAATTTGTATTTTTCGTTACTCCGGGTAAATTGACTGTTATGTTTTTTTCTTTTTCTCCACCAAGATCATATCTTACTGTATAGCCATTTCTTACTCCATCTGTTTCAATACCATAATTTACTTCCTTTTTTATACCATCTTGCTCAGTAAATACAACTTCTCCGTTAGCGTCTACTTGTTTCTTAAGTACTTCTGTTGATCCATCTGTTAAATTTCTTAAGCGTACTTCTTTTCCCGCTTCAAGTGGTAATCCATTTGTGTAATGTGCTTTTACTTTTAAACTGAGCGGTACTATAATTTCTGCTGAATTTGTTAAACTTTCTGCACTAGTAATTTGTGGGGATTGTAGTGAAACTAAAGCTGCTGTAGATAGTAGCAAACCGCCAAGAATTATCTTTGATTTCATAATATCATTCTCCTTAAATTCTATTTATTAAGCTCAAAAAAATAGTTTTTATCTTAACATTCTAGCTACTTTAATTCTTAATACTACAAAAGGAAAACATTGTTATATTGAATAAAAACATGTCCCTATCTCCTTTCTAATTAGTTTCCACAAAACGTAATGATTACGTTTTGTGGAAACTAATTTTACAAATTTTTTTAAGAATGTCAATAAAAATGAAGGTTCATTTTATTTAAGTGTCAAAAATAGATTAATATAAAATTTAACTCGATTATTTTTCAGATAGCTAAAAAGCAATTTCATCTTTATTAGCTAAAAAGTTGTATTTTCCCCGTATAATAAATTTTATAGTCTAAAATATTTCTAGAATTTGATTGGACAACATTCTTAGATTCATTCCAGTTACTACTTGAATTCTTCTATCCATACTTGCTTTGATCATAGTTACATTTGCAGGTGTTCCTCCCATTAGGTCTATTAATATAATAATATTTCGTATGTCACTTGTTTCTTCCAGTATTTTATTCAATTTATTGTTCCTTCAATACCGTTCGAAAAAATTTCTAGTAGAAAAATCATTTCCTGTTACGTTAGCAATATGATAATAGCATTTTTTCTCAGCTTCTATTGTAAATAAATATCCAGAATCCAACCCTAAAGCAGAATAGTCCTTTATCTCAAAACACTGCACCAAAAGGCTAAAAGGAAGACTATTTAAAATAGGGTGTGAATAACTATAACATGTAAAACAATTATTCTGAGGGTTAACTTTTAAAAACTTTAAAAATGATATTATTTTTTCTTCTAACAATCGTATATACTCACATAACCGCTCAACTAATTAATTCCCTAATAAGCCACAGCAGTAATTGCTATACCAGCTGCAATAGTTAAAGCATTGAATTTTGCAAATTGTTCAGGAGTTAAACTTCTTTTCCCTACATCTAAAAGTATTTTAACATCATAACCATAATTTTTTTTTCATTGCAACGGATTAATTAAAACCTGCATTAGATTTTCACAATTAAGTATATCCCAAACAACGCCACCAAATGGTAATAAGTTAACTACAACACATGCAGCATACTTTTGAAGATCGCGTTTTTGATGCTTTCCTGTTGGCTACACAAAATTTTCTAAAATAATTTTCTATGCTATGCCTTCAGATCAAAAATTTAAAAGTGACATGCTTTCCATTAAAAACCTTAAATCTCAATATAATTCAATTGTTTTGTAACCTTTTTTTGTGATTTTTATCCCATTTTCTGTCAGTTCTTTTGTAACTTCGGTGTATTCATAGCCTGCACCTCTTTTAAATAGTGCGTTTTCCACTTGGCAATCTACAACTTCTTTTTCTCTTTTTAGGGTGTCAGTAATGTCAGAATATTTATTTTTTCAATCATAGGTTGGTCTTTTAATCCCAATATTTTGTACTATTCGTTCATCTGCGAGACCCTCTCGTGCTCACCCTTTCAATTTTAATTAATCCTTCATCAGTTAGCCACTTTGTATATTTTGCCATGGCCTCACCACATTTCTAGCTAATCCTTTGTTAACATATGTATTTCTTTACTTTCTCTAAATTCTATGTACTTGATTTAGTAAATTGCTTTCTGCTAAAATAACATTGGGTAGCAACTCCCTATATATATGATAATTTATCGATTCAGATAAGTATTATAATAATCCTCAAATTTTGTGTAAAACTCCAATTGAAAATGCTTGCTACCTAGTCACTAGGGCCCACAGCCTAGTGGCTTTTTAGTGTATAACTTTTTTATTGCAAAATTATTTTAGTATTTGATATAATAATTCTGAGTAGCAACTCCTTATAATAATAGTATTATGATGTTGATTAAATATTCCTATAAAAATTATTTTTATTGTACACTTACGACTAATAATATTTGCTACCCTGACCACTAGGTTCCCTGTCCTAGTGGCTTTTTTATTCACAAAAAAGACCACTCACTTATGTTGAGTAATCTTGAATGAATTTATTTTGTTACATGGTATAATATATATAGAAAAAAATGTGCTATTAACATATCCTTATGTAGAACCGTTAAAAAGACGGTTACTGTCATAAATTAGTTTTAATAACCAGCTACGCCCCGTCAAGTGAGATGGTTATTTTTTGTGTTCATACGGTCTATCCCCAGCAAAACTAGCGTTACGAATGCAACCATTAGCAATAATATTTCGAATCCAGACATGTCTACTACATCTAGAGATAAAGCTATGAACCATAGGCATCACCCCTTTATTCAAGAGATTAGCCATTATCTTTTCACTTTTCTGCAAAAGTTATTATACATAATTCTTCATTCTTCTGCCAAATAAAAAAGGAACACTTGCAATCTAGTGACTCATCCTGAATTCAGCAGAAACATCTATTGGCGATTCTTTTATTTAAGTAGCAATGCTACGAACAATGGGGATTGAACCTATACTGATGGTTTTGGAGACCGCTGCTCTACCAATTAATCTATGCTCCATTAACATTCACAAAGTGGAATATCAAATAATATAGGAGATTGCAAATGTACTTATACACATCACATACGTTGTAAAATTCAACATTTTTTATAATCGATGAACATTACTTTTGTCTTTTTGTAATCAATTTCTGATAGCAACATCATAGCAACTATTCCTCCATGGTGGCATAATAATTCTAACTTTTCCTCAAGGAATTCTATCCAAAATCTATCTTGCCAGTCGAATTTTATTCACTGGTTTTTTGCTATCCATATCTATTCAAAGTTTTTCTTTTATGGCATAATAATAGTAATTCTTAATTCTTTATTGAAGCAAGTGCTAACACGCACCTAAAGTGCAACTGGCGGAAAACGGCTGCGCTTTACCACAGAAGCCAGCCAAATACTGGCTGGCTTTTTTTACATTCTATACTAAGAACCGTTATCCTATAAATTCATTTAAGACAAATAACCTTCCTCTTTCAAGAAGTTATAAATGAACACTCTTTTTATTTTTTCGTGAACAAACACTGTCAAATAGAGATTTTATGATTTTGATATTAACTAAAAAAGTCTGAGTATCACTAATTTGGTTTTCAAATGATATCCAACTTCGAATATATAAAGGTGGATTACTACAACTAAAACAAGGCTTATCTCTCAAATGAGAAATACTCCTTGTTACTCACTAAATATTTTATGGACCATACAGGACTCGAACCTGTGACCGAACGGTTATGAGCCGTTTGCTCTAACCAGCTGAGCTAATGGTCCAAGCAAGAGCTAGCTTATTAAGGTAAAATAGTTCTTACTGGTTATAGTTATAGCTTAATATATAATAATATTACTTTACTCATTTTCAATTTTCAACAAAAAAATGGCCACCTTCTCGGTAAAAAGGAGATCTATGTGAAAATGTCCAAAAGTGCGTACGTAGACAATACCATTTTAATTCAATATTTTTATGCAAAAAGATACCGCCTTATTGGGGAAAGGCGGCAAATAAAAAAGTAATTGTAAAATACTGTTAGGGAATCATTACTCCAACATTCTTTTTCAATAAAGAATCCATATCGTTTCCAATAGGAGATTCTATCGAAAAGAGTCATACTATGATGACAACTTTATTTTAAAACAACCTATTTTTTAATGCAATACTTTTTATATAAATTATTTATAAAAATAGTTTTCTTTTTTACATTCATAATTGATGATACCTTAATAAGTATTTTCTTCATATAATACGATAGCTTTAAACTAAGCAAAGTATTACATATAAAAACTCCTACTTAAAACTTGGAAAAAGATAGGAGCTCCCTTCTTTTGAACAAGATATCTCTCATAAGAAGGTCAATTATAAAATCTTTAAAAGATATCCATATTTTAAAGATTTTATCCTTAAATTTCAATATCTATCATATAAAAAGAACAGGTACCAACTAAGATACCCGTTCTTTTCAAGAATAACTTTGTTAAGATTGATACTCTTTTCACTAACTCGTGACTAAGTTAGTGTTAAGAATTTGTTGGAAGGTAGATTTATCCAAATTCTTGTACAATGCCTATGTTTTTTTTACGAATCACTTGAATTTCTTCTTCGATTATTTGTGTTAGAGCTGTTCTGTCGAGACGTTTTTGTCAGTACATGTAAGTGATATTTGGAAACCTTAAGGTTTCCAGAATAACTTTTAATCGAAATTGTCCTTGGAAACTATGAATAATTCGTTTGATTCGTCCATTTTTTATTCGTCCTCTAAACGCAGTCTGCTCAACTCTTTTAAATAGGCATTCTCACTTTTTAACATTCTATTTTCTTTTTCTAATTTTTCTACTTGAGATAGTTCACTTATAATGTTTTGGGTTCATTTCGTTTCTTCTTAGACATGGTAGGTGGACACCCTTTCTATTTAGAGAGTCCCTTACGCTAGACTTCCGATACGTTCTAAGCCAATTCGCAATCAATGATGGATTGTTCGTTTTTAAAAGATTAGCAACTTCTTAATAGGACAACTTTATCGCATCTAGCTTAAATTGAACAGAATAATTCTTACTTTTTTGACTACGAAGTAGTCCTTTTTCACCAAGTCTTTATAGACATTAATCCATTTGTTTATTTGAGAACAAATTTAAGTTTAAATTCAAAATTTTATTTTGCCATACAAAAAAACTCAAAAGTTAGATTTCTAGGTCTAACTTTGGGGGAGCACTACAGAACTGTAATTCTCTTAAGCGCATTTAATATAGATTCAATCTTTTGTAAAAATCCCTATATTTTGTTTCTTGAAAAATTTAATCATTTTAATGAACTAGGGATGATCGATTTCGAGAACATAAAAAACATATTAATACAGGATTGCTTTATCCTTGATACGTTTTAAGAGTACTCCGGTTTGTTGTATCTTTTATTACTCCAAACGATGATCCCGCAAACGATAGCCCACTCCAATCTCAGTTATCAAATATTCTGGTTTCAATGTATTACTTTCGATCTTTTTACGAATATTAGACATATTCACCCGCAATGTCTGCGAGTCATTGCTGTAGGGGCCCCATACTTTTGTCATCAAGGTTTGATACGCAACTACCTTTCCCAACTGACGAAACATCAGCGCTAAAATTCGATATTCGTTTTTTGTAAGATGGATTTCTTGTCCCTTTTTATAAACTAACTGTTTTTCGAAATCAATTTTCAAGTCTTTGTTTTCCACGACAGTTAGTGATTCCGTTTGAACGTTTTGATGGCGCAAAGCTGTACGAATCCTCGCAAGTAATTCATTCGTTCCAAATGGTTTAGTTACATAATCATCCGCACCTAAATCCAACGCTTTAACTTTCTCCTCTTCATTATTTCTAGCAGAAATAATGATGATGGGCAAATGCATTCGCTTGCGAAGGATTTTTAACAAATCAATCCCATCAATGTCTGGTAATCCTAAGTCTAACAAAACTAAATCAAACGATGTTGTTTGAAAAGCAGTCAATGCCTCCATTCCAGTACTAGCAATCGTTAACTGATAGCGTTCCTGTCCCAAAACAACTTCCATAAAATCCGTAATATTTGGATCATCTTCAATCAATAAAATGGATTGCTTCATAATTCTTCCCCTCACTTCAAATAAATTCGAACCAATGTTTTGCCCCTACCTATCGTCATTTCCATTTTACCATTGTGCGCATGGACGATAGGTAGGGGCAAAACATTGGTT
>OIFK01000380.1_pt1 | contig 21135 bp, 15 predicted proteins | sample 1582071 | NCBI WGS metagenome assembly OIFK01 (sample SAMN07501052, study PRJEB24779) | human gut metagenome | isolation source: stool | host: human infant | place: USA: Pittsburgh, PA | reverse complement strand
AATTTACTCATCGGGTTTCTCCTGATATGGAGCCTGACGGCTCTCTGATAAATCGACATTGCTGGATTTGCAGCGAAAATAGCGCCATGCCGGAAGAGGAGAATTGATGGCGATCAATGCGAAATAGCTTATAAATCCGCACCCAACCCGCAGATACCACCAAAGTAGTAACGATATTTATTAAATATCCAATTGTTTTATAAGGATTATTTTAAATATGACAGAATGTTAACCGGGATTTATGCCACGCTTAGGTATTAAGTGGTAGATGACGTACCGATAGTTATTTCCCTGAATTCAACAACTTTGCACAAGTAAAAGTATGTTGTAACTAACAACAAATAATAAAAAGGGCGCACCCTGTGGCGCGCCCTGTCACTTCCCATTAAGAAAAGACTTATTTCTGTTTACGGCCGTATACCGCCCAGGTGATTACTACGCAGGCAATATAGAAAACGAGGAAGACTTTCATTGCCCCGGCCGGCGAGCCGGTCAGATCCAGCGAAATACCGAACGCTTTCGGAATAAAGAAACCACCGATCGCGCCAATCGCCGAAATAAAGCCCAACGCCGCGGCGGTATCCGTCGCCGCTTCACGCATCGCTTGCGCTTCGCTGCCGCCCTGCGCTTTCACGCGGTCCATCGTAAGCTTACGGAAGATCACGGAAATCATCTGGAAGGTAGAGGCGCTGCCCAGCCCGGCGGTCAGGAACAGCACCATAAATACCGCGAAGAAGGCGATGAAGTTGCCGCCCTGACCATTTGTCGGCAGAGTCAGGAACAGTAACGCGCAGAAAATAGCCATCACCACGAAGTTCACCAGCGTCACGCGGGTCCCGCCGAGACGGTCGGAAATCGCCCCGCCCATCGAACGCGCCAGCGCGCCAATAAACGGACCGAAGAAGGCGTAGTGCAGGATCTGCACGTCCGGGAACTGGGTTTTTGACAGCATCGCAAACCCGGCGGAGAAACCGATAAAGGAGCCAAAGGTCGCCAGATACAGCAGCGCCATAATCCACAGATGTAGGCGTTTAAGTACCGGCAACTGTTCGCTCAGCGATGCTTTTGAGGCCGACAGGTCGTTCATAAAGAACCACGCGGCCAGGGTAAAGATGATCAGGAATGGAACCCAGATCCACGCGGCGTTTTCCAGATACAGCATTGAGCCATCCGGCTGCTCGCTACCGCTACCGCCAAAAACGGCAAAAATAGAAATCGAGACTACCAGCGGCGCAACCAGCTGCATCACGCTGACGCCCATGTTACCAAGGCCGCCGTTAACCCCCAGCGCGCCGCCCTGCTTTTCTTTCGGGAAGAAGAAGCTGATGTTCGCCATACTGGAAGCAAAGTTAGCGCCGGCAAAGCCGCACAGCAGAGAGATAATCACGAACACGCTAAACGGCGTGGAAGTATCCTGTACCGCAAAGCCCAGCCAAACGCACGGAATAATCATGATACCGGTACTGAACGCCGTCCAGCGGCGGCCGCCGAACAGCGGGACCATAAAGGCATAAGGTACGCGCAGCAGCGCGCCGGAAAGCGCTGGCAATGCGGTCAACATAAACAGCTGATCGGTAGTGAACTGAAAACCCACTTTATTGAGGTTTACCGCGACGGCGCTAAACAACATCCAGACACAGAACGCCAGTAAAAGACAGGGAACGGAGATCCATAAATTGCGGCTCGCCACACGGTGGCCGCGCTGTTGCCAAAACTCAGGATCTTCAGGACGCCAGTCGGTGATGACTGAGCTGCTAGCCTTCTCCGGGATTGAAGATTGACTCATAGATACCTCTGATTATTCATATTTCCTGATGCTACCTTAGGGGTTGCTCAAGGCTGTAAGTTGATATAAATCAAAGGAAAAGCGCGAGCCATTTTGTACAAAAATAAATCATGCTCCGAAATGAGTAGATAATTATGAGAAAAAAAGTGTGGTTTTTCACGCGACTGCTGGGTTCGTGGTTATCCCTCCCACCACGGCACCTACCACCGACAATTAAGGGGCAATCCCTTAGGGGTATGGGTATACTCCAGGGGATAGTCGAGAATAAGCGCCACTCCCGGAGAGATGACCCATCAGGAGCCACCCATTCCATGTTAAAACGTTTGTTTACGCCGCTCACATTGGTTAATCAGCTGGCGTTAATCGTACTGCTCGCCACCATTATTGGCGTAGCCGGTATGGCGATATCCGCCCGCCTGGTGCATGGAGTGCAGGGCAGCGCCCACGCCATTAACAAGGCAGGCTCGTTGCGTATGCAGAGCTACCGCCTGCTGGCGGCTATTCCGCTGACGGCCAACGATCAAAAGCTGTTTAACGATATGACCGCTACCGTTTTCAGCCCGGAGTTGCAATACTCCGCGCGTCGTGACGGCCAGGAAGTACAGCTGAAAGCGCTGCAGCAATATTGGCAGTTGTCGCTGGGACCGGGCATGAAACAGGCCGTCAGGCAAAGCGACGTGGCACAGGATGTCGCCGACTTTGTCGACCGTATTGACCAGTTGGTTACCGCTTTCGACCACACCACCGAACAGCGTATCGAGCGCGTGGTCTGGATCCACCGCATCCTCGCCATCGGCATGGCGCTGCTGCTGATCTTTACCATTATCTGGCTGCGCGCCCGCCTGCTGCGGCCATGGAAACAGTTACTGGGTATGGCGCGGGCGGTCAGCCAGCGCGATTTTACCCAGCGCGCGCACATCAGCGGTCGCAACGAAATGGCGACCCTCGGCATGGCGTTGAATAACATGTCGGAAGAGCTGGCGGAAAGCTACGCCGTGCTTGAACGGCGGGTACAGGAAAAGACCGCCGGCCTCGAGCAGAAAAACGAGATCCTGGCCTTTTTATGGCAGGCCAACCGTCGGTTACACTCCAGCGCCCCGCTGTGCGAGCGCATCTCACCGGTGCTGAACGGTCTGCAGGGGCTGACGCTGTTACGAGATATTGAAGTGCGGGTGTATGACCTCGAGGATGAAGACAATCATCAGGAGTTTGCCTGCCACTCCGATATCGAATGCGATGATAAAGGCTGCTATCTATGTCCGCGCGATCTTCCCCCGCTGCCGGATGGCGGCACAACGCTGAAATGGCGGCTATCAGACGCGCATAACCAGTATGGCATCCTGCTGGCCACGCTGCCGGTTGGCCGCCACCTGAGCCACGACCAACAGCAACTGGTGGATACGCTGGTGGAGCAGTTGACCAGCACCCTGGCGCTGGATCGCCATCAGGAAAAACAGCAGCAGCTCATCGTGATGGAAGAACGCGCCACCATCGCCCGTGAGCTTCACGACTCTATCGCCCAGTCGCTTTCGTGCATGAAGATGCAGGTGAGCTGTCTGCAGATGCAGGGCGATAGCCTGCCGGATGAAAGCCGGCTGCTGTTGGGGCAGATCCGCAACGAACTCAATACCTCATGGGCGCAGCTAAGGGAGCTGTTAACCACCTTCCGCCTGCAGCTTACCGAGGCGGGTCTGCGCCCGGCGCTGGAGGCCAGCTGTCAGGAGTACAGCGCGCACTTTGGTTTCACGGTACAACTGGATTATCAGTTGCCGCCGCGTGTTGTCCCGTCGCATCAGGCGATTCACCTGCTGCAGATCGCCCGCGAGGCGTTAAGCAATGCGTTGAAGCATGCTAACGCGACAGAAGTCATCGTGACCGTGTCACAACGCGATAATCAGGTACGTTTAGTCGTTGCCGATAACGGCCGCGGCGTACCGGAAAACGCGGAGCGAAGTAACCATTACGGTTTAATTATTATGCGGGATCGCGCGCAAAGCTTGCGCGGCGACTGTCAGGTGCGCCGCCGGGAGACCGGCGGTACCGAAGTCGTGGTGACATTTATCCCGGAAAAATCGTTTTCAATCCAATAAGGAGACCCCTATGAGTCAACAGGAACGGGCAACCATCCTTCTCATTGATGATCATCCCATGCTGCGCACTGGCGTAAAGCAACTGGTTAGCATGGCGCCGGACATTCAGGTTATCGGCGAAGCCAGTAATGGCGAACAAGGTATCGAACTGGCGGAATCGCTGGATCCGGACCTGATTCTACTGGACCTTAATATGCCAGGGATGAACGGCCTCGAAACGCTCGACAAGCTGCGGGAAAAATCGCTCTCCGGCCGCGTGGTGGTATTCAGCGTCTCCAATCATGAAGAGGACGTAGTGACCGCCCTGAAACGTGGCGCCGACGGCTACCTGCTGAAAGATATGGAACCAGAAGATCTGCTGAAAGCGCTGCAGCAGGCCGCTGCAGGCGAAATGGTATTAAGCGAAGCGTTAACCCCAGTACTGGCCGCCAGCCTGCGCGCTAATCGCGCCACGTCCGACCGCGACATCAGCCAGTTGACCCCGCGCGAGCGTGATATTCTGAAGCTGATTGCCCAGGGCCTGCCGAACAAAATGATTGCCCGCCGCCTGGATATCACCGAAAGCACCGTTAAAGTGCATGTGAAACACATGCTGAAGAAAATGAAGCTGAAATCACGGGTTGAAGCCGCCGTCTGGGTTCACCAGGAACGGATCTTCTAAGGCGATTCCGTCCAGGAAACGTCGGGAGCCGTAAACGTCACCAGCGGCTCGGTCAGCGCCAGTGCGATCTCATTGGAAGAGACGCGCTGACCCGATTTATCTTCAACCACCACCGACAGACGCCAGCGATTCACCGCGCCCGGCTCGCTGTTCCACACCGGCATAATGATGCTCCAGCCATCCGCACTGTTGGCATTGACCGGCGGCGTCAGGCTTAGCGCCTGAGTGTCCCCCTGCCAATGCAGCGATTTAATGCCGTGCAGGCTATTAATTTGCAACTTCAGCTGTACCGTTTCGCCGGAGTGCAAATCCCACGGCGGCGTCGCCAGATAGACCGTCAGATTCTTACGCTGTCGATACTCCACTACCGGCAGATTATCGCGTTCCGGGCTATCATAGCGGCTGCCGCGTAGCGAGTTGCTGATAGCCACTTCATCCGCCGCCAGTTGCTGTTTCAGCGGAACCCCAAAACGATAATTCAGCTTCAGGCCGACATTATTCTGGCTGACGCCATTTTCACCCTGTTTGTGTTTAGCGGTGACCGTCACCAACGGTACCGGGGTGTAATTCAGTCCCACCGAAACCGCCACCGGATTATGGTATCCGGTACCGGAATGAAACAGATCGACGCTATCGCCGAAGTACTGTTCGACGCTGACGCTGGTATTGATGTGCTGATAAAACGGCAATCGCGCCTGGGCAGTTACGTCATAGCCAACGGCCATCCGCTGCTCCTGGGTCTGATTTTCGCGTAACTGCCAGTCGCCGAGTGGGTGGTAATAGTTGGCCGATAAGCGCAAATACTCGCCCCAGGCTTCCGCGCCGATGCTGCCGCGCGCCAGGCTCTCGCTGAGCACTTTGTCGTAAAACGAGTTATAACCCAGCAGCCAGCTACCGACACGCCAGCGCTGGCCCAGCCCAACATTGCCAACCAGATCGTTCTCGCGCCGGGTAACCGAATATTGATTCCAGGTGAGGTAACGCTCATTGTCCTGCAGCGGCACAAACCAGCTACCCTTGCTGCCGGTGAAGTTACCCTCTTTATCCACCAACAGGTCGATATTGGCATTACCCCACGGCGACAGCCAGTTTTCCAGTTGATGGCTGAACTCATTGCCGATTTTGCTGATGGCAAACATCCGCGCCTGCTCGCCGGTGGTGAGTCCGTTATCGCTCATGCTGGCTTCGCCGAATTTCTTGGCCATCTCGGCGAAATGTTTGGCATCATCGTCGACCTGCGGCGCTATGCCTAAATCGGGCAGCGTCGTTTGCGGCGGCATACTGCTATCGTTAGCAATCAGCGCCCAGGCGGGAGCGCCTGTCAGCAGCAGGAGAAGCGTCAGTGATGGGGTTAAGCGGTACGGCAAAGGCATCAAACGAATTAACGTAAGCTCACGGGGAATAACAACATCACGTTAGTTTATCGTTTTTTACCCTTCCCCGCAGCCCTGTGGGCCATTCCAGGAATAAACTGAAACCGGTTGGCGTTTGCTTTCCCCGATCATCAAACCGGCGTTCGGGTTTGATTAGCCGCCAGCAGCGCTTTGAGTTCCGGAATACAGGAACCACAGTTGGTGCCGCACTTGAGCTTCGCGCCAAGCGCCTCTACGCTGACGCAGCCGCCGGCAATAGCCTCGCCGATCTGCCGCTCGCCGATACTAAAGCAACTACAGATAGTCCGCCCACGCGGCGCGCTGTCGCCGCCCTTAAGGCCGCTGAGCAACGCATGGCGTAGCCCGGCGGTCTGCAGCGGCGTCCGAAACGCCGTATACAGCCATTCAGCATCGATTTGCGGCGGCTTAATATCGCTCCAGCAGCCGAGCATCAATTGCCCGTCGTACCAGGCCAGTAGGTTCCACAGCCCGCCGCCCTCGGCAATTTGCAACTGCCATCCCTGCTTGCGACACCACTCGGTCAGCCAGCTTTGCGGGCCGGTATCCGCGGCCAGCGACAAATGGCTAAGCCCTACCGCCCCCCGTCGCCGCCAGTGCAGCGAGGATGGCAACGGTAAGGGCTCGCGAGATAATAGCTCCCCTTGCCACGCCGGCCGCCACGGCGCTATCGCCACCGCCGACTGCTTGCTCTCCGGCTGCCCGGAATGCGGATCGGTGACCGCCGCCAGTAAATTATTGACCCGTCCCTGACGGGCAAACTGATTATTCCAATGCATCGGCACAAAGAGCGAACCGGCGCGCTGCCCTTCGCTGACTATCACCTTCGCAATCATCACGCCGTGGCGCGACCAGACGCGAGCCAGTTCTCCCTCACGTAATTGAAAGCGACGCGCATCGGCAGGCGCCACCTCGACGACCGGTTCGGCAATGTGCTGCATCAACCGCGGTATTTCGCCGGTGCGGGTCATGGTATGCCACTGATCGCGAATACGTCCGCTATTGAGGATTAATGGATAAAATGCCTCGGTCTGCGCCCGGGTCGGCTGCGGCGACACCGGCACCATCCGCAACCTGCCGTCGCCGTGCCAGCCCTCCGTTAACCGCCAGGGCGCGGCGCTGCGGCTCACCGGCCAGCGCACCGGCGCCAGGGCATCCCACGCCTCCCGGCTGAGGTCCGCCAGCCCGCCAATATCAAACGCCCGCTGACCATCATTTTCAAACCCTGAGAGCGCCGCGTGTTCACAAAATACCTCATGCGGATGTTGCCATGAAAAAGCTCGGGCATAACCTAATTCGGCGGCGAGACGGGAAATGATCCACCAGTCGGCTTTCGCCTCCCCCGGCGGCGGCAAAAAAGCCCGCTGACGCGAAATTCGCCGCTCCGAGTTGGTCACGGTACCATTTTTTTCGCCCCATGCCAGCGCCGGAAAGCGGATATGGGCAAAGCGCCCCGTATCAGTATTGGCGGCGACATCGGAGACCATCACCAGGGGACACCTGGACAGCGCCTGACTCACCGCGTGGCTATCGGGCAGTGAGACCACCGGATTGGTCCCCATAATCCACACCGCTTTGACCTCGCCGCGTCCAATCGCGGCGAAGAGTTCGACGGCGGTTAGTCCCGGCGTCTGCGCCAGTCGCTCGCTGCCCCAAAAGCGCGCTAATCGCTGCAGGTCCTGCGGCTCAAAATTCATATGCGCTGCCAGCATCGTCGCCAGTCCGCCCACTTCACGCCCGCCCATGGCGTTGGGTTGACCGGTCAGCGAAAACGGCCCGCAGCCGCGGCGGGCAAACTTCCCGCTGGCAAGATGGACATTGATAATCGCGTTGCACTTATCGCTGCCGCTGGCGGACTGATTAATTCCCATGGTGTACAGCGTGATGGCGCGAGGCGCAGCGATAAAATCACGATAAAAGCGAGCCACTTGCTCCGGCGCCAGGCCGCAGAAAGCGGCCGCTTTTTCCACGCTCCACTGCGCGGCGATGGTCAGCGCCTGCCGCTGGTCGCGAAAACCCGCCGCCATTCCACCGCTGGCGGCAATGGCATTTAGCAGGCCGACAAATAGCCCGCCATCGCTACCGGGCGCCAACGCCAGATGATCGTCGGCAATATCGCAGGTCGCGGTGCGTCGCGGATCCACCACCACGATCCGCAACCGCGGATTATCGCGTTTCGCCTGCGCCAACCGCTGATAGAGAACCGGATGCGCCCAGGCGGCGTTGGAGCCCACCAGCACCACCAGATCGCTCTGCTCGACATCTTCATAGCTGCACGGCACGACGTCCGCGCCGAGCGCCCGCTTATAGCCGGTGACCGCCGATGACATACATAACCGCGAATTCGTATCGATATTGGCGGCGCCGATAAAGCCCTTCATCAACTTGTTGGCGGCGTAATAATCCTCAGTTAACAGCTGACCGGAAGCGTAAAACGCCACCGCCTGCGGACCGTAGCGCTCAATAATGTCGCGCAGACGTGAACCCGCCTCCGCCAGCGCCTGCGGCCAGCCGACCGCCCGGCCATCGACTTCAGGGTGTAATAACCGCCCGCTAAGCGAGGTCGTTTCCCCAAGCGCTGCCCCTTTTACGCACAAGCGGCCAAAGTTAGCGGGATGGTTTTCATCGCCGCGAACCGTGACGGTTCCACTGGGTTCAACGCGGGCGATAACTCCGCAGCCGACGCCGCAGTATGGACAGGTGGTTCGGGTTTCACTCATCAGCTCGCCTCCGCGCGCAGCAGCAATGCCTGGTTGCCGACCCACACTTTGCCCTGTTCGATCTTCACCGGCCACGCGCGCACCGACGGCTCGCCGCTGTCGTACAAGCGACCATCTCGCAAGCGAATCCGCTGTTTATACAGCGGCGAAATAACGATCGGCTCGCCGCCCGCGTCGCCTAAAATGCCGCGCGATAACACGTTGGCCTCGCTGCCGGGTTCCTGGTTATCCAGCGCATAAACTTGCTCGCCGAAGCGGAACAGCGCAATCTGCCGCTCGCCGAGGCGCGCGCCGATCCCCGCCTGTGGCGGGATCGCGTCCAGATCGCAGATCGCCTGCCACGGCCGCGACGGCAGGGCCGGTTGCCCAAGCCCTTGCGGCGCCACCAACTGCGGCTGACCGCGCAGGATTTGCCGCTGCACCGCCTCATCGGCCTCATCGCTGTTAACGTAGGAACGAAATAGCGCCAGCCGCTGTGGGTCGTTCAGGGTGGTCTGCCATTCGCACTGGTAGCTATCCACCACCCGCGCCATCTCCTGCTCCAGCTCATCGCCGATACCGAGACTATCGTGCAAGATCACCTCGCGTAGATACGCCACGCCGCCTTCAAGGTTATCCATCCAGCTACTGGTGCGCTGCAGGCGGTCGGCGGTGCGAATATAAAACATCAACAACCGATCGACGGTACGGATTAGGCTGGCGTCATCAAGGTCACTCGCAAAGAGGTCCGCATGGCGCGGTTTCATCCCGCCGTTGCCGCAGACGTAAAGATTCCAGCCCTTTTCAGTCGCAATAACCCCAATGTCTTTACCTTGCGCTTCGGCACATTCGCGGGTACAGCCCGAGACCGCCATTTTGATTTTGTGCGGCGCGCGCAGCCCCTTGTAACGATGTTCAAGCCTTACCGCCAGCCCCGTTGAATCCTGAACCCCATAGCGGCACCAGGTCGAGCCGACGCACGATTTTACCGTGCGTAATGATTTGCCGTAGGCGTGTCCGGTTTCAAATCCCGCCGCCGCCAGTTCGCGCCAGATGTCCGGCAGTTGCTCCAGCCGCGCGCCAAACAGGTCGATACGCTGTCCTCCGGTCACTTTACTGTACAGCTGATAACGTTTGGCGATCTGGCCGATAGCGATAAGCCCGTCCGGTGTCACTTCGCCTGCGGCCATCCGCGGCACCACCGAGTAAGTGCCGTCTTTCTGAATATTGGCGAAGTAGCGATCGTTGGTGTCCTGCAGCGGCAGATGCGCCGGTTTCAGCAGATACTCATTCCAGCAGGAGGCCAGTACCGACGCCACCAGCGGTTTACACACTTCACAGCCGTGGCCCTGCCCGTAACGGCTAATGAGCTGATCGAAGGTATGGATGTGGTTGACTCGTACCAGATGATAGATCTCCTGCCGCGACCACGGAAAATGCTCGCAGATATCTTTTTTAACCTCGACGCCCTGCCCGGCAAGCTGGTGTTCCATCACCTGTTTGACCAGCGCGCTGCAGCCGCCGCAGCCGGTCGCCGCTTTAGTGCAGCTTTTTATCGCCGCCATATCGCCCGCTCCGGCGCTGACCGCCTGGCAAATGTCTCCCTTACTGACGTTATGGCAAGAGCAAATCTGCGCGCTATCCGGCAGCGCCGCCACCCCCATCGCTTTCGTCGTGGCCCCATCGATGGCCGGGAGGATCAGACTTTCCGGACGAGACGGTAGCGCCATGCCGTTCAGCATCATCTGCAACAGCGTCGCGTAGTCACCGGCATCGCCCACCAATACGCCGCCCAGCAGCGTTTTGCCATCAGCGCTGACAACGATCTTTTTGTAGATCTGCCGCGGACCATCGGTCCATTGATAGCTCTGGCAACCAGCTGTACGTCCGTGAGCATCGCCAAACGACGCTACATCCACGCCGAGCAGTTTGAGTTTGGTGCTCATATCGGCGCCGCTAAAGCGGGCCGCTTCACCAGCCAACTGCGCCGCCGCGGTGCGCGCCATGTGGTAGCCCGGCGCTACCAGACCATAAATTTTGTTGTCCCACAGCGCGCATTCGCCAATCGCCAATATATCTGCGTCCGAGGTCCGGCAGTGGTCATCGATACCGATACCGCCGCGTTCGCCGATTGCCAGGCCTGCGCCGCGCGCCAGCGCATCCTGCGGGCGGATCCCGGCGGAAAAGACCACCATATCGGTCTGCAGCGTGCCGCCATCGGCGAAGTTAAGCTGCAGCCCGTCGGCGGTGCGCACTATCGCCGTCGTCGCTTTGCTGGTGTGCACGCCAACCTCAAGATCGAGAATTTTCTCCCGCAGCATCGCCGCGCCGCCGTTATCCAGCTGCACCGCCATCAGGTTGGCGGCGAACTCCACCACATGGGTCTTAAGCCCCAACTGTTTTAACGCATTGGCGGCTTCCAGCCCCAACAGCCCGCCTCCAATGACCACCCCGCTCTGCGCAGTGGCGGCGCGGGCGGCAATGCGGTCAAGATCGTCAAGCGTACGATAGACGAAGCAGCCTTCTTCATCGTTACCGGGGATTGGCGGCACGAAGGGATAGGAGCCGGTCGCCAGCACCAGCTTATCCCAATGGGTTTCATGGCCGTGGGCATCGCGCACGATTCGCGCCGGACGATCGATTTCCGCGATCGTCTCTCCTAGCCGCAGCTCAATCCCGTACTGGCTAAAAAAGTCTCCCTCTACCAGCGATAGCGACTCTGCGCTGCGCCCGGCGAAATATTCCGAGAGATGAACCCGGTCATAGGCGGCATAGCGCTCTTCGCCAAAAACCACGATACGGTACTGCTGGTGCAGGTTCCGGCTCACGCATTGCTCAAGAAAATGGTGGCCGACCATGCCGTGTCCGACCAGCACTAATACAGGTTTAGTCATCGTCATTTTTCCTGCAGCCCGCGGCTGCGTTATAGAAGGGTCAAAAAGCCACTCCGCTGAAGGAGACCTATCGCTGCCGAGCAGCGCGGTAAGCGGCGCCGCCTGCTGGCAGTCGCCCAGCAGCAGCACGCCGTGCAACCGGCCATCGCGGATCAGCAGGCGACGGTAGTGGCGATCGATGGGGTCCCAACTGCTGTAGATCTGGTCCTGCTCGCCGGCCCGCTGTTCGCCGGCGCTAAAAAACTCGATACCGGTGACCTTCAGCCGGGTGCCGCCGTCCTGCCAGCTGAATTCTTCGCCGGGAGCCCCGCACAGGCGTTCCACTAACACATCGGCCTGGCGCAAGCAGGGAGCCACCAGCCCCCAGGTTTGGCCGTCAATCTCACAACACTCGCCGATAGCGCTGATCCCCGGCAGCGAGGTCGCCATCCGGCGGTCGACGATAATCCCCCGCTGGCAGGCTACGCCGCTGCGCGCCGCCAGACGGATATCCGGCCGCACTCCGGTGGCCAACACCACCCGGCTGGCGGCAAAAGCGCGCCCGTCCTCCAGCCGCACATGCTGCTCGTCAATATCGGCAATTCGGCTCTCCAGCTCGCAGCGGATGCCGCGTGCCTCAAGCTGTTGTTTTAACTGTTCCGCGGCAAAAGCATCGGTAAGCGGCTCCATCAAACCGCTACCGCGATGGAGTAGCGTCACTTCCCCACCGTGACGGCGCAGCGCCGCCGCGACCTCCACGCCCAATACGCCACCGCCGATTACCACCGCCGGGCCGGGGATTGCCAGGATGTCTTTAACATCCGCCAGGGTGCGAAAGGCGAATACCTGCGGGCGCTCAATACCCGGCAGCGACGGGATAAACGGCTGCGACCCGGTGGCGAACACCAGTTCATCCCATTCCAGCCAGTCGCCGCCGACGCGCAGCCTCCGCCCCGCGACATCCACTTCGCTGACCGCCTCGCCAAGCCGCACGCGGACACCATGCTGGGCGTACCACTCCGTCGGCAGCAGTTGGATTTGCGCCGCCGTTTTTTCCCCGCCGAGTACCGGCGAGAGCTGAATGCGGTTGTAGGCCGGCTGCGGTTCATCGCCGATAAGCGTGATGATGAAACGCCCCTGCGCGCGCGCCGCCAGCTTCTCTGCCAGCCGGGTTGCCGCCATACCGTTGCCGATAATTACCAGTCGCCGCATCATTCCGCCTTAGGCCGCTTTCGGCTGCTTTTCGTAGAGGAAATGGAGGATCTGCTGACGCAGGTGGTGGTAGTGGTTATCTTCCGCCAGCTGGACCCGGTTACGCGGACGCGGCAGATTAACGTCAAGGATCTCGCCGATCGTCGCGGCCGGTCCATTGGTCATCATTAACACCCGGTCGGAAAGCAGCACCGCTTCATCGACGTCGTGGGTGATCACGACAATGGTGGTGTTCAGTTCCTGCTGGATGTGCATTACCGCATCCTGCAGATGGGCTCGGGTGAGCGCGTCCAGCGCGCCAAAAGGCTCATCAAGCAGTAATACTTTTGGCTTCATCGCCAGCGCGCGCGCGATGCCAACCCGCTGTTTCATACCGCCGGAGATCTCCCCCGGCCGTTTGTGCAGCGCGTGCCCCATCTGTACTCGCTGTAAATTGTGTTCGATCCACTCCCGGCGCTCTGCCTTGCTCATGGTGCGGCGAAACACCTGATCCACCGCCAGCGCCACGTTGTCAAAACAGCTCAGCCATGGCAGCAGCGAATGGTTCTGGAACACCACCGCCCGCTCCGGTCCCGGGCCGGAAATTTCACGGTTATCGCATAGCAGCCCGCCCTCAGTGGGCTGGGTAATCCCGGCAAGCAGATTCAATAGCGTGGATTTGCCGCATCCGGAGTGGCCAATCAGGCTAATGGTTTCCCCTTCGTGAATATCAAAAGAGACGTTCTGCAGCGCCAGAAACTCGCCGCTGGTGGTGTTAAAGCGTTGACTGACGGCCTGTACCTGAATTAATGGTTTCATAGCGACTCCTTATTTTTCCTGCCAGCTGAAGCGGCGGGCGAGCAATATGAGCCCCTGTTCGAGCAGCAGGCCGACAACGCCGATAATGACGATGGCGATGATGATGTTTTCCACATTGAGGTTGTTCCATTCATTCCAGATCCAAAACCCGATACCCAACCCGCCGGTCAGCATCTCGGCGGCGACAATCACCAGCCAGGCAATGCCTATCGACAGCCGCACGCCGGTTAAAACCGCGGGCAGCACTGCCGGAAAGAGGATTTTGCGCATCACCGTCCATTCCGACAGCTGCAGCACGCGAGCCACATTGAGATAGTCCTGCGGGATACGCCTGACGCCTTCCGCGGTGTTAATGACCATCGGCCAGATAGAGCAGATAAAAATGGTCCAGCTGGAAGCCGGTTCCGCCTTCTGGAACAGCAGCAGGCCAATCGGTAACCACGCCAGCGGACTCACCGGGCGCAGCAGCGCGATGAGCGGGTTAAACATTCGCGCAAAGAACAGCGAGCGGCCGATAAGAAAGCCCAGCGGAATGCCGGCCAGCGCCGCTAAACCAAAGCCCACCGCGACCCGCTGTAGCGAAGCCAGCACGTTCCAGCCGATGCCCATATCGTTCGGTCCGTCGCGGTAGAAGGGGTCGGAAAACAGCGTCAGCGCCGAATCCAGAGTGCTCAACGGCGTCGGGAAGCCTTTCGCGCCAATCGCCGCCAGCTGCCAGCCGAGCAGCAGCAGAGCCAGGCCCAGCAGCGGCGGCAGTAGACGCTGCAGCGCGGCGTTCAGCCAGCACCTGGCGGACGGCGTAGCTTTGCGCACCTGCAGCGGCGGCAGGACAATGATTTCGCCCGGCGCGGTTGAGGTCTGCGCGCGCGGCTGCGTGTTAATGGCTGGTTTCATCTCATGCCCCCTTATGTTGAATGGCGAAACTGGCGGCATACCCTTCCGGGTCGACGCCGTTCCACACTTTGCCGTCCAGCAGCGTGCTGCTGCGTAAAGTTTGCGTTGGCGCAGTGATGCCGCCCACGGCCTGCGCCGCCTCTTTCCACAGGTCGATGCGGTTGATACGCTGCGCTACCGCCTGATAATCCGGCGCGCTTTTCAGCAGGCCCCAGCGGCGGAATTGGGTTAAGAACCACATGCCGTCGGAGAGCCACGGATAGCTGGCTTCCCCCTGCTGGAAGAAGCGCATGGGATGAGCGTCGCGCCAGCGTTTGCCGATGCCATTGTCGTATTCGCCAAGCATGCGCCCGCTAAGGTACTGTTCTTTGGTGTTGAGCCACGCCCGTCTGGCGAGGATCCGCGCGGTTTCGCGGGTGTTGTCGGCAGACGCTTCAATCCAGCGCTGGGCCTCCAGCAGCGCCGCCACCAGCGCCCTTGCGGTATTTGGGTAGCGCGCCACCCAATCGCTGCGCGCGCCGAGGATTTTTTCCGGATGATCCGCCCAGATTTGCTGGCTGGTTGCCGCCGTAAAACCAATGCGATCGTTGATCGCCCGCGCGTTCCACGGTTCGCCGACGCAGAAGCCGACCATATTGCCGATGCGCATGTTCATCACCATTTGCGGCGGCGGCACGACCACCATGCGCACATCGGCGAAGGGGTCGATACCGGTGTTCGCCAGCCAGTAATAGAGCCACATCGCATGGGTGCCGGTAGGAAAGGTGTGGGCGAAGGTGTAGCTGCCCGGCGCTTTTTGGTCGATCAGCCGCTTGAGCCCATGACTATCGCTCACGCCTTGCGCCTGCAGGTCGCTTGAAAGGGTGATCGCCTGACCGTTGCGGTTCAGGGTCATCAGGTTGGCCATCTGCTGCGGTTTGCCGGCAATACCAAGCTCAAGGCCATACAGCATGCCGTAGAGGATATGCGCCGCATCGAGTTCGCCGGCGACCAGCTTATCGCGCACCGCCGCCCAACTAGCTTCCTTACTTGGCTGCAGGCTGATGCCATACTTTTTATCGAATCCTTTCAATGCCGCAATCGCCAACGGCGCGCAGTCGGTTAGCGGGATGAATCCGACCCGCACGGTGGCCAACTCCGGCTTATCGGAACCCGCCGCCCACGCCGCCTGCATCACGCCGGGCAGCAGCATAGCGCCGCCCAGCGCCGCCCCGGCCTGCAAAAAGCGCCGTCGTGAAATGAAAACTTTATCGCCCATAGCCGCTCCAGAACGCGCAAAAAAAAAGCGCCCGGCAGTGCTTTCGCACCGCAGGACGCCTTTATCCAGAGACCTTCAGACCGCCGTTGGTCCGTTGTCTCAAATTGTTGATTCACTCAAGTTCAGTAATGCAAAGCGGATGCCAATTTGTGTTATTGCCCGCCAGACGTTGTTTTACCGCTCTCCGCGTCAACTATTGCACCATCGTCAGGCAATGCCTGCCCGCTGATTGTGCATTCAATTTGACGATGAGTCCGGCAGCAGAGCTTTCACCGTCAGCAGCGCGCGGGCGATTTCGACCATCCGCTGGTTCTTATCCATCGCCATTTTACGCAACGCCTGCCAGGCCTGTTCTTCCTGCATTCCCTGATGGCTCATCAGCAGCGCTTTCGCTTTATCTATAATCTTGCGCTCCTCAAACGCGGCTTGCAGCGAGGCCAGTTGGCCGGAGAGTTGCTCAAGTTCCCACGCCTGCTGGCGGACCAGCGGCAGCAGCTGCTTATCCAGGCGCAAAGTCAGGCTATCGCCGCACTCTTCTTCAGGCCATTGCAGCGGCGGCATATCGTCTTCTCCACGTTCGAGCAGTTGCCGGGTCGCGCTGAGCAGGTCGGCAATCAACGCCTCCTCCAGACTGCGCATCTGCTCTAGCCGTTCAGTTTGCAGGCTAAACCAGCGCTGCGCCGCGGCCCCTTCGTCCGCCGAGGGCTGGCGGGTACAGGCGATGCGCCGCAGTTGCTCAATCTCGCGCCCGGCTTCGCAACCCTGCAGCAGCTCAAGCGCCCGCGGCAGACCGGAGAGCGCCTGAAAGCTGTCAAAACAGGGCTGCTGACCGTCAATGCGGTCAACCAACTGCTGACGGAGCTCGCCGTTAAATTGGCCGCGCGCGAAGCCCAACGCTCCCAGCGCGCGCTCCTGGCCCGCCAGCTCTTTACCCTGCATAAAGCTGTACAGGGCGACCATGCGCCCGGCGATCTGCGGATCGTCTATGGTGTCATTCAACTGCGGCACAATATTCAATAAATGGCGAATAATACGGCTAAAGCGCTGAGTGGCCTCCTGAGCTTCCACCGTGCGGCCTTGCACCGCCGCTCGCAGCGCCGGAAGCTGCGCCAGATACCACACCGCGCTGGCTATACGCCAACACAGCGCGCTGCTGGCGGATTCCCGCGCCGGTTGCAGCGCGGCATAAAAAGCGCTTAAGCGCGCGTCCACCAGCGCCCCGCCCGCCCGACGCTCGGCGTCATACAAGCGGCCCTCGGAAGAGAGCCACATATTGGAGGCGCCGCGCTCGCACTGCAGCATATGGACCAACCCACTTATTTCGCTCGCCAGCGTCCCTTGCTGCGTTAGCTTGCGGAGCTGTCGTTTTTGTAGCTGGCGCGCATAATGAAACCAGCCGATTGCTTCAGGCGTCATGCCGGTCGTATTATTCATACCCCCTCCCGAATTACGTCTTTAGATAAAGCTAAGCAATAACCATGCCTGATAAAAGGAGTCTTTATGCAACGTATTGTGATTGTCGCCAACGGAGCCGCTTACGGCAGTGAATCCTTGTTTAATAGCCTGCGCCTGGCTATCGCCCTGCGTGAGCAGGAGTCAGACCTCGATCTGAAGCTGTTTTTAATGTCCGATGCGGTGACCGCCGGGCTTCGCGGACAGAAACCGGCGGAAGGCTATAACATCCAGCAGATGCTGGAGATCCTCACCGCGCAGAATGTGCCGGTAAAACTCTGCAAGACCTGTACGGACGGACGCGGGATCACCTATTTGCCATTAGTAGATGGCGTGGAAGTGGGAACGCTGGTCGAGCTGGCGCAGTGGACGCTGGCGGCGGATAAAGTGCTGACCTTCTGAATTAACCGCCATTAACAGGATTAAATGTCAGGCTGGTGGGCATTGCTGATGCAAAAGTACGCCAGCTGAACGCTTTCAGGAAGATTGTCATTTTTGTTTAATCGTTATCCATTTTGTTGATCGAAATCATCATCCACACGCTCCCCCTTTGGTGTTATGCAACGAGCAAAGTGTGAACAATATCACGCGCGGGTTGATGAATTCAGAGACAGAAACGGGGTATGAAAATGGCAATGGTAAAAGCAAGTTTAACGTTATTCGGCGGTGATACGCTGGTGGTGCGCTGTTCAGAGCGCTGTCATATTCACTTAATGAGCGCCAAGGCCGCCGGCGACAGCCACGCCGATATTTTTAGCGTGCAGGACAGGGACAGCGCTTATCTCACCGTGCCCTACAGCGGCACCTGGAACGTGCTGATCGACAGCCATAGTCAGTCCCTCGAGCACTCCATTAGCTACGTTCCCGCCTGAATCTCCACGCCCGGTAGACCGGGCGTTTTATGCGAGCCCAGGTTGGCTCGCCTCGCCGACCAGATGTCGCACCTGGATAATCAGATCGTCAAGACTGGCGTCGCGCATGCCAAGCTTGCGTAATTCCTGATCCAACGAAAAGAGATACTGGGCATTGGTGCCGAGCGGCCCGCTGGCGCGGGCTATCAGCGGCGCGATGGTTTGTGCGCTGGTATCAGATTCATACAGTGGGTGGCGCGGATCCATAATAAACACCAGCGCATTCACCGTACGCCCATCGTCCAGCTCAAGACGGCACCAGGTTGGCAAATAGCAGCCGGTGATCATTTCTCGCTTCCACAGAAGCGTCAGCTCTTGCTCCAGCGTCTCATCCGGCAGACGATAGGCCACGCCGGTGGTACGCCCGCCTTCCTTCAACGCCAACATCCTGCCCGGCTGATGCGCGCTGCCGCGACCGGCGGTCAGGCGCAGGCAAAACGCGCGATGCCAACCCGGCAGCGTACCGGTGCAGGATTCGCTGTATTCCAGCGCCGGGTTCCACATCAACGAACCGTAGCCGAAAATCCACACCGAACCGTTATCCGGACGACAGGCCAGAGTCGCCGCCAACGAGGCCGCCCGCTGCTCCGCCGACCACAGCAGCGATTCCTCAATCGCGCCAAACGCCGTTTTACAATCCGCATTCATTAAGAAATCACGAGTTAACACTTTCTACTACCTCCGCCACTGCCTGCTTCCCGGCGATAATCTGTGCCATCCGTGAATATTGCTGAATTATTATCCAGCTTTATTACTCAATAAGCAATTAACGGAGCGTTGACAAGGGGGCTGACAAAAAATTAGATCGCAAAAGTGATTACTTTTTCTTATGCCATTTGTCGTCATCGCCTTTTTGATAATCATTTTTCACCGCCGCCCAGGCGACTTTATGCGCCGTCTCCTCACGGCTGGCATCATCGCGACGGTCGGCTTTATCTTTATATTGATCCCACGCGCTATTGAAAGCTTCTTTATAAATTTCCTGCGCGTGTTCCGGCAAGACGTGCTGAACGCTATCGGGAAGTTCTTGTTTACTACGGTAAGGCATAATGACCTCCAGAATCAGGGTAAAAGCTAAGTCTGGAACACAATTCCCGGGTTGGCAAATGACAGGAATATTGAGAAATGAATTTTAGTAATCATCTGAAAAATATGTATAAAACATACGTAACAGCCTTTTTTAGCAGACCAACGCATTTCTTATGCAAGAGTGGTAAATTTAAGTAAAAATACAAATTAAACCTATCAATGTCTGTTATTTTATCAACTTACGTTATCTATAATTATAACACCTGCATAAATGGAGATGGTTCATGACACATGCACATGAGGCGGTTAAGACCCGCCACAAGGAGACCTCCCTCGTTTTTCCGGTTTTAGCACTGGTGGTGCTGTTTCTCTGGGGAAGCAGTCAATCACTACCAGTGGTCGTTGCGATTAATATTCTGGCGCTGGTCGGGATTCTGAGTAGCGCATTTAGCGTGGTTCGCCATGCCGACGTTCTTGCTCACCGCCTCGGCGAGCCCTATGGTTCATTAATTTTGAGCCTGTCAGTGGTCATTCTTGAAGTGAGCCTCATTTCCGCATTAATGGCGACCGGCGACGCCGCGCCAACGCTAATGCGCGATACGTTATATTCAATCATTATGATCGTCACCGGCGGTCTGGTCGGCTTCTCTTTACTGCTGGGCGGACGTAAATTCGCCACGCAGTATATGAATTTATTTGGTATCAAGCAGTATCTGATCGCCCTCTTCCCGCTGGCGATTATCGTACTGGTATTCCCGATGGCGTTACCGGGCGCCAATTTCAGCACCGGCCAGGCGCTACTGGTGGCGCTGATTTCCGCCGCCATGTATGGCGTATTCCTGCTCATTCAGACCAAAACGCACCAGAGCCTGTTTGTGTACGAGCATGAAGATGACAGCGACGATGACGACCCGCATCACGGTAAGCCCTCGGCGCATAGCAGCGGCTGGCACACGGCCTGGTTACTGGTACACCTGGTTGCGGTTATCGCCGTTACCAAAATGAACGCTAACCCGCTGGAAACGCTGTTGACCAGCATGAACGCGCCGGTGGCCTTTACCGGTTTCCTGGTGGCGCTATTGATTCTCTCGCCGGAAGGACTCGGCGCCTTGAAAGCGGTGCTGAACAACCAGGTACAGCGCGCGATGAATTTGTTCTTCGGTTCGGTGCTGGCGACGATTTCCCTGACGGTGCCTGTCGTCACGCTTATCGCCTTCCTTACCGGCAATGAACTCCGCTTCGGTTTGGGAGCGCCGGAAATGGTGGTGATGGTGGCGTCGCTGGTGCTGTGCCACATTTCGTTCTCAACCGGGCGCACCAATGTCCTTAACGGCGCGGCGCATCTGGCGCTGTTCGCCGCCTACCTGATGACGATATTTGCCTGACCGGGTAATCAGTAATAAAGCCCAAAAAAAAGCCTGTCGGTGGCGAAACCGGCAGGCTTTTTTACAGCTCAGCGAAACTTAGTTGCTGGTATCCAGCTCGTCGAAGCTTTTCACCAGATCGTCGATCGCTTTCATTTGCTTCAGGAACGGTTCCAGTTTAGCCAGCGGCAGCGCGGACGGGCCGTCACATTTCGCGTGATCCGGATCCGGATGCGCTTCAATGAACAGACCGGCGATACCCACCGCCATCCCGGCGCGAGCCAGTTCCGTCACCTGAGCGCGGCGACCGCCTGAAGCAGCGCCAAACGGGTCGCGGCACTGCAGGGCGTGGGTCACGTCAAAGATGACCGGCGAGTTGTTGGACGCTTTCTTCATTACGCCGAAGCCGAGCATATCAACGACCAGGTTGTCGTAGCCGAAATTAGCGCCGCGATCGCACAGGATCACTTTGTCGTTCCCGCCTTCAATAAATTTATCAACGATGTTGCCCATCTGGCCCGGGCTGACGAATTGCGGTTTCTTGACGTTGATGACAGCGCCGGTTTTAGCCATCGCTTCCACCAGGTCAGTCTGACGCGCGAGGAACGCTGGCAGCTGAATCACGTCAACCACATCGGCCACCGGCTGCGCCTGGCTGGCTTCATGAACGTCGGTGATGATTTTCACGCCAAAGGTCTGCTTCAGCTCCTGGAAAAT